>Ga0247762_1000320_pt1 | contig 15546 bp, 14 predicted proteins | sample UWRJL081202R4_FD_181016 | JGI IMG/M metagenome (GOLD analysis project Ga0247762, IMG submission 181016) | Plant litter microbial communities from Arlington Agricultural Research Station in Wisconsin, United States - UWRJ-L081-202R-4 | ecosystem: Environmental > Terrestrial > Plant litter >...
AGATATCTTAATTTCGTCAACCGTTGCTTTTGCAGTTCGCCCAACACCGATTAACGTTGCTGATGCAAACCCCGTCCAATTACCGTATCCGACCAGCCATAGACCCGACACCGATTTAGCCCGGGTGCCCTCCGTATCAACTTTATTTTCGGGCGTAATAACATTCAGTTCTGAAAGATACCCGAGTGCTGATTTAAAGCCGGTACAAAAGATCACTGCGTCTATTTTTTCTTCGTGGCCATCGCTCCAGACTAACGAATCTGGCGTAAAGCGAGTAAATGGTCTCACGCTTTTCAACACCTTCCGATTCCGGGCATCCCTAACAGAATCTACCATTACAATATCTCCCAGTGATGGGGGTTTATATGGCTTGCCTTCTTTCTGTGCTTCATATACCTGGGTAGCGGCATCAAACAAAAATCTACCATCTACGTGATCAGGCAAGTAGCGCGGCTCCTTTTGAGTTACCCAAAGCGTCGAGGTTACTCGTGAGACCTCTGCTAATATTTGAGCACCTGAGTTTCCTTCACCCACAATAGCCACGCGTTTACCTTCAAATCTAGCGGGAGAATCGTAACTACGTGAATGAAGTATTTCGCCTTCAAATAGCTCTTGTCCTTCAATCTCCGGGATGATCGGATTCATATATGATCCAGTTGCACTTATAACGGCTTTTGCGTAATACGTTCCCTGGGATGTTTCTATTTCAAAGCCTTCATTGTGCTTACGAACTCTGTGAACAAGTACAGGCCGCCTGACGACAAGGGCATACTTTGTTTCGTACAGTTTGAGATACTCGATCGTCACATCACGCGAAGGATAATAGTCACTGCCTCCAGTCATAAGCATACCCGGCAATGAACTCCACTGCGCTGGTGAAAAAAGTCGTAGTGACTTCCAGGCATGTTGCCATGCTCCTCCGGCCTCCTCCTGATTATCGAAAATAACGTAAGATAACCCGGACCGTCGAAGATAATAGCCCGAGGCCAAACCGCTCTGTCCACCTCCAATTACCACTACATCAAATCGGTTCTCCATATCAGGCCATTTTTGATGAATATAATTTCCCTTTAAGCCACAAAGCCAGATTTACAAGTAGTATTAATGATGGAACCTCTATCAACGGCCCAACCACACCGGCAAACGCCTGGCCAGAGTTAATACCATATACTCCCACCGCAACAGCAATGGCCAATTCGAAGTTATTGCCAGTTGCCGTGAACGACACGGAAGCGTTCTCCTCATAGTTAGCTCCCAGCTTTCTTGATAACAGGAAGCTCAGGACAAACATGATTCCGAAATAAATTACCAGCGGTATGGCAATGCGTAATACGTCTAAGGGGATATCGACAATCATTTTACCTTTAAACGCGAACATAACAACGATGGTAAATAGTAAAGCAATCAAAGTCAACGGACTGATTTTCGGCAGGACGTTTTGCACATACCATTCCTCTCCTTTTAACCGCTTAAAGAAAAAGCGCGTAAATAAGCCGGCAACAAAGGGAACTCCAAGGTATAAAATTACGCTTTCCGCTACGTCAGACATATTCACATTCACAAGCTCTCCATCTATTCCAAAATAAGGCGGCAAAACAGTTATGAACAGCCAGGCAAACACACTATAAAACAATACCTGAAAAATACTGTTCATTGCGACCAAGCCAGCAGCATATTCTTTGTCGCCTTTTGCAAGGTCGTTCCATACAAGCACCATCGCTATACAACGGGCCAATCCGATGAGAATCAAGCCAACCATATATTCCGGCTTATCATGCAAAAATGTCAACGCCAGCAAAAACATTAATATCGGCCCAATGATCCAATTTAAAACAAGGGAAAGCCCTATGACTTTTATGTTCTTGAACACCTTTCCCAGGTGTTCATACCGGACTTTTGCCAGCGGTGGATACATCATTACTATTAGCCCTACAGCAATTAACACGTTCGTAGTACCCATCTGAAGGCCCGTCACAAGATCCCCGACAGAGATAACATTCCCTAACACTACGCCGATTATCATCGCCAGGAATATCCACAACGTTAAGTAACGATCCAGAAAACTAAGTTTGCTATTACTCATTGCTTTTAACTTGTGAGAATGCAAACAAAATTTCCCGGCCTATTTGCCTCACGCGTTCCGCATATTTCGCGGCTTCGAGGTCTGTTCCGTCAAAATCTTTGGGGTCATCGTACGTTAACGCTATACGCCTGGTGGCGCCTGATACCAATGGGCAATTTTCGTCTGCATGCGAACAAGTCATAATAGCAGCGAAGTCCTGGTTATGATTAAATGGATCATCGTACTTTTTTGAAAAAGCGGTGATTACCGGTGCTGACTCAGAAAACTTCACTTCGTATACAGGGTTGTCGCCTTCCTGTTTTACGTTTATAGAAAACCCAGCTTCGCGCATGGCCTTCACGGCACGCGGATTAAATGCTGTTGCTTCCGTACCGCCAGAGAAGCAATACACATCGGCTATGCCATAGTAAGAAGCCGCGGTCTGCGCCCATATCTGTGAGAGGTGGCTTCTCCGGGAGTTGTGCGTGCATATAAAATTCAGATATACCGGTTGATCTGCGGAAGCCTTGCCTTTAACAAAGTCAACCAGTTCGCTAAGCGTTTTCTTCCGATCCGCCGGAATTCTATCAAACTCTCCTGCCAACTCACGTACCGTTGCTTCAACGGGGCTGAGTAACAAGCTTTGTGCATTTGTCATTGTTTGCTCTATTAAAATTTCGATACACCGTATTAATTACAGCATCCTGGGGCGCAACATTCCACCGGTTTTTCGGCGTATACTGTTATACTAAAAATGCCGGTCTCACCCTTTACGAATTGCTGTATTTGCTCCGTGGACAGATAGTCTTTGAGTATTTCTTCCGGGAGCGTTATTCGCTTCTGTTTTTGTATTTCGATGTTCTTAAACCCAACAGCTTCGATAATTGATAGATATTGATCTTTTTGTATCGCGCCTGATACACAACCTGCGTACATCTCGGCGCTCTTTTGCAGGCCCTCGGGAAGCTCGCCAACCAGAACAATATCTGACACGCTAAAATGACCGCCCTTCTTTAGTATCCGGAATGTCTCGGCAAACGCCTGGGTTTTGTTGGGCACCAAATTCAATACGCAGTTGCTAACGACAACGTCAGCTATGCCGGCAGCCAAAGGCATGTTTTCAATGTCGCCCTGCCTGAACTCTACGTTAGACAGATTGAGCCTCTTCGCGTTCTCTTTCGCCTTCTCAATCATTTTCTCTGTGAAATCGATACCTATTACCTTACCTGATTCGCCGGTAATCGTTCGCGCTACAAACGCATCATTGCCCGCGCCTGAGCCCAGGTCAACAACCGTATCGCCTTCTTTTATCCTGGCAAATTCTGTTGGCAGGCCGCAGCCCAGTCCTAAATCGGCATCCGGTACATAACCTTTGAGATTTGTGTAATCATCAGCCATAACCGTATAATCTACGGTGGAGCATCCCGTTGCGCCGCAGCAGCTGGAGGCATTTTCCTCTCTGCTTTGTTCAGCAATTTTGCTGTACTTTTCTTTCACAAGGTCCTTTAGTTGTTCTGAAGTTTCCATAGGCTTAATCGTAATATTGCGATTGATTTGAGTAAAAAAATAGTCTTAACAGCATTCCTGCCCTTCGTAGCTCTCGAAGAGACCGGAAATCATTTTTCGGGCTTTATTCCAGGCTTTTTCGTCTATGCAATAGCATACGCTTGGTCCATCGATATTTCCCTTAATAAGTCCGGCTTTCTTCAACTCTCCGAGGTGTTGCGAAACGGTCGATTGAGATAACGGTAATTCATCTACAATATCGCCGCATACACATGCTTTCGTTTTAATCAGGAACTGAAGAATTGCAATACGGGCAGGATGGCCCAAAGCCTTGGTCAATACCGCGAGCTCGTTCTGCGTTTTTGTAAAATCTTCTGTTTTAGTAAGTCCCATACCCGTATTAATCGTAAAATTACGATAAAGGTTTCAAAACGGCAAATGAATAATCCGGCAACAGCAAACGATTGTAGGTAACTGAATAATCCGCTCAAATCAGGCCGGCTTTTATTTGGCATAAATGATTTACTTTCGCCTCGATATTATTTTATACCATTTATTGATATGAGAAAAATGCGAGATTTTTTTGCTATTGGAGCGATTCTTCTTTTAGCACATGCGGCCTGGGCCCAACCGGGAGAGGTTTTTAAGGAGAAGGAGTATACGCTTACTTTTATTAACCAGGATCCCGCGCTTGATCCCGCGCTGAAACAACGGTTGATCAAGACGTTCTTCGAAGTGTACCCTGTATTGGCGAAGGCTTATAACAACAAGACTCTTCGGGAAGTGACGTTTTTCGTGGATACCACGTATACGGGTGTTGCCGAAGCCGGAGGTGGAAGAGTTCGCTTCAGCTCACGTTGGTTTCATAAGAACCCGAAGGACATCGATGTGGTGACGCACGAGGTTATGCATATTGTGCAGGCGTATCCAGATGAAGCAGGGCCATGGTGGGTAACGGAAGGTGTAGCGGATTATGTGCGATACGCTTATGGGGTGGATAATGCAGGTGGCGGCTGGACATTGCCTCCGTATAAGGACGGACAATCGTATGAGAATGGCTACCGGATCACGGCTCGCTTCCTGGCGTGGATAGAGGCTCACGAGAAGAAAGGGTTTGTAAAAACGCTGGATAAATCGATGCGTTCGAAAACGTATACTGCCGATATCTGGAAACAACAAACGGGTAAGAACATTGATGAGCTATGGAAAGCGTACAGCTTGAGCCCGGCGTTGTGACATAAGTATTATCAGAAAGAAATTATAAAGGCTTGGGAGAATATATTTCCCAAGCCTTTTTTTACATACATAGATGGTAAACGAACTAAAAAGGAGTAGCCCGCAAGTGGTACTCCCTTTAGGGATAAAAAGGTAGGGCAATATGGAATGAAGAATGTTTATAATTTTCAGTAATTTGTTTCTCAATCTATAGAATCTTACAACAGAACTGCTGCTTATGTCATTTTTAAAAGAATGGAACGAGAAAGGTGCTCACTTTGCTGAGCAAATCAATGAAATGGTAGCGTACGCCCTTAAGCACGGGTGGGACAAAGTAGAACAAAAAGAGATCTCCGATCAACGCCAGCACCTTGCCCCGGATATATTGGCCGCGTTACGGCAAGCTAATAAAAACAACACGGTAGCCGCCTTTCGTGAAAGTTGCCCTCCGTCGCTAGCGCCATTTGCAAACCTCATTTCCGAACAGGCTGAATCCATATGGGACATTCAGTTTATAGATGCCGACAGCGTTGTATTCCTGACCGGCGCTCCTTACGAAACACGGCAGGCATACCTGTGGAATGCCAAAAACGACAAATTACAGAAACTGGATCCAACTATCGTAGCTATTGGTAAATCGCCCCGGGAAAACTGTTTTGCCCTTGCTTCAAAGAACCGTATCATCACTACGGCCGGTTGGGATGGACCCGTTATTTATGAATTTAAATACCCGGAGATGAACATCACGCAGATGATACCTTTTAATGATGGGCTGCAAGTGATGCTCGTCACTTCAAATGGTATCTATATTACTATAAATGAAGACTGTGTTTTGATTCATCCTGTATATGCCCGTGATGAGGATGAAGAATCCGAAGAGGAAGAGGAAGATGATGATGATGATGATGATGATGAATATGGAACCGATATAGATATGGAACACGGTGCCTTATCACCCGACAATAACCTGATCAGCTTTGGTGAACAGGGTTCTGATCACAGGGTTGTAGGCAACAATGCTATATTTAATATCAAGCCAGAATCCGAATACCCTCACTTCACCATGTTCTCCAAGGACGGTGCACAGGTGCTACTCAATTCCTGTCATATGTATCATGGTGCCACGATTATCGTTCCAACCGATAATCTGAAGAAAAAACCGAAAATCATTAATGAAGAAGATCGTATATATGCCGGGGTAGCCACCGAAAAAGGTTATGTATGGGGGAATGCTTCCGGCTATATAAAAGCTTACGACTACAAGGGCAAATACCTGTGGCAATATTATATAGGTGGCACCATCTCCGGAATGGCTATTTCCGAAGACGAAAGCACGTTATACGTAGGCACTTATGCAGGCGGGCTACATCAGTTGAAACTCAATGCAGGCCAGCGTGACAATCATACTATCGGCACAGGTAAACATTATGAAGAGTGTCGCTGGCTTTTCTGGAAAAGTGAAGCCGGGCCTTTGAAGTGGTAATACAACTGCATTATAGTTTCTTTTTTGCATATTAGACTCCATCATGAAAGAACTACCCGAAATCCTTCTCAATTTTTGGAACTTCTTGTTTATTGGGTTTGCGTTTATCGGGATATTTTTTTCAATCAAATTAATCACGGTATCTCGTATAAATGGCAGGACCTCGAGGACACTTGGCATTTATCTTCTTTTACAATCGCTTGCTTTGCTGGAGTCCTGCCTTTTTTGGACGAACTACATTTATCGTGTTCCTGAACTTTATGGATCAACCTCTCTTTTCGCCCTTCTTTATGGCCCACTGCTTTTGATTTATTTTGATTCGGTATATGAGAACCAAAGACCGCTTATCAGCTATGGATTTCATTTTTTACCCTTCCTGATCATGCTGGGCCTCAAGACGCCCTTTTATCTGAGCTCACCAGAGGTCAAGTTTCTACATCCTGAACAACCTGTTTTTTCTTATATTATTAACGGCTACATCGATTATGCTGAAATCGTTAAGACCACGCATCTTTTAGTTTACGGTTACTTTTTACTCCGGCGGATCCGCTCCTACCCGAGCATAGGATATATGCGTCCCTGGGCTTATTGGACGCTCTTCTTCTTTATTTCATTCATTACCCTGACTATACTTTATTGGTCGATCGTTGTTATACAAGGGTATATTTTGCTCGCAGACTATATCATTTCCCTGTCGGCTTGCGGCTCCATTGTCCTTCTCGCCTGGTTTGGTGACCGGTATGAAAAACTCAATGTCGGTTACAACAACAAAGTGACCTTTAATACGGTCTTTAAACGTATCACAGGAGTAACGCCTTCGGAGTATCGAAAAGACAATCATCCCCGGTTCAAGGCCGGCAATTAGGTTAAACTTTATCGGGTTAAACGGGCGATGATCCGGTTTCCCTGAAATTGGTTGGAAAATCAACCCAATCTGATTTCATGAGAAAGATCACGTTTAGAATCCTTATTGTCAGCATTTTCAACATGGCGGCGATTATTAGCTCCGTCGCCCAGTCCACATCCGGAACAATTGAAGGGAACGTCAGCAACGAGAAAGGCGAGCCGATGGAATATGTTACCGTCCTCTTGCGGAAACCGCAGGATTCCGTCCTTGTTATGGGAACAACTACTGGTGTCACCGGCCGGTACACGTTCCATTCCATAGTGCCTGGAAAATATATTTTGACGCTGGCGTTCATCGGTTACCGCGGACAATCGATGGCCATCGAACTGCAAGATGGCGCCAGCGGTTACCTGGTGCCTGCAATAATTTTAAAAGAAGACGCGCAACTTCTAGGTGAAGTCGTTGTTCACGGGCAGAAACCTTTACTTGAGCAGGAAGGAGATAAGCTAATTCTCAATGTGCAAAATTCTGTGGTTGCAGCAGGCGGCAATGCCGCAGAACTTTTACAACGAACGCCCGGTGTGAGCATAGATCAAAACGATCAGATTTCGCTCAACGGAAAAACAGGTGTTACCATAATGATCGACGGAAAGATCACCTACCTGCCACCTGCCGAACTGGCCACACTGCTACGCAGTATGAGTGCAAACAACATTGCTACCGTAGAGGTTATCTCCAACCCTTCCGCACGCTATGATGCGGCCGGCAATTCCGGAATGGTCAATATAAAAATGAAAAAAAGTATGTTAGAAGACTTTAATGGCTCTGCCACTATAGGAACAGGTTACGGTCGTTACGGCAAAGCCAACGGAAATATTAACCTCAACTACCGTACTAAACGGTGGGCGCATTTCCTTAACTATGGATATGTCTTTGACAAGCGGTTTTACTACGCGGATGCTGAGCGGGTTTCAATATGCAATGGTAAAGCAATAAACTTTACACAGGAGATTCATCGGGTACAAAAACTGCCGTCGTATACCTGGCAAGCCGGATCAGAATGGCAATGGAATGCCAGGAACGCTATTGCAATAAGTACTACCGGAAGCTACAATAAACGATTTACTGATAACCGATCATTCTTACAAATCAGACCTGCATTCGCTAACGATCCCGATTCTACAATTACAGTGGATAATGATCAGCTATACCGATGGCACAACATTTCCGGGTCGGTGGGTTATAAACATATTTTTACCCGTGCCGGCAGTGAGCTCACTGTTGATTTTGATCACTCCAGGTATGCATTCGGCCTGAATGATAACTTCATTATAAAACAATTCAACAAAGAGAACGTCTATAAAAATGAATACAATATACTGAGCGATCAGCCCTCGTCATTTTATATCTATACAGGAAGAGCCGACTACACACATCGTCTGAACGAACAAGTTTCTTTCGAAACGGGTATCAAGTACAGCTATGTAAAAACCATAAACGATATACTTTTCAGGAACAACTTAAGGGGGCAATACGAAACAGATAGCGCCCGATCAAGTGACTTCAATTACGGTGAGCGAATAGGTGCAGCTTATATTAACGTAAAGACGAAATTATTCGGTTTCGATGCCCAGTTGGGTCTTCGGGCGGAGGAGACCCAATACCGCGGCTTTTCCATAAGATCCAATCAATCTATCGAACGAAACTACTTCAAAGCATTTCCCAGCGTTAACCTCAATCGCTCTCTTTCGGAGAATTATCAGTTGAGTTTATCCTACAGTTACCGCATCGACCGACCTTCTTACAAAGATCTGTATCCATACGTCTATTTCTTTGATCCGTTCGACAGTCAGTTTGGCAACCCTACTTTACTACCGCAGTTTACCCACAACATCCAGGTCTCGCAAACCATTGCGAAAGACTTTGTAGTCAATCTCGGATACAGTTCTATCGCTCAGTACATGGCTTTTGCTATTCTCCTTTATGATGACCAGGTGTCCAGCTATGCTATCAAGAAGAATTTTGACACCTTTCAAAATTATTATCTCACTGTTACTGCCCCAATCCGGGTAACCAGGAACTGGACGATCAACTGTAACCTCAATTTATTCTACAACAATTTCAATACTCAATTCCTGAATGAGGTTTACAGATCAAGTCGTCTTAGCGGTATAGCGAACATTTCACAGACAATCACCTTGCCCTGGGGAATGACGGGAGAAATTGCGGGACTGTACAATGCCCCCACCGTGGTGGGGCTTTTCCAGAACCAGGCGCTGGGGTCTGTAAACGCCGGAATACAGAAACAGTTGTTTAACCAAAAAGCCACTTTACGTTTAAATATTACCGATATATTCCAGACAAACCGGGTGCGGAACAGGGTTGAGTATCCAGGGCTTGACATGAATATTTATGTTCGGGTTGAAACGCGTGTAGTAAGGCTCAACTTCACCTATACGATGGGGAAAACGACCGGCAAGGCCTCGCGCAGAAGAAATACGCTGGAAGATGTGCAGAAAAGGATTGGGGCGAATTAAAACTGTTTTCGAGGTTATGTAGATTATTTGTAGACAGACGGATACCAGTACCCGCGCATTAATAGATCATCTTTGGGCCATGTTTCCAAAGCCCCTCCTACCGTATCGGCATACGATCGAATCGACGATTATGCCGGCCGTTTTATTGTCTCTACAGCCCGGTGAGACGGCGCTACATAAAAGTAAGATGGGGGGCATGCCTTATTTTCCAAAGGATTATCCGCCGGACGTATTTTACATGCCGTATCCCGGGGAGGTTCATGCCACGCCGTGGCCCAAGGATGCCAAAACCGGGAAGGAGCTGTTACTGCTGTTACAGCTTAATTTTGAAGAGATGCCCGCATTGCCGGGTTTTCCTATGAGCGGTATCTTACAACTGTTCGCGAATGAAAGGCATTGGCATGAGCTCGATCGCGGCTTGCGCGTGGTATACCATCCGCATATTGTAAAGAATCCGGACTCCCTGTTTACAGACTTTCAGGTATCGACCGATGCGTTTAGGATCAAGCCGACCACTATTACCTTTCATCGGGAGGATGAGTACATCACTCCCTCGGACTATCGTTTCAATGCTAAGTTTTATGAACCGTTGCGAAATAATGATCTCTGGATCAACTACCTGAACCTGACAGACAATCGCTTTCACAACCACCCGGAAACCGGCTACGGCCGTAATAAGATCGGTGGATATCATTATTCGCAAAATTACCGGGACCCACGCGTGGCGAAACCTGGTTGGGAGGACAGCGTTTTGTTAGTGCAGTTTCAGGATTACGCCGGGTTGTCATGGGGTGATGGTGGCAGCGCACAGTTCTTTATTAAACGTAACGACCTGGAGCGGTTGAACTTTAACGACCTTCTGTTTCATTGGGATTCTACCTGATCACGGATACCGTACACGATTTAGTTACATTTTTTGATCCATATAACGCTTTACGTAAACCAATAAGACATTTCGCCATGAACACCCCACTGCTGTTAACCTACCCGGAACTACGAGCACGCATTGATACCAAGCTTTACGAAGATGTTAATGTACTGGAACATGACCACGTGCTGTTCTTTGAAGGCGACACGCTGCTCACCGAAACGCTGGACAAGGACTGGGCGCGATCTGTTCTAAAAACACTCGACCCAAACGCTTCTGCAGACGACCTGCTCATTGTTGTGAAGGGTAATCTGACTGTGCAGGGCGATATTGCCATTGGCGACTACCATCCCTGTCTGCTGGTCATCGGCAACGTGGCGTGTGATGTGCTTATAAGCGGTGACGACACTATCTTCATTACCGGCGACGCCCATATTCAGCATGCCTTTTACGGATATTACAACGACGGCTCTATCCAGATCGATGGCACTACGTATGTTCCCTATGTAATCAATTCAGATCACAGCTCGAGCATTACTCCGTCGGGCGCTATACTGATCAATGCATACAGCGATCGCCATGATTTCTTCGACTACGACTATTTGCGTGAGATGCTGCCGGGCGTGGTTGTACCCGAGGCGCTGAACGATGGTGAGTTCAATGCCTCTGAATTTATCGAGCTGGTGCGCGCGGGGAAGATGCCTTTTGTAGAGGGTGCAAAGCCCATGCGGATAGTGAATGCGGAAACGCTGGAGAAACTGGTATTGGGTACTACTGAAGTACAGGAACTTGATTGGTCAGACCGGAATGAGCGGAAATTTCCCGAGGCGATACTCCGGCTAACACATCTTCGAAAGCTGGATCTTTCAAAGAATCCGATTACAACATTGCCGGAGTCGATCGACCGGCTCGAGAACCTGGAGGAGCTGATCCTGAAGAACTGCCATATCACCCACCTGCCGGGCAGCATCGGCAACCTGAAGAAGCTGCGCATTCTGAATATAGGCGGCAACAGCGATATGACTACTGTGCCGGAGACCATGGCGAACCTGGGGCAACTGGCGGTGCTGAAGGTAGACTATATGGCCCTGAACTTTCCTGCCAGCTTTGATCGTCTGGATTGCCTGGAGGAGCTCAGCCTGTATCAATGCTATAACAACAAGAAGGAACCTGCTCCGTTTCCGGAGTTTATTACACGATTAAAAAATCTAAAGCGTCTCGATCTGCGGGAGAACTGGTTCGAGTCTATACCAGCAAGTTTTATACAGGTTCAGACGTTGGAAGAGTTTCTATGGACCGGTGGACGAACAAAAGCTCCTAACCTTGTTGACTACACGCAGTTCAAAAATCTAAAGAAGCTGGTGATCAGCCGGAAATTCCATGCCTGGAAAGATCTCGTGTTCAACATAACATCGCTCGAACATCTCTCCATCGACCGGAACAAAGAAGAGAAGCAATATTTCACCCAGGACATGCTAAACAGCTGGATCGAGATGATGCCGGGACAAGACGAAGAATCGCGAAAGCATCTTGAATGGATGATTGCCAATAAACAGGTAGAGCCCGATGGGCGGTTATCGCTTCTCATTACCCCAGCCATGAAGGCAGAAGATCTAAAAGATATTTACAAGCTGGAAAAATTAAAAAGCCTTGATCTTTCTTTTAATCATCTTACCTGGCTGCCCGAGGAGGTCTTCAAACTCCGGAACCTGGAGTTGATCGATCTGCAATACAATAAGTTTCCGGACGACGTACGGGAAGCTATTATCAAAGCACTTCCGAATACAAAAATTATATGGCGGGAATCACGCCCCAGCTACTAACATACGGAAAAGTACCTTTCGAACATTTCGACGAAATAACAGTATAGCATTATTCTAGCTGAATTTCTTCCGCAACCAGGCTCTTACGGGTTCGTCATATAGTTTTAAAGCCCCATAGGCTACTATTATTGCCCCAACATACGTTAGCAGCGCAAAGGGCCAGGATTCCATAAGAGAAACACCCTTGTGATCGCTTACCCATGCTACATAAAAGTAGACAAGTGTATAATGAGTCATGTAAAGGGGGTACGAGAGGTCTCCCAGAAATTTGCAAATGCGTGTTTCTGTTTGACTGTGAACAATACCGCTCGCTCCAAGGTAAACGATGATAGGGAAAATAATGATGATGCAGAAGGACTCATACACGCCATTCATCCACAAGTAATCGGTGCCCCCGATCCTCGGCATAAACAGAACTGCCGCTAACAGCAGGCTACACTTCAGAAAAGCATTTTTTACATAGGCAGGTCTTGTTACGCGCGACAGCAACCGTACATCAAAGCCTTCGGCGAATTAATCGACGAGATGCTACAGGAACGCCCAACAATTTTACTGACAACATTACTTTAGAAAGCACAAGACAAAAAACCGACCGTTTTGCCGGGCTCGATCGTCTAAAGGGAAACATAAAACAAAATGCAAAACCTTAAAGACAAAGTAGCCGTCGTATTTGCCGCATCGGGAGAGATTGCGGGAGCTGTGGCGCGGTCGTTTTCCGAACATGGGGCCAAGGTGTATGTTACCGCACGCAACCTCCATGCTGTAAAAGCTCTAGCCCAGGAGATCAAGGCGCTTGGTGGAAGTGCAGAAGCTGCTAAAGTGGACGCCTTGAATGAGGCGGAAATAGATGAGTTTTTAAAGAAGGTCGTCGATAGCAACGGGAAACTGGATATTGTGTTCAATGGCATCGGGATCGATTACAGCGAAATGGGTGGACGCCCTCCTACTACCGTGGCTACTTTTGAGCAATTCATGGCACCGATAGAAAAGATCTGTGGCTCTCAATTCCTCACCTCAAGAGTAGCGGCGAAATATATGATAGAAACTCAATCGGAAGGAACTATCTTGCTTCTCACCGCCGCGCTGTCGCGGTCCAAGCTTCCCAACCTCGCGGGCATGACCGCCGCAAGCGCCGCTGTTGAAGGTTTGACGCGGGTGATGGCAACGGAATGGGGAGGAAATTGCATTAAGGTAAGTTGTATTTGTGCTGGCGCCCTGATGGAGACAAAACGAATTTCCGGATGGATTGATGATGCTGCGAAACAGTATGGAATACCTACAGAGCAGCTGGTTGCACAGTATAAAGCGTTCGATATATTGAAGACGAGCCCGACGTTGAGGCAGTTGGGAGAAACAGCTGCGTTCCTTGCCTCGGAGACAGGGATCGCGTTCAACAGCCACGTGGTAGATGTCGATTGTGGCAAGCTGAATATATTATAGTACATAGATCAGTAAAGTCATAGGTTGCAGGCTTACCATGGGTCTGCAACCCGATTTTCATTTATAAAAACTGGCTGAATGGAAAGAGAGGAAATTCTTATATCAGCGATGTCCGGCGACATCAATGCGTTTCAAACGCTGTTTGCTGAATTTCAAAAACCGTTGAAGTCTTATCTATACCGATTGCTTACCGATCGTAATGACGTAGACGATCTTACGCATGATGCTTTTATCAAAGCGTTTTCAAAGCTATCTACCTTTAACCAGGAGTCGTCTCTTAAGACCTGGGTATTCAAAATAGCGACCAATCTTGCTTATGACCATTTACGGAAAATGAAACGATGGGGCGCTGATGCCCAGGACCGCGCGGCAGATCTGGCCATCGGCTCCGAAGAGATCAGACGTGTTTTCTGGATGGTGCATGATACCTCGGCCACCGGGGCCTATGAAATGAAAGAGCATATCGATTATTGTTTTACGTGTATTTCAAAGACCCTGCCGATAGAAAATCAGATAGCATTGATTTTAAAGGACATCTATGATTTTCACATCAAGGAAATCTCTCTGATTATCGACAAGACAGAAGGGGTTGTAAAGCACCTGGTCAATGATGCCAGAAGTGTTATGACGGATATTTTTGAAGACAGGTGCGCATTGATCAATAAGAATGGTGTTTGCCACCAATGCAGTCACATCAATGAAATCTTCAATCCGAAACACGATCAGCAGAAAGAATTGATGAAGCTTGAATTGGTGAAGGCATCAAAAAAATATAACCGCGAACAGCTTTTTACCCTGCGCACCCTGCTGGTAAAAGGTATCGATCCGCTACATGCTTCAGGTACCGATTTTCACGAGGAAATTATGACTTGTTTAAGAACGGCCATCGGCGAGAAAAATGATTTCTTTGATCGGAGCAAACCAGAGTAACCACAACACAGGTGCAAAATCAGGTTTAGGTCTCCTTAAAGGTCTTTTAAAATGCTTACGATTGGATTTCGTAAGCATTTTTTCGTTTATGCATGATCCATAATCTAAATAAATCTTAAAAAGACTTGCGCAACCAAATAATTGCACTTAGATTAGCAATCAAATAGTTGCAAATAATTCCCGGATGGAAACAAGACGAGATGTATTTCAGGCAATAGCCGACCCTACGCGAAGGGCAATCCTGCTATTGATCGCAGCCGGGGCAATGACACCCAATGCCATTGCCGAAGAATTTCATACAAGCCGGCAGGCCGTGTCAAAACATATTCAAATTCTTACAGAGTGTGAATTGGTGAAGCAGGAGCAAAAAGGAAGGGAGATTTATTATCACATCAATGCGACCAAGATAAAAGAGATTGATAAATGGGTGGACCAACTCAAAAAGATCTTTGAAACCCAGTTCAATCAATTGGACAATGTATTATCAACATTAAAAAAACAAAAAAAATGACAACGAACTTGCTATTTGACTTTACCATTGACAAAGCATCAAAAACGGCATTCATAACGAGGGAATTTGATGCCGACCTTTCGCTGGTATGGGATGCCTTTACCAAAGCAGAAATACTAGATCAATGGGTGGCACCAAAGCCCTTTACTTCAAAAACAAAACATATGAATTTTGAAGTGGGTGGGCGTAGGTTTTATGCCATGGTAGGTCCTGATGGGCAAGAGAGTTGGGCAATCCAAAGATATACTTCCATTACCCCCAAGACCAATTTCAAAATGTTTAATGCTTTTGCAGACAAAGATGAAAACCCTCAATTGCCGGGTT
>Ga0247762_1000321_pt1 | contig 15484 bp, 10 predicted proteins | sample UWRJL081202R4_FD_181016 | JGI IMG/M metagenome (GOLD analysis project Ga0247762, IMG submission 181016) | Plant litter microbial communities from Arlington Agricultural Research Station in Wisconsin, United States - UWRJ-L081-202R-4 | ecosystem: Environmental > Terrestrial > Plant litter >...
CAGGTAGATCATTCCATTCCACATCAATGCATAAACGTTATGCAATATCGTGTAGTACGGCCTCATCCCCGAAAGCAGGAAGGCGATCTTAAGGATCATGGCTTTGAAAAAGTACCAGGGATTACCGACCACAAACAAGACAATACGGAGCAACCCGGGGGCATCGGTATCCGGCATTTGCAACGGTTCGTCAAGCCGCATCAGCGGATAATGAAGGGATGTGCCTTCTACAATGTCGGCATATGTGATGATATTCCCCCTGCGATACTGGTCGGTAAAATCCCATCTTGTAAACAAGTACTGTGCACCGGTCAGTAGTACAACCAGGACTACCACGCATAAAAGCACAAACCGAATATCCGTCACTACAATCCGCTTCTCCGTGCGGGCTATAAAAAACAGCAGGACCGATACGGCAACAATGAGCCCCGTGGGACGGGTTAAGACGCTGGCTACAACCCACAATGCCACGACTACCTTATCCTTTCCCCGAGCCTGATAGTGAACAAGGCTGTAAAGCAGAAAGCAGATTATACTGCCCGCAAGCGACTCTGTCATTACGGTTGTATTCCAATGGATCATATCCCACCAGATGATGTAAAGACCTGCCGCCAGCAATCCAGCCAGCGCGTCTCCGAACAGCGTGGCCGCGGCGCGGTATAGCGCAAGCGCAGCAAACGCGGATACCACGCACTGAAACCCGACAAACAGCGCGGACGGATCCGCCGTCAACAGGCCGAACAACGCGATACAGAAGATAGGAACATTGTAAAACACCTGGTCAGGATCAGCCAGATAGCCATGCGATGCCAGAAAATCGGCGGCCTGTTTGTAAGTGGCGCTGTCTTCGAAAATGCGGATACCATAATGCCAGAAAAGCAGGGTGTGAACTACGGCCCACAGACCTGCAAGTACCGCGATATGATTCTTTTGTCTGATCACAGTTCAAACGTTTCCCCGGGCGCGTATATCATCCGGGGGCGAACCTTGCAATATACCTGACAATCGCGAAAAAGTATTCTACCGTAGAAACAAACCGGTTCGCAAACACAATGTATCTTAGCCTGCCACGCAGCCCTGTCGTTATTATGGAGAATTACACTATCATTATTTTTATCCTGGCCTGTATGCGTGGGATTGTCTCGCTGGCGATCGCCATCGGTTTACCTGCGACGTTAAGCGACGGCTCGGATTTTCCGCAGCGCAATACGATCATTTTCATTTCGGTGGTGGTTGTTTTATTCACGTTTATCGGCCAGGGGCTTGCTGCCGTGGATCGTTAAATTGCTGCGTCCTCAAAAAAAGGCGGCAGGACACAGGGAATAGAGGCTCCTGCTAAGGGGCTATTGATTATTGCCCGAAATACTGGTATTCTTGTTCCAAAATATTTAGTCTTGTTACCTTCACCTGGTACGTTTCCTGACAATTCCGCAACGGCTTTTGCCATTCCCGGCCTTCATATCCTGGCCAATTTCAGTGTTGATGCCAACGACCTTCTTTGCGACTATACTGTCTTTCAACGTTTTATCAACGAGCAGATCGTCAAATTCGGACTGTCCAAGGTTGGCGAGGTTTATCACAACTTCCCGGCCGGTGGGTTTACAGGCGTTGTTTGTCTCACGGAGTCACATCTCTCCATCCATACCTGGCCCGAGCTGCGCTACGTGACTTTCGATGTTTTCCTTTCCAACTATATGAAAGACAACCGCGAGACTACGCGCGCGCTCTATGCGACTGTACAAAAGTTTCTTGGCGGGCGTGTTGTTCTCGAAAAAATCATAGAACGCTGATCCGGATGACTAAAGGAGATACTCATAACTGTCCGTCCTGCGGAACTTACACAACAGTAACACTGCCTGATACGCTGCTGATGGTTTGCCGCGAATGCCAGGGCATTGTGCGGTACGATAAACCGAACGTTACGCTACCTTCTGCCCCTGTTCCCCCGGACTGGAGCTTTATGCAGATCGGCACTACGGGACAGTATAATAAAAAGCCATTCACCATCACCGGGCGCATCCGCCTGCAGCTGCGTAACGATTACAAAAACTTCTGGTGCGCCGCTTACGATGGCGACAAAAATCTTTGGATCATGGAATCGTTCGGAAGTTTCAGCGTGCTGCAGCCCGGGTGGAGAAACTATAAGGGCGATATAAAGAAATTACGGGCTACCTATACAATTACGACGGAGGACGACAAGAAATTCATCGGTGAATATGTGGAGAAGTGCGAGGCTGTTTCGTATGAAGGGCAGGTTGGTCCATGGCCTTCGGCATCTCTGCACCCGGCGGGTTTCTTTGTTGTACAAGGCAGCAGCGGGAATAATACTGCGATTTTCACCATCCACACTTATATGAAAGTAGTGGATTACCTGGTCGGTGTAAAGACAACGCCAGAGGATCTGAAGCTAGGTTTTATACATCAATGGAATGAGTGGCGATAACTACACGATAAATTGCCCGAACTGCAAGGCAGTACTGCCTGTGTATGGAAAGGCCATGACACTGGCGATGACGTGCCCGAAGTGCCACACTTACTTCCGGACCGGAAAGTGGAATAACGAGCACGTCAATTACCATCGGAAAGATGCCCCTGTTGCGCTGCCGATGGGCAGCAAGGGTACAATAGACGACACTATATACCGGGTGATGGGTTTCGTTATAAAGCGGGATGACGCGTACGGTTTTGAATGGCACGAGTATCTTCTATTCAATCCCTTCAAGGGCTATGCATTCCTTTCCGAATACAATGGTCACTGGAATTTTGTATGGCCTATAGAATCCGGGCCGGTTGACGCTGCGAAAACAGACCGTCACCTCTACCTGGACGGCGACACTTTTGATCTGTACCAGAAAGCGAGTGCCCGGGTTGTTTACGCTACCGGCGAGTTTTTCTTCGATGTGGTGGGGATGACTGCGACCACCAAAACACGTGAATACATTTCGCCGCCATACCTGTGTGGGGCGGAAGAAAGCCAGGATAGCCTGTTATGGTTCAAAGGTGAGTATATAACGCGCAAAGAGGTGGCCGAAGCCTTCAAGGTCGATGTGGCCAAGCTTCCCAAACAGGAAGGAATGGGGTATACACAGCCGCGGACAAATGCCCTGCTTACCGCGCTGATCATACCGGCGACGATAATTGCGATCGTCATCGCGTTTGCCATCCTGATGTATGCCCGCGGCACGGCTCAAAACAAGATTGTACTTAAAACTGAATTCAATACAAAGAACCTCAAAGATCAGAAGGTCTTTGTTACTCCCACTTTTACACTCGAGGGCAGTGAGAAGAGTCTCGAACTGGAAATCTATGTGCCGCTGCAGAACGATTGGTTCTTCGGTGAGTTCTCACTGATCAACGAAACTACCGGGGATGAGTACAATTTCACGAAGGAAATTGAATTCTATTCAGGCTCCGACTCCGATGGCCTCTGGATGGAGGGATCAACTTATGGTGACGCGTTGCTTTCACGCATACCGGGAGGTCGCTACCATATAAACATTTACCCTGATCTTTCATCGGGGCATGACCACGGTATTTCCATCACGGTACGGCGCGACGTTGTTCATGCATCTAACTTCTGGATTCTATTCTTCGCGTTTGCTGCGTATCCTGCCATTTTCTTTTACCGGCGCCATCTTACGGAACGAAAACGCTGGGAAGAGAGTGATTACTCTCCTTATCACAGCGATGATGATGAATAGCGACCACCTTTATCTGAAGACACTATGAAATACATAAAAGCCCTGAAATACTTCTTACTTTACAGCCTTGTGCTGTTAAGTTTTTACGCGTACTCGGAATCTGTGGGCTGGGTCTGGTGGATCAGCACGAATACCGAGCGCGAACGCGGTGAACCTGGCACCCATCATAGCGGGGGCTCGCATTATCGTATGTATCATAAATAACATAAAGGACCAAACCAACACACCTATGGAATTCAAATATATCATGGCGTCTATCGTCTTTTCGTTCATAGGCATTGCCATACTGGGCATTTGCTTCTGGATCTTCGAGAAGGTTACCCCGGAGAATCTCTGGAAGGAGATCATCGAGAAGCAGAACGTGGCGCTGGCTATTGTTTCGGCTGCGTTTATGATCGCGATCGCTATCATCATCGGGTCGGCTATTCACAGCTAGGATGGAACGGTCGTCCAAGGCAAACAATTTTCAGCTGTTGCTGCTGCTCTCGGTTTTTGTGGTGGCCACGTGCGGGCTCATTTACGAGTTGATCGCGGGTACGCTGGCCAGTTACCTGCTGGGGGATTCGGTCACGCAGTTCTCTACCATTATCGGGACGTACCTGTTTGCCATGGGTATCGGCTCTTACCTATCGCGCTATTTCAACACCAATCTTCTGGGGTGGTTTATACGGATCGAGATCCTGGTGGGCATGGTTGGCGGCTTCAGCGCCGGGATCCTATTCGTTATGTTCGAGCAGATCTTCTACTTCCGGGTGTTGCTATACGGGCTGGTGGTGGTTACGGGCACGCTTGTAGGCCTCGAGCTGCCGCTGCTGATGCGTATCCTGAAAGACCGCATCGAGTTCAGCGAGCTGGTTTCGCGTATCTTTACGTTCGATTATATCGGGGCACTCTTTGCCTCGCTGCTTTTTCCATTACTGCTTATTCCCCACCTCGGGCTTTTGCGCACGGCGTTCTTCTTCGGCTTTCTCAACGTTACTGTTGCGTGGCTGGTGGCCTGGCAGTTCCGGCATGACATCAAAGGCTACAGGAGGCTGCAAGTGAGCGCGGCTGTGTGTCTCGCCCTGTTAACGGCAGGATTCGTTTTATCCGACCGGCTTACGGCCTTTGCCGAATCTCTCACGTACCCTGACAAGATCGTTTACGCACGATCAAGCGCTTATCAACGGATTGTTCTGACGCGAAGCCCGCGTGACTGGCGGCTCTTTCTCAACGGCAATCTACAGTTCAGCTCAGCGGACGAATATCGCTATCACGAAGCGCTTGTACATCCGGGATTGAGCCGGTTAAAGCATGCCCGAAACATTCTTATTCTTGGGGGTGGTGATGGTATGGCTGTACGTGAAGTGCTTCGATACCCTTCTGTAAGCCACATTACGCTGGTAGATCTCGACAGCGCTGTTACGACGTTGTTCCGTTCGCACGCGGCTTTACGCGACCTCAATCAACAATCGCTGCTATCTCCCAAGCTGACCGTTATCAACCAGGATGCGTTTGTGTGGATACGCAATCAGCATTCTACGTTTGATTTTATCATTGTCGATTTTCCTGATCCTTCCAATTATTCATTAGGTAAGCTTTACACTACTTCTTTTTACCGCGAGCTTTATCGCATATTACCGCCCTATGGTGCGTTGGTGATCCAATCTACTTCGCCCTTCGTAGCCCGTAAATCATTCTGGATCGTAGATGCGACCTTGCGCAAGGTTGGATTTACCACGGAACCTTATCATTGCTATGTACCATCGTTTGGTGAATGGGGATTTGTACTGGCTTCGCCTGAACGCCTGACAAACGATTTTAATATACCAAACGATCTCCGGTTTGTAACCCGTGGAAGTGTTCAACAATTGTTCTCATTCGCCCCGGACATGGCCTCGCTGGAGAGCACTCCTAATACATTGAACAACCAGGTGCTTGTGAATACATTTGAAAAAGAGTGGGCAGGCTATACCCAATGATAACACGACGCAATTTTATCGGTATGGCTGGTGGCTGGCTCGGCTCTACGCTGTTATGGCCTACGATACAGGCCTGTCGACAGGCGCCGTCTATACCGGGCGGCATTGTGGGGCAGGCTTCCGGGCAGGGGCACCGGCTGCGGACTATGGATTTCGGCGCTCCTAAAGAAACAGTGCGTACCAATGTTGTCATTATCGGCGGTGGTGTGTCGGGGTTATCTGCCGCGCGCTTTCTCCGTAAACAGGGTGCGGACTTCAGGCTGCTCGAGCTACAGGATGAGACCGGGGGTAATGCAGCGAGTGGTAAAAATCTTGTATCGTCCTATCCCTGGGGAGCACACTATCTGCCGCTGCCCAACCAAAACGATCCGGAGCTAATCAGTTTCCTGCGGGAATGTAACGTTATTACCGGATATGAAAATGGTCTGCCTGTCTTCAACGAGTATCATCTCTGTTTCGACCCGAAAGAGCGGCTGTATATCCATCATTACTGGCAGGAAGGTCTTATACCGCGCGAAGGTGTTCCTGTTGAAGACCGGAAAGAGCTCGAACGGTTTCATGATCTGATGGAGGAATATAAACACAAACGGGGTGCGGATGGGCGTGAGGCCTTTACCATTCCCGCAGATCAGAGTTCGCAAGACCCGGAGCTCCTGAAGCTCGACGCCCTATCGATGGATGCGTTCCTCTTGCAACACGGCTTAAGATCGCCATACCTGCGTTGGTATGTTCAATATTGCTGCGCGGACGATTATGGCTCGTCGCTTGCCGATACGTCGGCGTGGGCCGGTATACACTACTTTGCTTCCCGCAAGGGACGCGCTGCCAATGCTTCGCCCGACACCGTTCTGACATGGCCCGAGGGCAACGGGTGGCTCACCCGCCAGCTACAGCAGCCGGTAGCTAATGCGATAAACTGCAAAAGCCTTGTATATAATATCACACTGACGGCTGCGGGCGTGTCTGTATTATATCACGACGTGGCGCGCAATCATTCGGTTCGGCTGGATGCACGCGCGGCTATATTGGCGACTCCACAGTTTATCAACCAACGATTGCTACCGGGGGTCTCGCGGGACTTAGACTACAAAGCGTTTCACTACGCACCGTGGATGGTAGCCAACCTGACGACATCGGCGAGTCTCGATGAAAAGCATGGTGAAGTTCTATGCTGGGATAACGTTATTTACGGAAGCTCTACGCTCGGTTATGTCAACGCCATTCAACAGAATACGGCCTTGCATTCCGCAGAACGGGTAATCACTTTCTATAAGCCCCTGCTCGGTACTGACACGGCCGCGGTACGGCAGCAAGCGTATGCCAGGGGATTCGACTTCTGGCGTGACGATATTCTTCGGGAGCTTAAAGGGCCACATCCTTTACTGAATCATACCTTACAGCAGATGGACGTGTGGCTCTGGGGGCATGGCATGATACGCCCTGAACCCGGATTTATCTGGGGGGATAACCGCCGTCGGGCTCAGCTCCCCATTCAGGATCGTATTCATTTTGCTCACTCGGATACTGCCGGTGTTTCCATCTTCGAGGAAGCATTCTATCATGGACATCGCGCTGCCCAAAAAGCTTTATCGACATGATCAGCTACCGGCAACCCTGGCTTTCGAACCGTGCGCAAGAGATCATCTTTATTCTTGCTCCTTCTCTCCTGCCCGTACTGATCGTGCTGACGTTTCCCGCTTACTTTCTCAATCATGACGTATCGAGCCTGTGGTGGGTGGTCCTGGTGTTGTGCATCGACGTAAGCCATGTATACAGTACCCTTTTCCGGTTGTATTGGGACCGGCCGACTTTTCAACGTTATAAGCGTACGCTGATCCTCATCCCGGTTATCGCTTCAGGCGCGGGTATTGCCCTGCATTATTACAGCGCTGCTTTATTCTGGCGCGTGCTGGCATACGTGGCTGCCTATCACTTCGTCCGTCAGCAGTATGGCTTTATGCGTCTTTACTCGCGCTATGATCCATCGTCGCGGGCGACCCGTGTAATCGATACGCTTGCTATCTACTCCGCTACGTTGTATCCGCTGACCTACTGGCACCTACACCTCACCAAACAACTGAGCTGGTTTGTGGAAGGCGACTTCATTGCCCTTCAGGGTTTTCCTGCCGACAACATTTTACTCGTTACCTACCTGGCAATCCTGGCCCTGTATATTAGTAAGGAGATAGTTTTGTTTACGCGCTCACGCATTGTAAACATCCCCAAGACGCTCATCGTAGCGGGGACTTACGCTTCGTGGTATGTGGGGATTGTGCTGTTTCAGGGAGACCTTGTATTTACCTTGCTGAATGTTGTGGCTCATGGGATTCCATACATGGGCCTCATCTGGATCTATGGCGAACATAAAGCGCGTCATGCTTTTTCATTTACCTGGCGCGGCGTCCTGATCTTCGCGGGGGTTTTGCTCCTGCTGGCGTACCTGGAAGAAGGCTTATGGGATCTGTTCGTCTGGAGGGATCATACGGATGTATTCCCTTTCTTCACTTCGCTACCTGAAATCAGTAGTCACGTTTTATTATCAATAGTGGTACCGTTACTTGTGTTACCGCAGATAACGCACTACGTACTGGACGGGTTTATCTGGCGATTCTCGCGCGATCGAAATTCTCATATTGAATAGTCGACGACCTCATTTTGGGATGTATTTACGGGAATGCCCGTCAAATAGTGGTTTCCGCTGTTTATGCAAACTGTGTAATTAATTCCTCACAACCGTTGTTTTAAATCCCATTGCGGGATAAGGCACTTATTTTTGATGATTTTTTTATTCACATTCAAAGCTGGGGTCACGTTTGCTTAATCTTTTGGATTAAATTGAGCACTTCCCATTTCTATAAAAATTCCATTATGCGTACCATCGCCTTGCTCCTCTTCCTGGCACTGAGTTCACACGTATGTCTTTCCCAAAACCGCTACTGGATCTCATCGTCGGGTGGCAACTGGAACAATTCGGCAAACTGGTCTACCACCAGCGGTGGAACTGGCGGCGCGTCGGTGCCGGGCACCTCTGATGTTGCGATCTTCAACGCGACACGCAACGGCAACTGCACGTTAGACATCGCTCCTACGGTAGGAGGTATTACGATGAACGGTTATAGCGGCAGCGTGAACCTCAATGGAAACAATCTCCGGACTACCGGAAACAATACGTTCGCCAGCGGAAGCCTAACCAATAGCGGCAGCACCGCATCGCTTGTTCTGAATACGACCGGCAGCGCCACATTCAGCGGCACGTCGATCGGTGTTCCGGTTACGGGCACAACGGGGGATCTTACGTTCAACGGATCGACTTTTGGCAGTACGGTAACTATTGAAAAGACCAGTGCTAACGGTAACACCGGCTCCGGCGGGAATACGTTCAGCGGTGCCGTTACGCTAACCAACTCGGGTGACGGTGATCTCAATCTGGGTAATACGAACGGTGATATTTTTAACGGCCCTGTAGTGGTCAACAATACGGGCACCGCGCGGATCAACCTCGCTTATAACTCTCCCGGAAACGTTTTTGCCGCGGGGCTTACCATCAACCATGGTGGGAATACAAACGGAACGAACACTATCGTGGCCCGTAATCCTAACGGGCGGGTTACTATCAATGGGCCCCTCACCCTGAACTGTACCAATTTATCAAACAACTCAGGAATCATTATCGCCAACGACGGCCAGGCGATCATCAACGGCAACGTGGTCGTTTCGTGTACCAGTGGCCGGGGGATCTATTTCGGTGGCGACAATGGTGCTACTGTCGGTACCGTTGCTCTTGGCAGCGGCGTTACTATTACAAGTTCCGCGGGTTCATTTACAACGGGGGTATTGTCTTTTATCCGAACGACACAAAGCAGCGCCACTACGCAAAACCTGACCCTGGGCGGCACAACCAACCTGACGATCGGTCCCTCGACGACCTTTACCGGGAACGTTTCGTTCTCATCGCCACAGGTTCTTCTCAATGGAGGTACATACGGCGGCACGGCTACTTTTGAAAAGACGGGGGCCACCGATAACTACAGTGTGGGCGGCAATGTGTTCAATGGGGCGGCTACTCTAATAAACAGCGGTTCGGGCGAGTTCATCTTCGGTAACGGCAGCGCCGATACCTTCACTGGGACTGCTACATTCAATGACATCGGTTCATCGCGGATACGCATTGCTCACAACCACCCGGGGCAAACCACGTCCTTCACAACAGATGCCACATTCAATGCAAACAAGAGCAGCGGGACGGATAGCTGGGCGTTCCTGATAGGAGAAGTTAATGACTCTAATTTAAGCTTTGGCGGAAACTTGACGTTCAATATCGCGGGTTCACTGGAGAGCGACTGCCGCTTCTTAAATGGTGCAGGCTCCACGGGAACGGTTACCGGAACGCTCACGCTGAACGTTACCAATACGCATCCGTCAACGGTAATGTCGTGGGGCGTGAACGGCAGTGCTCAGCACAATGGCGATATTGTTTTGAACAACACGGGCGGTGCTTCAGGCATTACGTTAAGCGCCGGTGCGTCGCTTATGTCTACACTATCCAGCGGACGCCTGATTTCTATCGGGTCAGGCGGTTTTAATTCGGGCTCGCTGACTATTACCCGCTTTACGCAGGCCGGAAGTACGACGCAAAACCTGGATACATTTTCCGGCACAGCAAAACTCACTTTGAATCCGGGTTCCACGTTCAACGGGCCTGTAAACTTCAAAGCGCCTAATATTATGCTAAACGGTGTTATCTGTAACAACACTGCTACCATTGAAAAAACGGGCAATACAAACGACTATGCCGCCGGCGGCAATACTTTCAACGGTACGACGACCATTATCAACAGTGGTTCGGCTTATCTATTGACGGGCGCGACGAACGCGGACCTGTTCAATGGTCCAACCACTACGTTCACCAACACTGGTAGCCACCGCATTTACCTGGCACATAGCCATAGCGGGCAAGTCACTGTGTTTACCGGTGATGTGATCTTCAATAATCAACGTACCACGGCTACGGACAACAATGCTTTCTCGGTCAGTGAATATCCCGATTCGAATGTATCGTTCCGACGCAGCGTCACTATAAATCTGGATGGCTCTGCGCCAAGCGCCTTCCGACTCGGCGGCGGCTCGAATACTGTCGCTACGTTCGACGGCATTCTTCGCATTAGCGGCACCAATACGAACTCCGGCTCCAACGTATACGTCGGACTCAGCGGTCAATGCGTGTTCAACAACGATATTGTTGTCTCGCAAACCGGATCTGTCACCGGCATTTACTTTAATTATAATACGGGGTCTTCGTCCACCCTTGCCCCGGGGCATACGATCATGCTCGACGGTGCGGGATTCGTTTCGGGCATTCTGAGCCTGGCGCGTTTTACTCAGACCGGGCCTAGCGCTCAAACGCTCAATACGTTTTCGGGTACAGCGCGTTTGATCATCGGCCCCAGCTCTTCATTTGGAGGAGACGTGAATTTCAAGGCCCCGCAGATCAATTTCTCGGGTACTGTCTTCGGGGGGATAGCCACATTGGAGAAAAGCGGGGCGACCGATAACAACAGCAACGGCGGCAATACTTTCAACTCGTCGGCTACTCTTACAAACTCCGGTAGTGGTTACATGCTGCTCGGGAACGGCGCTCCTGATACATTCAACGGTACGACTACTTTCAACAATACCGGTAGCTTCCGGATCTATGTAGCTTACAGCCACCCCAACCAGGCAACAAAATTTGCGAGCGATGTGACTTTCTATGCGAACAAAAGCAGCGGGCCTGATCCATGGTCTTACCTTATTGGCGAATCTACCAATACAAATATCGAGTTCGGCGGCAATGTTTCATTTATTTGCGACGGTACGCTCGAAAGCGATTTCCGTATTTTGCAAGGACTTACATCCACCGCCAGCTTCGCGGGAACAGTCACCGCAAATATTCGCAATACGAGTACGGCAACTACGCTAGTACTGGGCGCGAATGGCTCTGCCAGCTATAGCAACAATATTGTTGTTTCCAGCGCAGGCGGAAGTATCCTTTTCAATCTCAACGCCAGTGCGTCGTCTACCCTGGCCGATGGAAAGACTATTAGTATAGGCCCTGACGGCTTCGGTCGCGGCACGTTAGGATTGCCGCGTTTCACACAGATCGGCAATACAGCGCAGGCTCTATCGCTGAGCAACGGAGCGCGTCTTATCATCGGTCCGACTTCGACATTCAATGGAAACGTAAACTTCGCAGCACCACAGGTCCTTCTCAATGGCGCTACCTATAACGGCACGGCAACTTTAGAAAAGAACGGAGGCACGGACAACTACAGTGTCGGAGGCAACGTATTCAATGGTTTCACCACCGTGACCAACAGCGGGTCGGCGGAATTTTTCTTCGGGAACAACAACGCCGATGCTTTCAACGCAGAGACTGTGTTCAACAACACGGGTTCATCACGTATACGCATCGCTTACAATCATGCAGGACAGACCACTAATTTCGTGACCGATGTGACGCTGAACAGCAACAAATCGAGCGGTACCGATCAATGGTCATTCCTTCTTTCAGACGGCAATACCTCAAGCGTTTTCTTCGGCGGCAATCTGACCATTAACGATGCGGGAAGCTTGCGAAACGATATCCGCTTTCTGAACGGCATCGGCACAACGGCGACCTTTAACGGGGTGGTTACCATCAACAATACAAATACCTCTGCCAACACGACCATCAGTATGGGCACCACGGGGATATCGACCTATAACAATGATATTATCGTGAGTAACAGCGGCGGAGCGAGCGGGATCTACTTCAACACTACCGCATCGTCGAGCTCGACACTTGCCGACGGGCATTCTATCCGCATCGGCGCGGGAGGTTACACCGGCGGCACATTGAGCCTGCCCCGGTTTATGCAGTCAGGCTCCTCCACTGCGCAAACTCTCGTGGCCACCAGCGCGGGGTCGGCATCGTTCTTTATCGGTCCAGGCAGTACCTTCAATTCCAATGTAAACTTCTCGGCTCCTCAGCTTTATCTTAACGGGGCTATTTACAATGGCAATTTCAACACCCTTGAAAAAAGCGGCGGCGGCAACAACAATAGTAACGGCGGCAATACGTTCAACAATACGACGACCATTACCAACAGCGGAACGGGTTATCTTGTGCTGGGCAACGGGACGGCCGATGTGTTTACAGGACCAGCCAGTATCAATAACACCGGCGGCAGCCGCATTTATATCGCCAATAGCCACCCTGGGCAAACCACTACGTTTACCGATGTAACGCTGAACTCGTTCAAGAACTCGTCTGCCGATCCGTGGTCTTTTCTTCTCTCGGAGAATGCCAACAACACCAATATATCGACAAGCGGTAACTTCACCATCAACTGCAGCGGCACTTTCCAGTCAAATTACCGTCTGCTGCAGGGAGGATCGGGGTGTAGTGCGACGTTCGGTGGTTTGGTAACCATCAACGTGAGCAACACAAATAACGGCACGACGGTCAGTATGGGAACGAACGGAACAACTACGTATAATGGGGACATCGTTGTTTCCAACTCGGGTGGGGCAAGCGGCGTCTTTTTCAATGTCAATCCGAGCGCTTCTTCCACGTTGGCCGGACGTTCGATCAGTATCGGCGCAAGCGGGTTTACCGCCGGGAATCTTCAGTTAACCCGATTTACGCAGACAGGTTCATCCTCAGCACAGACCCTGAATACCCTCTCCGGCGCTTCGGTGCTTACTGTCGGGCCGTCGTCGTCGTTCGATGGCGCTGTGACATTTGTAGCCCCTCAAGTATTTCTTAGCGGTGCTGTCTATAATAATACGGCGTACATCGAGAAGAATGGCGGCAACAACAACGACAGCCCTGGCGGCAATTCTTTCAACGGGACCACTACGCTGGTGAATAGCAGCGGCGCACGCATGCGTATGGCCAATACCACGGGTGACGCTTATAACGGTGCGGTGACTTTTGTAAAAAGCTCTACCGGCGCTCTTGACCCTGCCTATAACCTTACGAGTACGTTTGCAAACAATATCATCGTCAATTCCAACACAGCCCTTACCTTCGGAGGGGGAACGGGCGTGGTCGAGTTTACCGGCTCTACAGACCAGACGCTGAGTAAAGCGGTGTCGACGCCATCGCCGGTATATCAGCGAATGCGCACAAACAAGGCTGCGGGATCGTCCGTGATCCTGACGCATGATCTTTCTGTTCTTACTACGGCCACTTTCTCGTCCGGTATTGTCAAGACCACATCCACGAGCTATCTGAACTTTGCGGATAACGCTACGGCGACGGGTGCGAACGATCTCAGCTATGTAGAAGGCCCTGTTCGTAAGACGGGGAACGATACATTCGTCTTCCCGGTAGGTGGCGGAAACTTTTATCGTTCTATCGCGCTTGCCTCAGTGCCAGGCAGCACGAGCGATGTCTTTACGGCCCAGTATTTCAAGGCCGCGCAGTCTTATGGAGACAGGACCAAATGGGATCCTTCGTTCTATACTGTGAGCGGTTGTGAATACTGGATCCTCGATCGTACAACGGGCTCGTCGAATGTCAACGTGGCGTTGAGCTGGAACGAGGCGGCCTGTGGTACAGGGTATGTAACCCAACCATCTTCGTTGCGTGTGACACGGTGGAATGGCTCATCGTGGGTGAACCATGGCAACGGGGGCACCACTGGAACAAGTACAGCCGGCACTGTTGTTACCTCTGCTGCTGTTACCAGCTTCAGTCCCTTTACCCTGGCTTCTACAACGGGCAATAACCCGCTACCGGTGGGACTGGAGCGCTTCTGGGCTGTAAACAACGACGGCTCTGTTACGCTACGCTGGACGACGGTTACGGAAAACAACAATGCCACGTTCTCGCTGCAACGTTCAGCAAACGGTTTTGACTTCGAGACGATCTATACTGTAGCCGGTGCCGGCACGAACTCAAGCCGCCTGCAGTACAGCCACACCGACGACGGGCCTCTGCCCGGGCAATCGTACTATCGCCTGGTTCAGACCGACTATGATGGTAACTCTGAATCCTGGCTGGTATCTGTTTCACGCGAGGGTGAAGACTCTCCTTTTATCATCTGGCCTAATCCCGCGGGTAATGAAACGGTGTACTTTAATCAGAAGGCCTCTATCGTCATCATGAACAATCTGGGGCAGGTGATTGCCACCCAGGATGGTGTACTCTCGATCGATGCAAGCTCACTTGCTCCCGGTGTTTATACAATACTCAACCAGAAGGGGCAGGCAGCGAGGCTGGTGCGGAAATAATTTTAGAAGTATATTATAACAAAAAACGGCTGATCATAACGAGCAGCCGTTTTTCGTTACATTACTTTATGAGCGTTAGCTTCCAGCCAATACCTGGTTCATGGCGGACGCCCGTGCAGCGAAGGCGTTTGGTGTTATGCCGGTGAACAGCTTGAACTCGCGGATGAAATGCGACTGATCAAAATATCCGGCGTCGTAGGCTATGCTCGTGAGATCCTGATCGCTGCTGGATACAAGGCTCAGGCTATACTGGAAGCGGTTTATCTTGCTGAGCAGCTTTGGCTGGATACCGGTGTACTGAGAGAAGAGCTGTGTGACATAGCGCGACGATATATTGTTACGGGCGGAGAGGTCGGTTATACGGTCGTTGCCTGTACTTTCGGCGAGGCTGCTCACCATATTGCCCACAAACTTTATTTTATCGTGCTTTTTCTCTGTCACCATGAGGCGTTCGAGGAAATATTCTTCCAGAAGCTCTATCTTTTGCGGCAGTATCGATGCTTCCTGTAATCGTTGGTGTAGCGTGTTGATCGATGGGCCGAAGAGCATGGCTGCGTCGGCTAC
>Ga0247762_1000322_pt1 | contig 15465 bp, 14 predicted proteins | sample UWRJL081202R4_FD_181016 | JGI IMG/M metagenome (GOLD analysis project Ga0247762, IMG submission 181016) | Plant litter microbial communities from Arlington Agricultural Research Station in Wisconsin, United States - UWRJ-L081-202R-4 | ecosystem: Environmental > Terrestrial > Plant litter >...
GTCCATTAGCGGACGATGAAGACCGGCAGCGCCAGCTCGACGAGCGCACCGCGCCCGGAAGCGGGTGCCACATAGGCCCGTCCCCCGTGCAGCTCGGCTACCCACCGGACGATGGCGAGGCCGACGCCGATGCCGCCGCGTCCATCGGTGACCCGGTCGCCGAAGATCCGCTCCCGTTCCCCGGCGGCGATCCCCGGTCCATGGTCGCGGACCGCGACCTTGCCCGCCGCGACGTGCACCTGCACCGGCGACGGCTCGCCGGCCGGGGCGCCATGGCGCAGGGCATTCTCGATCAGGTTGCGGACCGCCTGCGCCAGCAGGTCGGGGTCGCCGAGCACGACGGTAGGCTCGGTCCGCACCGACACGTACCCGCCCTCGTCGGATAGCTTGTCCGGAAGCTCGTCCACCACCTGCTCGACCAACAGGTCCAGCCGCAGCGGCGTCAGCTCCAGCGGCCGGATCCCGCTGTCGATGCGGGCGCGGCTGAGCAGCCCGGTGACCAACCGGTCCAGGTGGTCGACCAGCCGCACTGCATCCCGGAGCGGCGCGGGCGCGGCGGCCGTCGAGCTCATCCCGCTCTCCACGGCCAGGCGGAGAGTGGCCAGCGGCGTACGCAACTCGTGGGCCGCCTCGGCCAGGAATTGCTCCTGCTGGCCCAGCGTGCGGATTGCCGGGCGCATGCTCTTGCCGGACAGCAGGTGACCGGCGCCGGCCGAGGCCAGCACCAGCACGACGCAACCGGCGGTGAGCCAGAGGACCAGCTCGGTGTGGCTGCGTTCCTGCGGTGCCAGGTCGACCGCGATGAGCACGACGGCGCCGATCTCGTCGGCGTCCCACACCGGTGCGGTCGCCCAGCGCACGTTGCGACCATCGGAGCCGACGATCGTTGCGAGCACCGGCTCCTGCCGCTGGACGGTCGCCGCCCACAGGTCGTCGAGTTGGCTCACCCGGGGCAGCACGCCGTCCTGCTGTGGCCGCAGCCAGCGGGCCTGGGCGTCGCCCGTTCCGATCCGTTGCAGGACCGCGGTCACGTCCGACAGCGTCGCCAACTCGTCCTCGGAGAGCGGCTCCAGGTGCAGCACGCCCTTGTCCATCCAAACTGCCCGGGACAACGCCTCGGCCCGGCCCTTGATCTCCGAGTCGAGATCGCGGGACCCGGCCCGGGCGTCGATGGTGGCGGCGATGACGACCAGCGTGATGAGCGAGACCGCACTCACGGCCGCGTACAGCAGCGTCATCGCCCACCGCATCCGTCGCAGCCGCGCGACGGCGTGCCGGCCGGCGGTCATGCCGAACCGCGGATGCGGTATCCGACGCCCCGCAGCGACTCGATGAGGTCGGGCGGCCCGAGCTTGCGGCGCAGGTGGCGAATCACCACGTCGACCACGTTCGACCCAGGGTCGCTCATCTCGTCCCAGCAGCTCTCGATCAGGTCGCTGCGGGTGACGGCCTCCCCGGCCCGCAGCATCAACGCCTCGAGAACAGCGAACTCCTTGGCGGTGAACGCGAGCAGGACGCCGGCTCGTCGTACCCGATGACTCGGCACATCGAGGGACAGGTCGGCGACCGTGAGCTCCGGCAGCCGCGGCGGCTGGTCCCGTCGGCACAGCGCACGCACCCGCGCCACCAATTCGGCCAGAGCGAACGGCTTGACCAGGTAGTCGTCCGCGCCGTGCTCGAAACCCGAAATCCGGTCGTCGACGGATCCCAGCGCCGTCAACACCAGCACCGGTACCGTCCGGCCGGCCTTTCGCCACATCTCGATCAGCCCGAGCGCGTCGCCGTCGGGCAGACCCCGGTCGGCGATCACACAGTCGTAGCTGTTGATCGAGACCTTGAGGTCGGCCTCCGCCCGGCACTTCGCGTAGTCGACCGCGAACCCACTGGTGCGCAGCCCCGCGGTGATGGCCGGACCGAGATCGCGATCATCTTCCACCACCAGTATCCGCATGATCGGCGAGTGTAGATGTCGCCGTCACCGGCGATGCGCATCGAGCCGGCCGACCCCTCCCGGCCGGCGGGACGGCTGCGGTCAAATCAGCCGGCGGAAAGACCAGACATGGCGACCAGGATCCGGCGCGGTCCGGTGAAGGGCCGGCGGCCGTGCGCGGTCAACACGTTGTCGATCAACAAGATGTCGCCCTCCCGCCAATCCACATCGACGGAGTTCTCAAGCCCGCGGCCGCGAATCTGCGCGACATACTCGTCCGGAATAGGAGAGCCGTCGGCAAAGGTGACATATTGCGGGAACTCGTCCGGCTTCAGGAGCGAATACAGGCTGGACGCGGTCGTGTCTTCGAGACCCGCCGGATGCCACTGGTCGGCCTGATTGAACCACACCTCCGCCCCGGTCACCGGGTGTCTCGTCGTGGCAGCGCGCGTCTGCGTCACGCGCAGGCCGTTGCGGGTCCACTCCCACTGCGCCTCGGCGTCGGCCAGGAATTCCTCGACGGACGCCCGGTCGTCCGTCTCGAAGGTGTCCTGCCAGCTCTTGCCGAGGCCGTAGCCGTCGTGCAGGTTCTGCACGTAGCGGACCCCGCCGGCGAAGGCGTCGCGCACCTCGGGGTCCAGCGCGGCGAGCCACAGCCGGCCGTCGAGGACCGGGGTCGCACCCCCGGACTCTGCCGCGCGCTCACAGAAGAAGGCGAGCCTCTCGGGCCAGCGGCGGGCGTAATTGAGCTCGTTGTGCATCGAGATGGTGAATTGCTGCGGGTACTCGGTGGAGGTGTAGAGATTGCCGCGCACCCGGGTGCGCGGCGAGTTGCCGTGCACATACGGGAGCCGGCCCGGCACCAGCTGGTCGAGGACCGGCTCGACGGATTCCGCCGTGATGCGGAAGCCCCGGAAGACCAGGGCCTTGTGCTCGGTGAGCAGGCCGGTGAGCGGTTGCGGGCCCAGATCGGCCAGCCATTCCGCGAGATCGTCCGTTCCCGCGGTCGCCACGTCGATCTGGTGCGGTTCCCAGGTGCGGTTCGTTTCCGCCACTGTCATTTTCTCTCCATTCTTCTGCACACCGTCGCCATCGGGCGGGTCTTCGCGGGTCACCGCCCCCGCTAGGCGGGCTGTTCGATGTAATTTCGATTTTTCTCGGCCCACCGGACCACCGGGCCGCTGACAATTCCGAGAATGAGGAAGATGCTGCCGAGAATGACCCATCCGGCGATTCCGAGCGTGATGCAGAAGAACGCGAGCACGGACGGCGCCACAACATTGGCCAGACCGCTGCCGAAACCGAAGAGACCCATGTACTGGCCCTGCGCATGGGCGGGCGCGAGCCCGAACCTGAGTTCCATGGAGCCGGCCGTGTGCCACAACTCACCGACCGTGTGCACGACGATGCCGAGGACGATCAGCGCGAACGCCGCCCAGGCGGGGAAGTCCGCGGCCACGGCCATGACTGCCATCCCGAGGAAGAAGGCGAGCCCCGATCGGCGCATGGCCCGGCCCGCGGAATCGAGCGTATCGATGCCCTTGCTGGCACGTACCTGAAGGAACACGACGAGCATCGTGTTGATCAGGGCAGACATGCCGACCAGCCAGCGCGGCGCGTCCGTATGCCCGACGATCCACAGCGGCAGCGCGAACAACAGCACCTGGTGATGGATGGACATGACGGCGTCGATCGCCGTGACGGCCACGTAGCCGCGGTCCTTCAGCACCGCCCACCGGCTCGCGGTCTCCGGCGCAGGCACCGGCGGCAGGGGCGGCAGCGCACCGATGACCAGGGCGCTTGCGACGAAGCTGACCGCGTTGCCGACCACCAGGGCCGTGTACGCGGACCGGGTGTCGAACTGCACGGCGAAGCCGGCGGCCACGGCGGCGGCGCTACCCGCGAGATTACCGACGGACCGCAGGTAAGCCCGATATCTGCTCAGGTTTCCCGCGCCTATGCCGCGCACCAGGGGGCCTCGCGCCGCCGAGCCGGCGGAGCGTGCCAACTCGCCGACGCACAGCGCCACCAGCACGAGCCAGAAGCTCTGGACCAGGATCAGCACCGCCATCGCGGCGCCCTGCACCAGCAGCATCACCAGGTAGATCTCGCGGGGTCCGCGCCGATCGGCCAGGTGGCCCACCGGGATGCCGGCGAAGAGTCCCACCGCCGCCGCGGCACCCATGGCCACGCCGACCTGCGCCAGCGGCAGTCCGACCACCCTGGTGAAGTACAGCGCGGCGCTGACCATGAATACGCCGCTGCCGATCATGTTGACAAATGTTGCGAGCGCGAGGATGCGCTGTGGTCGGGTATCCGGCACCAGGCCTCGCGAGACCCACCACGACCGCCGCGGCGGACTTGATTCGGATTCGCTGCTGTGGATGTGGTCCGCAGTCTTGCCTTCCGAAGCCTGCACAAAAAATCCTTCCTGACGGCGTCCGGACAAGCTAACACCGACCATCAATTCTCGAGTCCACCCACGGGCCGATGTGGACGGTTTCCGCTGCTGATAAGATGGTGGTATCGAAGCGCCTAGAGCGTTTCGATATTCGGTCCGCCCCGCACCGCGTAGACGGTATCGAGCACCGCCGTGGCGAGATCCCACCTGATTCCGGCCCGCAGCTCGTCGTGCGCGGTCACCAGCACGACGCAGTCGTAACCGGCGATGTCGAGAAGGCGTGTGTCCAGCGAGTTCATCGGCCGTCCGGCGACCTCGATGCGGGGCACCCACGGATCGCAATAGTCGGCGTCGGCCCCGCCTGCGAGCAGACCTTCGATGATCGCGAGCGCGGGCGCGTTCCGCAGATCCGGCACATTGGGTTTGTAGGCGACCCCGAGGACCAGAACCCGGCTCCGTGCGAGGGTCGTCCCGTTGCGGGCCACGATCTGCTGCACCCGCTCGACCACCTTGGCAGGCCTGGCACTGGCGTGCCGGTGCGCGGCCTCGATGACGGGCAGCGATATCGACTGCCGGGCCGCCTCGGCGACCAGGAACAGCGGATCGACCGGGATGCACTCGCCGCCGATCCCCGGGCCCGGCCAGTGCGGGAGGTATCCGAACGGCTTCGTCGCGGCGGCGCGCACCACCTCGTCGACCGGCACCCCGAGCCGATGGCACAGGTCCGCCATCTCGTTGGACAGGCTGATGTTGACCAGCCGTGCGCTGTTCTCGAGCAGCTTGCTCATCTCGGCGACAGTCGCGCCGGACACCGGCAGCACGTCCATACCGATGGATCGCAGCACCGCCGTCGCGCGACGCGTGCAGGCGGGCGTCACTCCTCCGACCACCCGTGGCGTATTGGTCACCGTCCAGCCGTCCCGGTTGGCCGGGTTGACCCGCTCCGGGGCGCACGCGACGAAGATCGATTCTCCCAGTGTCAGTCCGGTTTCCGTGGCCAACCGGTGCGCCCACCGGTGCGTCGTGCCGGGCGGCATGGTCGACTGCAGCACGAGCAGCGTCCCCGCCCGGATCAACGGAGCCATCGAGGCGAGCGCGGTGTCGACGTACGTGAGATCCGGCTGGTGGTCGTCGGTCACCGGGGTCGGCACGCACATCACCACGACGTCCGACTCCGCGGCAGGGTGCGGGGTCTCGGAGAGTCGCATCCGGTCCGCGGTCGCCCGCAACTGCTCGTCGCTGAGGTCCGGCAGATACGAGCGGCGGCGGCGCAGCAGCGCCAGCTTGGCGGTGTCGACGTCGACGCCGTGCACGTCGAAGCCGGTCTCGGCGAAGGCATGCGCCAGCGGCAGACCGGTGTAACCGAGGCCGATCACGGCGACCGTCAGGCTCCCGCCGGCCGCACGCTGCTCGAAGACGGCCTCGTCGCTGTCGCGGCTCGGGATCGTCGCGTTGATCACAACGTCCATCTCTTCTCATCCCCGATCATGGCCGGCGGTGCGCCGGGCGCGCTGGACAGGCCCCACCTCGCCCGATCCCGGACGCGGTGAGGGGTGACGTCATCGGTGGCGGCCGCCCGATCACGGGTCCCGCCGGCCGGGTTCGGGCGGATCCGGCCGGCGGAACAACCGTCATCGGGCGACGGTGCCCTCCTTGAGGCGGGCGATCATGCGCTGGGTCGTCACCAGTGGTGACTCGTCGACCGGGGCGCCGGAAGCACCGCGCCGCATGGGATCCTCGGTGACCCGCCGGTTCCACTCCTCGTGACCGGCGAAGGCAATCGACTCCCCCGGCTCGTAGAGCGGGTACCGGCGGTAGGTGTTGATGCCTTCCTTCGCCTCGCCACTGACCAGGATCGGATCGAGGTACAGGCCGTCGCTGCTGATCCGGGTGGACGTGGAGATGTAGCCGATGTCGAGGCCGCACCGCCGCTTCGGCGACTTGTTCGCCTCCGAGCAGTGCAGGATGTGCGGGTGGTGGATCGAGACGTCGCCCGGGTTGAGCTCGATGTCGACGATGCCCCGCTCGTCGGCCCACCGCTGAACCAGCTCCTCGTCGGCGGCCGAGTAGAGCATGTTCGGCGTGTCGGTCCGCGGGGACGGCTGATAGAGCGGGATCTCCTGACTTCCCGGAATGATGCGCAGGCAGCCGTTCTCGGAAGTGCTCTCGTCGACGGCCAGCCAGACCGTCAGGGCCTGCATCGGCGAGAGCTTCCAGTAGGCACCGTCCTGGTGCCAGAGGACCGGCTGGCCGTCGATGGGGGGCTTACAGATGTAGTGGGCGGTGAAGCACGCGATGTCGGGGCCGAGGAAGTGCTTCCCGATCTCCGCGAGCCGGGGCTCGGTGACGAGCCGCACCCAGAAGGCGTCGTTGCGGATGAGGGGGTGGTGGAAGTGCTCGGGTCGCAGGTCGGGGTACTTCTGGGTGAGCCACTCGACGTGGGCGCGAGTCTCCTGCAGCAGGTCCTTCGGGATGGCGTTGCGGATGATGGCGAATCCCTGGGTGGCGTACTCTTCGGCGGCTCTCTCCAGAGCGTTCACGAGACTTGTCCTTTCTGGCCGTTGGTTGCCGGTGCCGGACGCGCGGCATCGAATCGCGCACCTGGCGATGGGATGGGGACGGTGACGGGACTCAGCCGAGGTAGTCCTCGGCGCCCCCGGCACGGACGGTGTCGAGGGTGAAGCAGTGGAAGCCCCCGCCGAACAATCGGCGGTGCCGGTGGCGGATCGGAACGACGGTGAAGCGGTGCTCTTCGAGCAGCCGGATGAGCGTCTTGCACCCGTCGTTGACGAGAACGGTGTTCTCGTCGACCGACAGCAGGTTCAGGTCGATGTACGGGCTGGCCGGAATCGGATCGTCGTTCGCGTACTGGGGGTAGTCGCTCAGGTCCGGCGCAGGCGACACGATGGTGTCCCAGCCCCGGAGCGCTTCCGGAAGGTAGTCGAGCACGCGGGGCGACCGGATCAGCAGAAGTCCGGGCCGCAGCGGGATGACGACGCTGTCGATGTGACTCTGCGTCAGCTTGTGCATCCGGTGCACCCGGAACCGGCCGGCGAGGTGCCTCTCCAGCCAGTCACACGCGAGCGCGTGGTTGGCGTTGGAGATGTTGACGATCAGGTCTCTTCCCAGGCGCAGGCAGTTCGCACCGTCGATCATGATCTCCGGCCCGACGTCGTACGGCGACGGCTGCGGGTTCAGCGGCACCTCGATGTTCGGGGCGGCGTTCTCCACGTTGGCCGGATCGAACGACGCATCGGTCATCATCGGCCGGGGCATGACGGTCCAGCGCGCACCTGCGCGGAAGTAGCCGGCGAAGACGGGTTTGAGGAACTGGGTCTCGAAGTACCGGGCCCGCAGGGTCGGCGGCGTCTCGATGATTTCGTCGCCCAGAATCAGGGTGTTGTCCCGCAGGTTGAGCGGCGGCGTGACCGGGGCGGTCCATGCGGGGGTGCTGACCTCGTCGAGGCCCGGGTCGAGCGGCATCGGCCGGTGCACGGTGACCGACAGCGCCACGAGCTGGCGCGCGAGTTCCTCGACGTCCTCGATCAGTTCGTCGAGGAAACGCGTCTTGAGCGCGAGCCGGTCAGGTTCGTTGCGGCGCGCGCGATCCTCCCCCGGCCGCCAGTCGGAGATGCTCGGGTAGTAGCCGCGGGCACCGGTCAGGTTGTCGCTGATGAACATGTCGAAGGAGAGATCCGGCAGGCGGTTGAGGTAGCCGTCCGCGGAGCCGAGCACCACCTCCCGCAGCGGGGTGAAGTCGTCGTAGCTGTTCAATTTCATGCGAATGCCTTTCTGGTAGGTCACTGCGGCTACGGCTCCAGCGCTATCGCACCTACGGGGCAACGCTCGGCGGCCTCGAGCACCACCTCGCGCATCGCCCCGTCCGGCTGCTCGTCGACGACGACGACAACCCCGTCGTCGTCCTGGTCGAAGACCTCCGGGGCGGACATCGCGCACTGGCCCGAACCGATGCACGTGTCACGTGCTGCGGAGAGACGCATCGCCGGTCACCAAGCCACGGGCAGCCGGTGGACGCCGAAGACGCTCATGTCGGTCGACAGCGGAACGTCCTGCGGCGCGACCGCGAGGCGCAGCCCCGGAAACCGGCGGAACAGCGCGGGCAGGGCGGTACGCAGCTCCATGCGGACGAGGTTCTGCCCTAGGCACTGATGGATGCCGTAGCCGAATGCCAGGTGGCCCGTGGTGCGGCGCTCGATGTCGAGGCGTTCCGGCTCATCGGTGAACCGGGCCGGGTCACGGTTGGCCGCGGGCAGCGAGACGGTGACCGATTCGCCGGCCCGGATCAGCTCGCCGCCGAAGTGAACGTCCTCGAGCGGCGTGCGAGGCACCCCGAAGTGAAAGACGGTCAGATATCTGAGCAGTTCCTCGACCGCGTTGTCGATCAGCGAGGGGTCCGCTGTCAGCTTGGCGAGCTGGTCGGGGTGCGACAGCAGGGCGAAGGTGCTCAGCGCCAGGCTCTTCGACGTCGACTCGTGCCCGGCGGTCAGCAGGAGCACCCCGACGCCGGCGATCTCCTCGGCGTCGAGTGTGCCCTCCGCGTTCAGTTGCGCGAGCAGACCCGCGTCCGGATCCTCGGCGTCCAGCCTGGCGACCTCGCGGATCAAGGCGTACAGCTCGTCCATGGCCTGCTCGGCCTCGGCGGCACTGACCTGCAGACTGAACAGCGTCTCGCTGTGCCGCTGGAAGGCCGCCCGTTCGCGGTACGGCACGCCGAGCAGCTCGCAGATGATCTGCGACGGCAGCGGCAGCGCGAAGTGCTCGACGAGGTCGACCGGCTGACCGAGCAGCTCCATCCTGTCAAGCAACCGGCCGACGATCGTCTCGACGTGCGGCAGCATCTCGCGCATCCGACGGGCGGTGAACCGGCCGGCCAGTTGCTGGCGCAGGCGGGTGTGTTCGGGCGGATCCATGTCCACGAGCCAGCCCGGCAGTGCCGGCGCGCCGTAGAACGGTTCGGCGCCGGGCCGGGCGACGGGTGGCCGCTTGAACTCCGACCGTGCGCTGAAGCGCGCGTCCGTGAGCATGGCACGGGCCAGGCTGTGGCTCGTGACCAGCCATCCGACGTGCCCGTCCGGATACACCAGGCGGGTGACAGGGCGGGTCTCCCGCAGCTCGGCCAGCTCCGGTGGCGGGTCGAAAGGCGTCACGCGGGTCTGGGGGTGGGAGAGGAACACGTCGCTGCTCATGCCACGACCTCCTTACGGAAGAACTGGGTCAGCCGCTGGACGCCGGTCTCGATCTCCTCGGGCTCCAGGTAGCTGCAGGACAAACGGAGCTGACGGTCACCGGCACCGTCGGTGAAGAACGGCTTCATGGGGGTCCAGAGCACGCCGTAGCGGTTCGCGGACAGCTCGAGCAGGCCGGAATCGACCGCCACCGGAACGGTCACCCGGACGAAGAACCCGCCGTCGGGACGACTCCAGTCGATGACCGGCCGGAGATCGCCCGCGTGCCGCTGCAGGGAATCCAGCAGCTGGCGGAGGTTTCGCCGGTACAGGGCGGCCTGGCGGCTGCCGAGCCGGCTCAGCGACGCGCCGTGCTCGAGCAGCATGCCGGCGATCACCGCCTGGCACAGGGGGGAGGTGTTGACCGTGACCATGCTCTTGACGGCCGCCAGCAGGGCGGCGAGCCGCTGGCGGCGGCCCGTTCCGGCGTCGTCCACCCACTGATCGGCCAGGACGTAGCCGACCCGCGCGCCCGGGAAGCACACCTTGGCGAAGGTGCCGATGCAGATCACCCGGCCGGTCCGGTCGAGGGCCTTCAGCGGAGCGGGCGCCGGTCCCGGAGGCCTGGTGAATCCGTAGGCATTGTCCTCGAGGACGAAGAAGTCCTCCCGCTCCGCCAGGTCGAGCAGGCGGCGCCGGCAGCGCTCCGACATCCGGACGCCGCCCGGGTTCGCATAGTCGGGTGCCACGTAGCAGATCCGGATGCGCCGGCCGGTGTCGCGGGCCGACCGGCACGCCTCGGCCAGCAAGTCGACCGCGATGCCGTCCGGCGACTCGGGGATGCCCAGGACGGGGGCGTCGAGGATCCGCGCAGCGCCGGTGATGCCGACGAAGCACGGGTTGGCCACCGCAAGGACGTCGCCGGGCTCGCTCAGCAGCGTACGCAGTGTCAGCAGCATGCCTTCCTGCGCGCCCACCGTCACGATGACGCTGTCCGGGTCGACCGCTACGCCGTGCTCGTCAGCGAGGGCCGGAGCGAGGACGTCGTTGATGATCCCGCGGCTCGGCCCGTACTCGAAGAGCAGACGTCGGGCGGTCGTGTCCGGCAGGCCGCGTTCCGCGGTGAGGTGGTCGAGAAACCGGTCGACGTACCGCTGCGGATCCAGATCGGCGTGGAACAGCGGGTGTGGTGCACCGGGGGCGAACGACACGGCGTCGGGGTAGCGCCCCATGACCTCGTTGAGAAACTCGAGGGACCCCAGGACGGGATCCCGCAGCGACCCGTGCAGGGAGGCGACATCGATCGAAGCGGTCATCGCCGGATCCCCCCGGCGACGGCGCGGGATGCCTGCCATCGGCTTTCCACCTTGGCCAGGACATCGGTGCTGTACGCCCGCTGGGCCTGGATCACCGCGAAGTCGGCGAGATACTGCAGGAACAGCTCCACCGGCTCTTCCGCGAGCGTGAGCATCCGCCGGTTGGCCGCGACGGCGGGGGCGGCCAGCTGCTCGGCGGCCCGCTCGGCCGCGTCGTCCAGCTCTTCCGCGGGCACGATCTCGTCGCAGATCAGCCGCGCCCGCGGGTCGGTGGCGGCGATGCGGACGCCGCCGAGAATCACCGAACGCGCGAGGCGGGCTCCGAGCGTCCTCGTGAGCCGTAGGTTCGCCAGCCCCGGGACGATGCCCTCGTCGGCCGCGGGCAGGCTGAAGTAAGCCTCGTCCTCCGCGATCACCCGGTCGAGGACCAGAAGCAGCTGCATGCCCCCGCCGATGGCGAACGAGTCGACGACGCCCGCCCAGGGTTTCTGCACGCAGCGCTCACCCCACGACGGGTTCTGCGGGTCGGTGAGGACACCACGCCAGATCTTGTGGATGTAGCCGAGCTCGCGCCCCAGCAGGAAATCGAGGAACGAAATCCGGCCGTTGCGCAGCTCCTTGAGGTTGATGCCGGCGCTGAAGACCCGCCGCCCCTGATACCGCGGATGATTCACCGGTCCGCCCCGGAGCACGCCCGCGGCGCAGCGGTCGTCCAGCAGGACGACGTCGACGGCCGCTTCCAGATCGTCGATGAGCTGGTTGTCCTCGGCATTGAGGGTGTCCGGATTGCGGAAGGTGACGTGCGCCGCCCGGCCGCGCCGCTCGACGACCACGGTGGCGAGCTCGATGCGGCCGGTGCGGCGGAACACGTCGAGCAGCGGCTCCGACCGCGGCGCCGGCCGTAGCATCGCATCGACCAGGTGCCGTCCGGCCCGGGGGTGCCGGAGCACGGCCGCGCAGAAGACCGCCTGGTCGATCTCAAGGCCGTCGCGGTCGGCCTGGACGAGCTCACGCTCCGCGGCCATCCGGGCCTCGGCCGGCACCACACCGGGGAACCGGACGGCCGCGGCGTTCAGGAGCTCCTTGAGCCGCACGTGGGTCCGGCGCCCGTCGGTGAGCACGTCGTAGATCTCACCGGCGTTCGCGGTCAGGAAATCTCGGCGGAGGGCACGCGTACGGGCCGTCACCTCGTCGCTCCGGCGCAGCTGCGCGGCATCCCGCGCCGAGCGGGTCGGCAGAGCGTCCAACTCCTTCTCCAGAGCCGCCACCCGGGTCGCCAGATCCGCCGCCGCCCGCTCGAGGGTCTGGCCGGACCTGGAGACGGAAGGGGCTGGGCTCGCCGGCGGAGCGCTGTTCACCGGTTGCCCGCCAGGTCCGGCAGCGTCGCTCCGGCGTCGCCGATACGGCGCAGCCGCCGCAGTTCACGATCGCAGGCGGCGAGGTGCGGCCCGAGTGCCTCCTCGTACGTCACTGCTCCGGCCTCGAGCAGCAGCTTGCGCCGCACGGCGATCTCACGGTCGGACACTCGCCCACTGAGCACGACGGCGGTGCGCAGTGACCGGTCCGGGTCGTCGCTGACCTCGTCGACGACGCCCAGCTCCGCCATCGTCTGCAGCGGCAGGCTGCTCCCCCACATCACGATTCGGCGGGCGTGAGCGAGTCCGAGGTGCTGGACCAACCGGTACAGCGACATGCCGGGCCAGAAGTGGCCGTCGTTGATCGGAAGAACTATCTCCAGGCCGTCGGCGGCTATCCGGTAGTCGGCGGTGAGCAGCAGGTCGAGCGCCGGCCCGCCGCAGGCCCCTCGGGCCACCGCGATGGTGGCGGCCGCCAGTCCTTCGAGCCGGCGCAGCGCCCGCTCCCAGCGGTTGACCATCTGGATGGTCACATCACCGGGCCACTCGCGGCCCTGGGTCGTCGTGCAGTCGATCTGCAGCACGACCGTCGCCCGGTCGTCCTCGGCCTCGGCCTCGTCGCACAGGGCGTTGAGCAACGTGGTCAGCTCCGTCAGCGGACGTGTGGTGTCCATGGGCGCGATCAGGGCGAGCCCGTCCTGGGTCCGCTCGAAAACGGTGCCGATATCCGTCACCGGCGTCTCCTTTCTCACCAGCCCACCAAGGCCATCTCGATGGTCGATCCCGGACCCATGGTCATGAAAACGCCATAGTCGCCGGCTGCGGCGATTCCTTCGTCACGAAGACGTTGGTAAGAGAACAAAAAGGATCCGCTGGAAACATTTCCGTGATCGCGCAGGACACTCGTCGTGTGCCGCACGTCATCACGGCTCAGCCCCAGATTGAGCCGCACCGAGTCGATGACCTTCTTACCGCCGGAATGGACGACCCAGTGGCTGATATCGCTGCGCCGCAGCCCCGTTCCCTGCAGCAGCCGGTCCAGGGCGGTCTCGGTATTGGCGCCCACGACGTACGGCACTTCCGGGTCCAGGAAGAAGCTGAATTTGCCGGCGTCGTCGTCCCAGTCGTAGCGCATGGCGTCGACGGCTTCGGGAATGATGCAGCTCGAGAACCGCAGCAAGCCGGGCCCGGCCTGCGGGCTCTCGCCTCCCGAGCGCACCGCGACCGCCGCCGCCCCGTCACCGAAGAGGCTGTTGACCACTGAGGTGCGCATCGTCCCGTCGAAGACGTACGCCGCCGAGCACGCCTCGATGCAAGCCATGACGGCCAGTTCCCCGGGATGCGCACCGGCCCAGGCGGCCACGGCCGTCAGAGCGTTCAGTCCCGCGTTGCAGCCCATGCCGACGACGTCCAGCCGCGACGCGTGCCGGTCGATGCCGAGGTCGCGAATGAGCAGGGCGGACAGCCCCGGAGTGAGGAAGCCCGTGGTCGTGACGCAACAGAGATAGCGGACGTCGGCAAGGGTCGCGCCGGCGTCCTTCAGGCACGCGTCGATGGCATCGCGCCCCATGGCGACGCCCTGCTCGGCATGCTTGCGCAGCAGCTCACCCTGCGTCTCGACCTGGTGGGTACCGTCGGGCAACCGGGGTGGGAGCACCAGCGCGCGGCGCTCGATGGCGCTGTTGAGAAAGACCGACCGGATACGCGGATCGTGGACCGCGAATTCCTCGATCAGTTCCTTCTGGCTGTAGGAACTCGGTGGTGTCGCGGTCGCGACGCCAACAATCCTGGGCGCTTTTTCCAGCTTGTCGACGATGGTCGGCCGCCGGGACCGAACGGCTTCGGTGCTCATAACATCCCCGCTTCCTCGGTGCGCAACGTGACACCGCCCACACGGACATCACAACCGGGTGATTGATAGACTTCTCGCATGCCGGAGGATTCGAGAGTCGTGTATCGCAAAAATGGTCACGTGGCCACTGTCATCCTCAACCGACCCGCGGTCCTCAACGCTATGGATCTACGCATGCACGAGGAGCTGGCCGACGTCTGGGATGACTTTCACAATGACGACGATCTATGGGTTGCCGTGCTTTCAGGTGCCGGTGATCGGGCATTCTCGGTGGGTCAGGATCTGAAGGAGCTGGCGGCGCGAAACCGCACCGGCGCGGCCGGACCGTCGACCTTCGGCAGCCGGGGCAAGCCGGGCTGGCCGCGGCTGACGGAGCGGTTCGACCTCGCCAAACCGGTGGTGGCCAAGGTTCGTGGACATGCGCTGGGCGGCGGCTTCGAGCTCGCGCTGGCCTGCGACATCATCGTCGCGTCGGCCGAGGCGCGGTTCGCGCTGCCGGAGGCACGGCTCGGTCTCGTTCCCGGCGCCGGCGGAGTCTTCCGGCTCAGCCGTCAGCTGCCCTGGAAGACCGCGATGGGACATCTGCTGACGGGCCGCCCGCTGACCGCGGCTCGCGCCTACGAGCTGGGGCTGGTGAACGAGGTGGTCGAGGCGTCCGAACTGGACGCATGCGTGGACGGCTGGGTGAACGACCTGCTGCGCAGCGCCCCCCTTTCGGTACGGGCCATCAAGGAGGCCGCGACCGTGGCGGCGACGTTGCCGCTGGAGAACGCCTTCTCCCACACCTACGCCTGGGAACAGCGCCGGATGCACAGCAGGGACGCGAAGGAAGGACCTGCGGCCTTCGCCGAGAAGCGCGAGCCTCGATGGCAGGCACGCTGAGTGGTGACGCCTCAGCGGACGGGCTCCGGACGGCGCGCCCATCACTTGCCCAGGTAATCGTCGGCGGCTCCGTCGCGAACGGTGTCGAGAGTGAAGCAGTGGAACCCGCCGCCGAACAGCCGGCGGTGACGGTGGCGCACCGGCACGGCGGTGAAACCGTGCCGTTCCAGCTCCCGGCGCAGTGCCGGGCAGGCCTCGTTGACCAGCACCGTCTCCGGATCGACCGACAGCACGTTGAGGTCGATGAAAGGGCTGGTCAGGATCAGGTCGTCGTCCTCGTAGGCCGGGAAACTGCCTGCCTCGGGCGGAGCGACGATCGCCTGCCACTTCCTGAGCGGCGGCGGCAGCTTCTCCACCACCGCAGCCGACCGGACCAGCAGTGTGCCGGGCCGCAGGGCCAGGACCATGCTGTCGATGTGGCTGTCGCTGAGGCGGTACACCCGATGGATGCGGAACCTGCCCTCGAGATGCCGCTCCAGCCAGTCGCACGCCATGGAGTGGTTGGCGGTCGAGATGTTGACGACGATGTCACGGCCCAGGCGC
>Ga0247762_1000323_pt1 | contig 15445 bp, 12 predicted proteins | sample UWRJL081202R4_FD_181016 | JGI IMG/M metagenome (GOLD analysis project Ga0247762, IMG submission 181016) | Plant litter microbial communities from Arlington Agricultural Research Station in Wisconsin, United States - UWRJ-L081-202R-4 | ecosystem: Environmental > Terrestrial > Plant litter >...
AGTTGTACCAACGAAGTATTTTCTCGGACTTGGACTTGAACCTGCGCCGGGCCCTCCATGACTGCCAAGATAGGATCAAGAAGAGGAGCAAAGTTAGGCCGAGCACAGCAAGCCAGACACAGTTCAGCCAGTTACTAGAAGTAAAGTTACCGGACTTGGCGCATTTGTTCTCGGGGGCCGAGGCAGAGCTGCCGGTGCTCGCACCACCACTGCTGTTCGCTCCTCTGCCTGCTCCCCTCGGTACCATGATTCTGCCTCAGGTTGCTTCCGATCACAGTTCCAGAATGTGACGGCTGTAAAGACACAGGCACGTGCGCCAGCGCGTGCGGCTGAGCATTTGGCAGTGCCCAGAGATAAGTCGCACGACGGGACGGCAATGACAGTGAAGATGGAGTGAAGGAAGCGAACTGCAAAGACCAGCCGCGAGATAAAGAGGGCCGGAAAGAAGACATGACTAGCTATTCATAGGGGCTGCAGACACATTCGCACCCACACCAATCTCCGGCATGTTCGGGTTCTCTATGGCTAGTGCAAATGGCGCAGCGGGCTGCTGCTGAGCGAACATGCTGTATGGTAATCAACTCACGATGAAGGCGTTGCATGGGGCGAACGCGTGCAACTAGCACCCCGGAGTGAGGACGCGCGTTGAAGACGTTGGCCAGCTCCTAATCCTAAGTGGCTCAGCTGGAGCCTCGGGCGTTCCGGTCGCTGGCTGCATATCGCAGCCTTTGTGAGCCCCCCCAGGAGCATTTCCGTGGGAAGGCTGACGCGAGTCGACCTGTTACAGGCGAAAGATGCCCCGAGATCGTTGCTGCTGCGTGCTTCGTGAGACTTGGCTTTACGAGCCAAACGCCACAGTCAGACACCCTCAGCCAGTCCTTTGTTGCGGGCTCACTGGCTAGTGTCCATCGTCGAGCTGGATGAGCTGTGGCTGCGCGGCGCAGTTGGTTGTCGCGTCCTGCTGTCAAGCCAATCCCAACGCCCCGGGCGCAGCGACCGTCACCTCTACGGCTGAGGACCTGCTCCTATTGGTTAGCTGGAAAACAACCGCATCTCCAGCTGCAATAATACGGCCTCAGCTGCCATACAGATATATATAGCGCCACTTAGTGTACTCTCACCCTTTAACAAAGAGTATGCCACCTGCCAAATACACCTCGCGCATGTTGTGCGCACCATCCTACGAAAGACGTGCCTTGCTTGCATATGTGGTGTTTATGAATCTCCCGGCGACTTCGCCATCAACCACAAGCAGGGCTGAGCCTAACCTTCAAAAATCCACTGAGACCGAAACAGATGCTACAAGAGGTGAAATAAGGCTTTTAATTGTTTCGTATTGTATATGGAACGATTTCTCCAAATGTATTAACTACATAGCTGGTCCGTCAACTCCTCCATACTTGTTATACGGCAATTATAACAAAGAGGTATTTTGATGAGCATGGCGAACTTGCTTGAGTCATGGCTGAGCCACGAGAACTGCCCTATACCGCATCTTGTTGCTTCTGAGCTTCCCAACCGCCTGCGCAATACCCTCCTCACTAAGAGGAAAGGTCTCAGTCAGTGGCTTGATACCGTGTCTGGCACTAAACTCAAGCATTTCGTCATGGACGCCGCGCGAAGCAACAAGGCTAGACTTGACATTATAACCGTCAAAGAACATCTGAAACGCACTAGTCTAGTTGTTAGCAAGTGAAAAAAAAAATAGCCGCAAGGCTCCATATGGCTACTACACTTACGGTAGTTCGAACACATCCGGAGGCGCAGCGAGCGGCACGATTGTGCCTGCCCGAGCCAGGACTTCCTTGACCATGAACTTCTTCCAGTCGGGATGCTTGCTGCCAGCCACAACCAGCACGTCGACAGGCGCCCTGAGTTTTTCGGTCTGATCGAGCAGGTAGAATTCACTGGCGCCGAAATTCCTCGCCTCGGTCTCCTTGTTGCTGCTTGTGCTAAAAACGACAACCTCTGCGCCGAGCTTGGCTGCATATTGGATGGCAAGATGTCCCAGGCCACCGATGCCGATGATACCGACCCGGTCAGATGTCTTGATTGTTTGTTTGAGGGCGTTGTAGACAGTAGCACCAGCACACTGCAATGGCGCAGCCGCCTCACTGCTTAGACCCTCTGGAATCTTGTGTAGATAGGTTTCAGTGCCGATGTAGTACTCGCCAAAGGTGCCGTTCTGGTAGTCACCCTCGCCGAAAACGGTACGATTATAACACCAAATGTCATTTCCTGCAAGGCAGTATTTGCAGTGACCACACGAGTTTCCTATCACCGATGACATTAGGTCATGCATGACAGGTTTACATTGAAAAAAACTTACGGTGATAACCACCGCCAGCCCGCTCCCCGACCTTGAACTGCGTGACATCGGAGCCGATTGCTTCAACAATGCCGACACCCTCATGACCGAGTGCGATTCCGAATGGCAGATAACCAAGGTCAGTACCGCAAACACCTGAATGAGTGATTTTCACCAAGATTTCTTTTGGTCCAAGAGCCCTCGTAGTCGCCTTTACGGGCTTGATGGCGCCGTCAGAACCATGATAATTGGTGTACTCGGTGGCCATTCTCTAGCTGTTGGCTATCGACTTTGTGAGATCTTCGATAAGGAGTGAACGGATGACAATGTGCAAATTCACTGCTTTGGTTACTAACATCCTGAATCTCGGTACGACTTTATATATGCATCTCAGTGGTATCGAGGCAGCACAATAGGAGGCTTGCCAAGCAGAATATCACTATTCAATGGCTCCCGAATGCGACCTACTGAGTAAGCCTGATTATCTACAGCCTAGGTGGGGACAAGCTCCACTCTCGGCCGTGGCTACACCCCAATACAGCTCAAATATCATTCGAAAATCGATGATGGTCGTATTGGTTCCATGGTGTTCAGTAAACATGTTTCTCGGTCAAACCGGGTATCGAACGTCACTAATCCGCTTATCGTTAGACCCTTTTACAAAGCAACGTGCTACGAAATCGGGTAATTCTAGCCCGTGAAATGTTATATATTTGGGCAAATCAGATCAACTGTTGCTTGCTGCCCTGACGTTCGTCTAGGGTTGCCCGTATTAGTGCTTAGATGTTGTTGAGTAATATGTCAGTTGACTTTTGCCAAGGCTACAGTTACAAGGGACACACAAGACCGACCACATCCTATCCTAACAGCAAACTGAGAAGTGCATGCTTGAAAGTTGCATGTATTCATTTATTTTGCGCTACTTTACACTTTAAATTTTAGTCACAAGTTTAGACGTAGCATCAAAGCATCTGGCGCTGGATTTCCAGCGGGTTAGTAAAGATACTGGCAACCTGACGGATCTGATTGAGTCGATTGGAAGGTTGTGAGTGCTTTAAATTCCTAAAAAAATTTGATTGTATTATAATGTAGTTCTAGTGACATAGTTTGAAGGAAGACTGTCAGAACGCCGTGCAAACTTTCAGGCGAGGTGTTGATTGCAAGCCATATTCCACATTGACATTCTGATGACATGGGAGCCGACTGCTGCATTTGCCTTCAATTTCTCTCAAACAGATCCCCGGAGTTGGAGGCTGTGGCCTGAGACGCACTTATCCTCCGCCTAGGTTTAAATGTAGACGATTCGGACCCAAGCATTGCCATTCAAAGATTTGTCTCCAAGCCACTCACTTTCTCATATGCTCTCCACCATAGACTCATGTTTGCAGCTACCACGAGGTCAAGCATTTTGAGCCCCTCATCTTCGATGATAAGCTTTCCAAGTTTAGCTCTTTTTCCACCAAAACCACCACCAGCCATCTCTTGTCCAAGTGACAAGTTCAGGCGATCTAAGCTTTTGGAAAAACCGGATTCTTCATCCGTATGCGATTCTGACGCGGAGCCAGAACCGACGTGGCTCCGTGCCCTAGGCCTTTTCAGGAAGGCCGAAAGTTTTGTAGAGTGTTCAGTAGATTTGAAAGCCGTCGGCGCAGGGAGATTAAACCGAAGCTCACTAACAGTAACGGGTGGCGAAACTTCTCCAGCGGTAGATGCAACAGTAGGAAGACTATGCTTACACTTAAATATCGATTAATATTCATCGTTTTTAGGAAGAATTAAAAGGAAACTTCCATACACCGAATACTCTGCTCATGCAAAGCATTGGAACCCGCAGACTTTATTTCCCGGGCTGTATTTGATGCATAAGTGGTACACATACCTTAAGTGAATTGCCGGCAGCACCGGTGGAAAACTCGCATCTTCCATTCCATGGACTAATAAAGGTGTACCCTTTGGCGGTAGCCGTCCTTCGTTCGTTATCATGTATTGTGGTGAGACGTTGTTCGTCTGTATGGTATCCGCCTGGAACGCCACCGTGCATATTATTCCATTCGGCACTAGGCCTGGGATCGAAGCTAGCATTTGCGGGCACCCTTCTAGGCGAATCAGACTTCATCCTTCGATGTGAAGTATTCGCTGGGGATTCCATCCACATTCGCCTCCGGAACACTCCGTCGGTTGATGACTCGCGTTGGTTTCCTGTTTCTCTTGCTCTTGGATGAGAGTAATCGTTGAAATATGCTGTATTTTTGTTCTTTGTTTGAAGTGGCGATACATCAGGCATAGAATGTAAGAACTTGCTGTAGCCAGGGTTGGAGACCTCAAGATACAATGGCGAGCCCGCTGGCCTTCCCTTTTTCTTGTCTTCAAAATATTCTGAAGCAGCATCGAGCACCACTGGGTCTAATATTCGTGCAACATTCCATTGCTGCCCTGATCCTGGATCTCGTCGTATGAGCGTCAATGTGGTGCCCAGAAAATCCACGGTGGCTGAAGGTTGATCTTCACCAGTCGGGCGTTGAAAATGCGGAATGTGTTGAGTGTTTAAATCTACTTGAGCAACGTCAGTATGCGCAAGGCGTGTTCACTAAATTATATGCTTTGTGATCAATACCACTTGGATAACTGCTATCGAGGCCCCTTCTTCCGCCAGGGGTAGTGGCGTTTGTACGTGGGTATGAATGTTGTGTTGGTGAAACATTCTCTTTGGGCCATCTTGTAGAAGGTGTAGGATGCTCAAGCTCTTTATGGACAGATCCTGTGCCTATAGCTTTTCGTGAAACTGGACCGGGTGCAGACCGCTCAGGTGGGAAGTTGGTGGAGTCTTCTAAAGGCGATTGAGAGATAGGCTTCCTAGCGGGGATTCTTCCTTCAAATGAGCGAGAGTTGGTCGCTGAATAAGACGTGTCTGACAACTCTGAAGGTGGATGGTCGATAAATTGAGGAACAGCAGGCAGAGGCTTCTTCTGTGGATGAAAGCCATCTCGACTTAGTTCCTGATAGGTATTCAAATCATTAGACTGCGGAGACAGTTCCTTCCGTCGAACCGAAGGGGACTGAGGTGTCTGCTGTTCTCTAGCCGCAGACGCAGCAGACAACGCTGCACGCAACTCCTCATCCTGGGGGCGGTCGACATGAATGAAATACAAACAGCTCGCGATATCTTCTGCGGTCACAACTTTCTCTCGGGGTTTTAGAGGTGAGAGAAAAACATCTACATGCGTTAGCTTTCCTTCCATTCATGTTGCACCGACTTGATGTAGTTTGATGTAAGAATGCGAGTGGAGGACAAAATAAGGAACCCTCAGGTCACATTCCACCCTGAACGGGTTGAACACGAGCAGCATGCATGTATAGATGCTTCATTCCATTCATGCTTGCGCCATTATCTGACCAGTCCCTAGTGTTGCGGCATGGATGCTCCCCCGGCATCTGTGGCAGGTCTTGGAAACTTCGTACCTCTGCTTCCTGGAACACGTGCGATGTATAACGTAAGAGAAGACCGCTCGTGGTGTGAAGGATTTCGTGGATATTGTGGCGGGTTGGCCGCAAGACTTGTTATTGTTGAAAGAGAACTTGCCGCTACAGCACTCATGTTTCTATGTATGTACCAGCCCGACGACGTAATAAGGTGGTCCGCTTGGAGAAGCTGCTTAGTGCAGTACACAACCGGGAAAAAGGGAAGAATACCAGAAAAATGCAAAATGATGACACGCTCACAGCCTTAAAAGCGTTTACCAGCAAACAGGGTCGCGTGGATGGTGGGCGGACGAAGCACTGCCTGTCATAGTCGTGGCAGTCGAACGTGGCTAGGACGCTCAGCCACACTAGTCGTAATCGCAGATCAAAACACCTTTGGGCCGCCCCCAAGCTCACCTCGTGCCTGACAATCCAGTTCTCCGATGTTCCGGATTGCAAAGTGACCTAAATAGAAGTAAACGAGGCACGCTGCAGGTTAGATGATGACGTTGACGCATGGGTTGTAGTGGGTAGGTCCTTACCCCGAACTCGACCACTGATAATAGCCCAATGTCCGCCCACCGTCACACTGCATGGGTTCGTAATGGTGGATCTTTAACAGCGTCAAGCTAGCTACATTTATTGCAAGCGAAAACTGAAAAAAATCTCACTACAAGTAGAATTTGGCACGCTGAGCCGTGTAACCCTAGTACACTTACTGAGCTGGCCTTATCATTCAAATTATGTTTACCAAGTCTAAGTCTACACATTTATGAATGGGTTTCCACGTGAGATTCAAGGTCAGTGGACCATTTCTACCATCTGATTAAAATAAATATCAAAAGGGCTAAACTGAACTACACGCATACATCAAGCACCGAATATGACTCCACTCCAAGCGCCTTGCCCGACGCTACTACGGATTGTGTATGTCTTGTCTTCCCAGAACCGCTGATTTTCAAGGCGAAAGCAATGCCAAACCAAATTGCCATGATAGCAACTTAAAACCCCTAACAGCCACTGAATACCTGGCTTTCTCAACAGCATAATGAGTCGGCTATGCTTAGCTTCCAGACGTTGCTGGCATTTTCATCGTTTATAGCAAAGAGTCGAGCCTTGTAAATACACTCAAGCAAGCTGCTACGACCTGTAATGAGAGAATTAGTTTGGATTTCCGTGTTACGCCATTGAAGATGATGACATACCTCGAGTTGCAACTCTTTGTCCTTTGCGTTGTTGACTTCCTCGGAAATAACTTGTCCCAGATTCGCACCAATTCCTTGGTTTCCTCCAGCCCTCCGTGCAAATGGCCATTGGGAGTACTCTGCCAATAGTTCATCTACCTGTGCAAATGCTCTTTCTCTTGACTCATGTCCTAATGTGCTCAGGGCATTCTCCAGCACATTCGCTGCGTATGCGGCGCAAACCATTGCAATTGTACGCAAATATCTGAATTCCATCTCTTCAGGGAGAAACTGGCCAGGCGCAAGCACGACGGTTCGGTTCGTCAACACATTGCGCACACGCCGCCTAATCTCGTCTTTAGCACCGCCGTCAGCAACCGGATGTGTAGCCATGTCGAATAGGAGAAAGTTGCGCTTCTCTGTCCGCAAGATGCCTTTATCGACCAGTCCTTTTGCCAATCGCTCGCGCACTTGCTTTAGTTGGTAGCCGATCTTCATTAGGTTCCATGTTTCGCCTAATCCGTGAATTAGTATGGTGTGATGTAGAAAAGACTTGAAAATGGTCCGCACCGCTCATTAGATCGATCCAAGAGCTAACGCTCATCTTTTCGCTGCCTTTCATCATTTTCAGGGCCTCGTCCAGAAGTACCTCGCCCGTGAGAGTATCATCGATAACCTCGATCAATCGGTCTGCAAGCGGAAAGCGGCGCCTCGAAGAGTCCTTCTGCATGCTAACGCGGCCGCGGAAGGCCAGCTCGATGACGATACATCCGCGTAGGGCATACGAAATATTGTCATTCCAGAACGAGAGGTATCCCTATAAACCAGAATTCCTCAGGTTAGCTCAATATCCATAGCTTTCTCCACCGCTCCTGAACTCTAGGGGTCCCTAACCTGCTTATCCTTGAGGCCTAGCAGTAGCACCTCTTCCATAAGCGTAAGCTTCGGCTGTTTATTCCGTTCGACACTCTCGCTGATATCTCTCGGGTCAAAGGCAATCTTGTGTCCATTCTCAGAGTTTTCGTAGGATGTTTGGGCCTGATTGTCCGTACGGGGCACCGGCGAGCTCACACGGTTGTCATCTTCGCCAGTCGGTGTGCTCGCCCCTACGCCTTGCCCTCTCCTGCGCGTCAGGCCTGATGAGGAGGCCATGTGTGTGGTGCAGCGCTCTCGAAATGTGGTTGTGTCGTGTGCTCGTGTGCTACAGGGTCGGGACCTGAGCCGTGGTGCGCGAGGCCGCGGCGGAGGATTGGCGTACGTACGCGCGGATTAGGGGGGCCTCGAGTATCACGCTCAGAAAGTTACAGGCGCTCTGATACTATTCCCGCAACGATATTATCAATGTTTGGTGTTGCGCTGTGCCGCAGATGAGGTGGGTAAGGGGTGGTTTTGGGAGCTCAGGACCAAAAGTTCCTTTTGGTAGTCAATGAGGCTTAAGGGTCACGGCAAGGTGGCCAAATTATAGGAAACCCTTTTTGATGCATTCTACATGCGTGCAAAACTACGGAGCTTAGAGAGTAAATTCTGAAATAATTCATTTATGCGGTCTTCTGTATGCTACAGTAGTGCGCCTAGCTATGTCCACCCAAAAGCCTGTCTTTCATCGCGTCACAAATCATTATTCTTCTTAGTGCGCTAAATGGAATTAGTTTAACTTTGCCGTTTATTTTTCGCGGAACACTGACCATCAGGTTGGGCTTGGATGTAATCAACGGCTTGTTCCACTGACGAAATGTTAGCAATGGGATGTCGCATCAAGCTATGGGAACAACCTACCACTTAGGATTTTGTCGGCTTCCTTATCTGGAATTTCAATACTGAATTCCTGCATCATAATCAGTGCCTTGTCTCTTTCCAATGAAGTAGTTTGTAACCCATACCTCCTCAATAGCCATCACCACCTCTACGGTGTCCAAGCTGTCCAGTCCGAGATCTTTAATGAAGTGCGCCTTATCCGATAGCTGCCCTACTCAGCCAACATATCCAGTTTGGGTTTATATTAGATCTCTCACCTGCGCGGAATCCTTGACCTAGAATGAGAGTCAATGCAGTCCTACATATTTAAGAGTATTGGGCCAACATACCTTATCAAAGTCCTTTAGAAGGTCCAATATCCTTCCTTGAATCTCCTCTTTGCTGAGGCCATCGTGAGCGGAATAGTGTCGCACAGACTGGAGGCAAGTCGTAGGTCCGAATCGTTTGAACGAGATTGCTGATGGCGTTCGGGAAGCAATTGCGAACTGCCTCCGAGGTACTGAACGAGTAACTGTCCTAGCGGACCTGAGAATAGCTGCCCGGAGCATTTTGAAATTGTTAACGGTCGAATCTGAGAACGTGGGTGGTCTCCCGGCCTAGGTGGAGTTCTGAAGGTTGATTTCCGTCACCGATGCAAAAGCTCGACGTCACGTGATATTACTGTGTGGGGAAGTATCCTCTAATATTTACGCATCTAATTCTTTAGGCCAAATTGATAGACTTCTCATATGATCAGAAGGTGCAGTCAAATGCCAGTTGGCCAAGTTGTCGTCATTGTTCTCTTGTCGTTAATGGACAGCCAATCACAATCTTCGTTATAAAACCTCACCTCAAGAATCACCAAGAGAGGCTCCTACCTCGCACGCCCATTGCCCCTCTGTCGACCGTTCGATCGAGGCCGCCCGTCCTCAAATCAAAAATGGCCTCCACACGGCCGCTTCATGCGCTCGTGCGCGCGCGACCGGCGTCTGCTGCCCAATTTCTCGCCTCTATAACCCGGACAAACACTCCCGCCACTTCGCTGTATGCGCCCATTGCCTCCTTCAGCACGGCACATAGACTTCAGGCCACTCCTTCTGGCCCTCCTCCGGCCGGTTTTCGACTCCCGCCCCCCAAACGATGGGACCAAGCAAGCGACAGTACGCTGGACACCGCGGGGAAGTACTTTCTGTTGACGGAGATGATGCGGGGGATGTATGTGGTACTCGAGCAATTCTTCCGACCTCCGTATGTATACCCTACTAGACTTGGAAGACCTTCCGCATTGCGATGTGATATATCTGACGAGTTGGTGATCTAGATATACCATTTACTACCCTTTCGAAAAGGGCCCTATTAGCCCGAGATTCCGTGGCGAACACGCATTGCGCCGCTACCCAACCGGCGAGGAACGATGTATTGCCTGTAAACTCTGTGAAGCTATATGCCCTGCCCAAGCCATTACAATCGAAGCGGAGGAACGAGCGGATGGTAGTAGGAGAACAACAAGATATGATATTGACATGACAAAGTGTATTTACTGTGGATTCTGCCAAGAGAGCTGCCCAGTTGATGCCATTGTGGAGTGTAAGTACAATAAGGTTCTTCTCTTAAAATTGATAACTAATTGATCTGTCTAGCTCCAAACGCCGAGTACGCTACAGAGACAAGGGAGGAACTGCTATATAATAAAGAAAAGTTGCTAGCGAACGGAGATAAGTGGGAGCCCGAACTCGCTGCTGTAGCCAGAGCAGATGCACCATACCGGTGAACATACCTGAGCTTATTCTGAAAGGTTGGAGCACGGCGCAGCATGTACAAGTAGATAAGAAGCATACCATGAGGTAGAGCACATCATCATATATAGCATCAAAGTCCTCACATTGCGGCAATCCAATTAGTGCATGGCATTTTTTACTTCGTTCTTTGATCGTAAATTGAATGATTAATCTACTTCTGACCGAATTTGCCTTCAAAGCCTGGTCTCGCCTTCTTCTTTACGACCTTTGAGTGCTTTCCTTTCTTGGTACCCTTCTCTTCTTTGCGCTTTCGAAGGTTCTCTTCGCGCTTTTTCTGCCTGATTTCCTGTCCCTTCTTGACGCCCTCTATTCTCGTATTCCAGTCCTTCTCGCTCTTAGCCTTTGCCTTTTCTTTACGCTTCAATGTCTTTTTGAGTAAGGAGACATCATCGCGTACGCGCTCGCCATGTGCGCGCTTCTTCGCATTGAGCCAAGCATCTTTTTGCGCAATATCAGCACGTTTGGTTTCATCTAATCCGCTAATTCGTGCCTCTTTCTTTTTCGCAGCCTCCAGTGCGGTCTTGGTGTCAGAAGGCCCCTTCTTCTTTTTAATGTCCTGTAATCCAGAACCAGTGGAGTCTACCTGCTGGCCGTCACCGAAGCTAATTTTGCCGAACGAAAAATTATATCGTTCAGGAGATCTTGCAGGTGAAAACATGTCTGGAGTAAGGGGTGAACCGGATCCACGTAGGCGCGCAAGCTCCGCTTCCGCTTTGAGCTTATCTTCCTCTTCCTTTGCAAGCTTCCTCATTTCCTTCTTGCGTTGCTTCCGCTCCTCTTCCTTTCGTCTACGGGCCTCCATGAGTTCTTGGCGGTTTTTCGCTGGTTTGCCATCGATGCCGTCGGCTTTGCGAGCAGCTCGTAGAGCTTCAATCTTAGCTGTTAAGCGCGCCTTTAGCGCATCTTGATCTATTTTTGGTAGTTTTGATTTATCCGATTTGGTCTGTTTTATCTGCTTCTCAATCTCTTCCGAGGAAAGCAGGGGAACGATAGAAGAGGAAGATGATGGAGAAGGTAGACTCGAAGATGGCGAATCCCCTCTTTGGTGAGGTTCTGGTGATGCCGACAGTTGAGAAGACTGAACCTCTTCATCTACCAACCCGCTTACATCTACCCGTTCCATATCATCAGGATCGAAATCCGCATCGATTTTCAGAGAAGGATATTCTGCTTGGTTATCGGGTTGATTGTCTTCATGTCCGCTTTCGTCTCCTGCGTCCTCTTCTGCAGCAGCAGGTTCTTCGCTTTGCTTGGCATGGACCTTTGCCTGCTTCTTTTCACTTTTTGAATTTGATTTTTCTCTCTTCTTTTCCGCCTTCTCTCTTCTCCGTGCTTCTATCTGCTCTGCGGTCCTGGATGTGTGGGTTTTTTTCGCGACGGGCTCAATCGACTCGGCCCCTTCAACTTTGTTCGATTTTTGCTTCTTTGGTTTTGGCGCTTTCAGACCTTCCATAGGCTTTTCTTTACCAGGGTCGTTTATATCCGATAGTTCCTCAGATTCCTCCCCAGCTAATACTCGTTTCCGCTTCCGCTCATTCTCTGCCATTACGTCGGCAGCACTTTTGTGATTTGCTGGATCAAGTTTCGCGATTTTCGCAGCTCGTTTTTGCTCTTTGGTTTGTTTCTTGCGCTTTTGTGCATTCTATATGCGGTAGATAGACTTAGCCAAAGCATTCTTCAAATGATAGTATTACTTTAGACGCGCGGTTGCGCGGTTGAATTTTTCTCTTGAATGAGGGCTGACCAAACGTACACTGGTATCATCTGTGTAGTATTGCTTCGCAGGAATTAAGGACATCAGCCCCTCGAATGCGCGTGCATGAGAATTAAGCCGTTCCTAAGAAAACTCATCAGCAAAAGGAGGTTCTGATATCGAGGGAGGGGCTCGTACCTCAAGATCGTCCATGGCTTCAGCAGGAATTAAGTGAATACATAAGATAAGTTTAGTGATTCGTAGATGTCAGAAACTAGCAAAGCTAGAAGTGAGAAGCTTTCTTGCCGTTTGCAAATGTTCGAAGCAAAAAAGGTTCGCAGTGTGGTTAGTTTGCCAAGATTTTGCGGTCTGTGCGCACGTGCATATATTTTTCTTTACTAGGTACTAGGACTTTTACGTTCTTATCTCCGTTTACTCAAGCAAAGCATAGAATGCACATAGGCTATCTATGTGTATTTTGTATAGTGTTAATTTTATAAGTTTTATCGTAGACTAGTCCTTCCGCTTCATTTCTCCATCCACTTTAGGCTTCCTGACTCTCAAAATAAACGGGTAGCTCGAGTCTCACGAAAGTCTTAAGCCCAAGGCAGCTGAAAGGACACAGACTTGGGGTTTCTCAATAATGCCTTTGTATTTAGCTGAACAGCTGCAGTTCGGAGCCCTCTTTTGCATTCTAATATGACAGTTTCGTTGCTTGCAAGATCAAATGTGAAGCTGTGCACCGAAATTGTTTGCTTGCTTCCATTGAAATCAAAACTAACCTTAAAATCCTCTTATGTATCATTGCGAGGACTAACGGTACTTGGGATATCAAGAACCACCGAATACTTTGGCGCTAGCTTCCCCTCGAAACTTTCGTCCACTATAAGTATGGGGTACACGATGATGTTTGACCTGTCATTGCCAATTTGAGCAGAGCGCACTGAACCACTTCTAACTACTTGCGGTTATGTTGGAGAATCTCAAAGCTGTTTGGTTTTTTACTTCCATCTCTATTTTTCAAGAAGTTGTTGATAGAAGAATGCTTTGACGTCAATTACATGAAACTGGATAGTTCTCCTATAATGTCAATGGAATGATTCAAGGCACTGTAAATGCTTGCTCATCTTTGAGTTGTTTGGTATTGATATAACTCCGCCATAATGTATCCTAAGCAGGCTAATAGGGCGAGTTCAAGCACGCGCTAATCAGCCAGGATTTCCGCATACAGCAAGCAGACAATATCTTGTTCCCGTACTATAATATGTTGAAAATAGCTGAGACAGGACTGGGCTCACCATAGACATCCTGAAGCTCGCGGCTTTGTTCCTATGGTAGGCGTAGCGCTAGCAGTTCCCAGGGGCAAAGTGATAATTTGCTTTCTGAAAGAGAGGTTGGAGCATTGAGATAGTCAAGTCTGCGAATAATTGGAGAAGTGTAAAATAGTACAATCAGTCCTTCATTCAATTTGAAGAGTCTCGAATGTTTGTTCATATTCTCATTCCCTTGCTTCTCAAAACATTCACGATGCTATGACCAGTAAAACCCAGCCATTCTCCAGCATCTTGTAATGCTCCACCAGCTTTTACTACCTCTTCCAACCTGGTATCCAAGAATTTCTCCGTATCCTTGAAATCTGAGCTTTGATCCTGCGTCATAAAGACTTCCGTAGCGGCATAGACTGCACTCAAGCTAGCTCGTTTAGTATACCAAGATGTGTCGACCGACATGTCTCCAGCCAGGAACCATATCTCGTCCGAAAGTTTTGCCAGTTCCGAGAGAGAGTCGGGGACATGTGTCGGTTGCGCCATTATGGCCAATGCCTGAAGTTTTTTGTTAACCCTGGAAGATACAAGCCGCTTGGGCGGAATGTGAATCTTAACCGGGTAAAAACATACCTCTTGCCATCGGCCAATTATACCTGTGTCAACATTTCCACGAAGCCTTGTCCATACAAGTGTTCTGACTTTCCTTCCTACGCCTAACTCTTTTCCAGCACCTTTCTCAGCTTCTTGTGGCCATTGGACCTTATCCTTTAGCCCAAGGCGCTGTGTGACAAGATGGTACTTGACAATCTCAAAAACGCCCGCCGGGAACATATTTGTAGAAACATCTAAATAACCAGCATCGCGGGCGCCGAGGGTGAGCGATGAGTGTGTGAAGCCATGTTTCGGGACATGGCTGAGAGCGGCGGAGAGAATCGCGGTTTCGGTCGGATTGTACGCTGCAGGGGAGGGGGTTGTGTATGAGTGGTATGCTCGGACTGCGGGATAGGCTCGAATTGCCCTCAGTTGCGGGATGAGTCTTGGGGGAGGCATGACGCGTTGTGAGTGGAAGCCAGCCCCCGAAGGAAGCCTCTAAGCCGACACCGGAACGCCCTAGTCGGGTATACCGCATACTGGCTCGCCGCACCGAGTACAAAATATGCTAGTGCGGAGTGATCCAAAGTTTGAGGTTCATTTTTTCTTCACATTCAAATATATGAGATACAATTCATATTCAATATCTGCGTTCTCGGATTCGCATTGGTATTCCTTTCTTAAATTCTACCTAAGGCAATAAAAGACCAACGAAGCTCAACCATCACATTCATAAATACTTCTTTGGTCCGCTCTTCAGACGGCGCTTATAGATAACATAACTGCCTAGCAGTATTGCCTGGAATGCCACAATAAGGAAAACAAAGAAACCCATCCGCGGCTTGCTTCCGTTGACAACTGTGTCCTGGTTAGTGAATGTGCTACAATAGGTCAATTAAAGTACTTACTTCCGGTAACATGATGAGGTAAAACATTAAGGGTATCGTGGGCGCGGCGCAAGTCTTCATGCACTTCGCGAAGCGATTGCTGAAGCTCTTTAATAGTCTTATCACCATGGAGCTCTTGAATGGTGTCTCTAGCAGTCTTGGCCACATGCTCAACTTCCTGGATGTGCCTCGCAATAAACGGAATGCCATGGATACGCTCTTCAAGCATCTTGTTCTGCGCAGAGAACTCGTTGAACAGGATGTTTATTTGATGCTGAATGGCTTGTAGTCGATTGTGCAAATCCGCGAACTGATCTCCTGTCGAAACGAAATCCGCCGCTGCAGCGTCGTGGGGCGCATCCGAAACAAAATTAGAATCATCATAATGGTGATGCTCCACGTGCTCATGCTCGCCGGTTGGGGGCAGGCTCTCTCCATGGTGGCTAAAATCTGGAGCTTCATGGGACTCCACCTCCGACACCCTGAACGAGGATATCTCGAATGAATCGGGGTTCTCCCCGG
>Ga0247762_1000324_pt1 | contig 15429 bp, 9 predicted proteins | sample UWRJL081202R4_FD_181016 | JGI IMG/M metagenome (GOLD analysis project Ga0247762, IMG submission 181016) | Plant litter microbial communities from Arlington Agricultural Research Station in Wisconsin, United States - UWRJ-L081-202R-4 | ecosystem: Environmental > Terrestrial > Plant litter >...
CGAAGATTTCCCATTACGCCGGCAAAGGTTATCTGAGAATTCTCCAGCCAGAGAAACTTATAGTCTTCCATGTCGTGCGTACAAACAATGGCCTGCACCGCTCCTGAGCTGTCGCTAACCATACCTGTAAAACGGAACCGCCCATTGATAACCAATGCGGAGTCTGGCGGTGTACCCGGTAGCGCATACTTCAACATCAGCCATGTACTGTCCGGCATACCGCTAACCGTACCGTCTAGCACAAAACCAGCGGTGCTGCCGGCACGGTCTTTACACGCCGCCAGAAGCAGCATCATAACCAGTACCGGCAGCACCCGCCGTAAATTGATAATAAAGAGATGTATCAATGTTCTTCAAAGATCTCCTCAACCGGCTGCCCCGTGCAGCCATTGGGGAATTTGATGTTTAGCAGCATCGAAAGCGTGGGCGCGATGTCGGTAATCCGGTGGTACCGTACAGACGACCCCTTGCGAACACCATGACCATAGAACAGGATCGGCACGTTCGTATCGTATGTATAAGGCGAGCCGTGAGTAGTACCGGTAATCGATCCCGACCCGAACCATCCCGGCTGCAGCACGATGGCCACATCACCCGAGCGCTTCGGGTGGAAGCCGCGAATAACCATGCCCTTTACACCCTGCTCATCATAGCGACCTTGTCTTAAGGTACCTTCAGTATAGTAATCCGCCACGCCGTCCAGCGACATTAAGAACTTACCGATAAGCTCCGTCGCTATATACATATCCATACCTTGCGCCTTGGCACCACCTTGAAAAGCGTCCTGGTTTAAAAAGATCTGGTCATTGCTGGCGTTCGCTATCAGTTCCTTGCCGGGGAACTGAGCCGCAAGAAATTCTTTCAGTTTGGCTTCGGCATAGCGTTCATTGAAATAACCGGAAGGAATGCGGTTGTCTTTCAAATATTGTGGCACGTCAGCCACACCGTGATCTGCGGTCAGGAAAAGTGTATAATTGCCTTTGCCTACTTCCTGGTCAAGACGCTTCATCAGGTCTGCCAGGTTACGATCCAGGCGAAGATAAATATCTTCCAGCTCGATAGCGTTCGGCCCCACGGCGTGCCCTACCGCATCCGTTGTAGAGAATGAAATACATAGAAAATCAGTGATATCGTCCTTACCCATCTGCTCGCCCGCTATCGTAGCCTTGGCCATCTCGGTAAGATAGTCGTTCGCAAACGGTGTATAGTAAAGAGCTTCATAACTACCCTTGGCCTTCAGCGGCTTCAGGTCGTACGGAAATACAGATTTATCCTTACCGAGTATCTTGGATTCGTATGGCGAAAGGTCAGGGCCGCTTTCAGTGTATTGCGCTATGGGCAGCAAAGTGTTCCACTCCTGGTCCATATACTTGGCGGGTAAATTCTGGTTGTTGAACTGATCCAACCACGCCGGCAGCGACTCACGGTAATACGTGCTCGTCATAAACTTGCCCGTAGCGCCATCATACCAGTAAGCAGCATCGGCCATGTGACCCGCAGGCAACACAGCACCACGATCTTTATAAGAGATACCAATCACTTTCGCGCGCTTCTGCGTAAACAGTTTCAGCTCATCTGTAATAGTAGAAGCAAGCAAACGCCACGGCGAAACATCGCCATTACCATTGGCGGCGCCTACAGGCTTCTGCACAGGATCGTTTACGCAGTTGACCATAGCCTTGGTCTCCTTGTCGTAAAAATCATTGCCGATGATGCCGTGAATAGACGGTGTCGAACCCGTATAAACCGAAGCATGACCAGGACCGGTATACGTCGGCACATAATTATAATGAGCGTTGCGCAGCATGAAGCCCTCGCCGATAAGTCTGCGGAAACCATCCGGACCGTATTTACTTTGATACCGGAACAGATATTCCTGGCGCATCTGGTCTACCACGATGCCCACAACCAACTTAGGACGTGTGCCATTAGGCTGCTGCGCAGAACCAACCACGCAAGCCAGGCACAATAAAAAAACAAGGAAATGCTTCATACGCTTTTTAATAAAAGATTGCGGCAAGTTAGTAAATCCCGCCCCGCGCAAAATTAATACTATGTAAATCAAATGTTATCCCAAAAAACAGGCCTGTAGCCCGCCCAGCACCGATTTGCGCTACTTATGACAATAGATGCGCTCGTAATCGTCCTGCTCATAAACCTCACGGCGAAGCATCTTGCCCGCGTGATCATAATAGATAACGACAAACAGGGAAGCCTCTTCCACGTGCTTCTCCGTAAAATACAGCGGCACCTCCGCAGAGCCCACATTCACAAGGTCGCTGAACGTCATCGGGATGATCACACCCGCACGACTGCCGATAACACCATAATCGTTACCCTGCCGGATAATCACCACGCGGTCGTCAGGCGTATCCCGTATAGACGTTACGGATTTGATATCGTCTACTTCGGCCCGCTTGTTCGGAATAGAATATAAAGCCCAAAGTGCCCCCTTCTTCACAAGCGCCGTAGTGTCGTTCCAGTACTGAATCTCTGAGAACTCGAAAGCACTCAAAGGCTTATCATCCCAACCGATAAAACCATAACCGCCCCCCTTGAAAGCCGTAAGCACCGCAGACGTATAGGGAATAATGTTCTTGCTATAGCCAGGGCGTACAAGCTTGCGTTTCTCATAGTCATATAAACCAAACTTCATACTGCGCAGCAGCGATACAGTGCCCTTACCAGCGGTGCCCACGGCGTCGTATTCTATCGGCAGCACCGTTTTACCATCCTGATCCACCAGGCCTTTCTTCTCCCGGCGGCTCACAATAAAGAAACCCTGCCCCGCATATTGCACTTTATCGTACGGCACAGCAAAGAGCTTCCTGCCGCGATAGTCATACAGGTTGCGCTTGCCGCCTTGCTCCACCACCAGGAACACCGACGAATCCTGCCCAGGCACAAACTCGAACCGGACCGGTTGGGCCAGCTGAGCAGTGACGCCCTCCTTGAAATATACCCGCACGCTGTCAGTATTCATGCCCACCGCAAAAGGTCCTGCCTGAGCTATAGAGTCATAAGAAGGGCCTATGTAAGCACGGTTCACCACATCAAAAAGACGCCAGTGATCGGTAGTCTTAACAGACACCCACGGCTCATGTACCTGCACCTGGCGGAAGAAAGGAGAAGCTTCGCCAGCCCTGGCAAAGGTGGCAAAGCCACCAGCCGCGGTACCCAACGCGCCGAAAAATGCAGGCGTAAGCGTATGTTTATCGAAGTTTACAAACGTGGCGAGCTGTTGATCCAGCACGCCCTCATAGCTGCCGGCGCGTACCCATATGCGGTCGCCAGGCCAGAGCTTGACCTCGTCGTATACATCACGGATCTTCAGCGTGTCGCCGTTGGCAAGCGCGGCCAGTTGCTCTACCGTTGCAAGCCGAACCTTCTCGCCACCGCGCAAAACCACAACATCCCGAAGGCTTGAAACATCGTCCCAACTATAGGGCTGAAGCATTCTGCCCGTAAAAGTCCACACCGACCAGCGACCGCCCTTCTTCAGCGCCAGCAAATGATTCGCCAGCAGCCGCACATCCTCCAGGCAGCCATCGCCTACGACAAAACCCGTCTTGTGAATAACAGACACACAGCTGTCCGACTCCACGCGCAGAAAGCCCTGGCCCAGGTCATCCAGCGCCTCCAGGCTGCCACGATAAATAACAGAGCCGTCCCGGGAAAGCAGCTTGCCCGGCACAACCAGCACATCTTCGGTTATATCGCCACAAACATAATCGTCGTTGATCTCGCCGGCATCAGCATGGATGATCTCCTCACCGGCCGGATTCATAAACCCGAAACGCCCATCCTTTAGAAACGGCACAAGGTAGCCAGCCTCCAATTGTTGAACACGGTCCAGAGAGTCGCTCGTAAACAATGTGGCAGCCTCCCGCTCGTCGTCCGGCAGCAGGTGGTAATACATATTCCGCGCCCGCCCCGTCAGATAGCTGTCAGGGTACAAATCAAGAAAAGATTCATAAGCCGCCACAGATCCCGAGGCAGTACTGATCTCGAAAATATTGCGCTCAGTCTCATGGCGAAAGGGAGAATTGGGATACTCTTTCAGAAAAACCTCGTAGCTGCTCAACCGCTTATCTGCTGTCTTGCTCCGGAAAAGCAGCGACTCATAACGCTCCCTCGCTGTCACAGCCTGCTCCGCATCTGGGTATTTGGACAGGAAAGAGGCAAAAGCCATATATGTATTTTGTCGCTCGGTATCGCGGTACGCCGCCGCGTTCCGGAGGCGCTCAGCCTCCTTCTGCTGTGCTGCATTCGTGAATAAGACAAGAAAATTACGATAGCTTTCCTCTGTGTCTGCACCACGCGCCCGCGCAAAGGCAGCGCTGTCTATCTGCTCCCCAAGCCGCACAAGGATCATGCTGTCAAGCGGGATACGCTTCATCTTTTCGCGCAGCCGAGCCGGCGAAGGCATAAAATCGCGCCAGGCCTGCACACGGTAACGATGTGCCGAATCGATCTGAAAGTCAGGATTTTGAGGCGCAAAAAAGTATTTCGACATGACAAAACTGGCCACCGCATGAAGGCTGTCCTTGCCCAGCGCCCGCCGAAGCTGGCTGTAGGCTTTGTCCCACTTCTGCTTCTCGATATTGTTCAACGCCCCGCGCTCGGCCGAAAATTGCCCCCTCACCACCATCGGTAACATGAAAACAACGCAGGCTATAATGACTTTCCGAATCAATAGTTAGGCTATATTTGTCCCGGGTAAAACTACGAACTTCGATTTAAGATTTACCCCACACTTCCGACAAAGCGTGTTGTATGATGTAAGAAATTTTGTAAATTTTCAGATTGTTAACAGTCCCGCATGGCAAAGCTCAAGAATATCATCAAACAACTTTCAGAGAAAGACTTTAAAGCTATTTACGACTCCCTTATCGAAAGCAACGCGGAGAAGTCAGCATATCTCCTCCGGTCTCTTCGCGAACGTCAGCTCTCTGACAACAAGATTATGACCGAGCTCGACGTAAATGCCAATGCGTATTATACACTCCGGTCGCGACTCAACCTCAAGATCGAAGAGTTCCTCATGGGCCAGCTCGAAAGCCCCCGTACTGATGTGCTGCGTAAAGTGGCCAACATCAACGAGGTCCTCTTCACTAAAAAACGCGCTATATCCGTAGCTACCCTCAAAAAACTCGAAAAAGAGCTCCTCGATTATGATCTCGCCAACGAGCTCACCGTAATCTACAAGTCTCTCAAAAAGCTCAACATCAACTCGCCGGACTATTTCCAATACTCACAGCTCTACAACCGCCACGTAGCCTATATGCTGGCCGTTGACAAAGCCGAAGACCTCCTGGCAGATTATTTCAAAAAATATGGCGACTACATGCTCAACGGCGGCGATGTAGAACGTATGGGCCTCGGACTCCTCATGAAGGAAATGCAAAACGTAGCCAAACTCTACGAATCGCACCGCCTCTACGTATACCAAAGCTGTATGTACATCTTCCACCGCCTCTTCGTGGAAGTAGACGACAACATGCAGGCCGATGGCGAATCAATCGAAGATATATTCGACAAAGTGCAGAAGATCTTCGAAAGCTACCACCTCGACGCCATCTACTACCACCTCAACCTCGTATTCGAGTTCCTCAAGCTGGAATATTACAACCACTATAAAGTGTACCGCCAGGCCGAGAAATACTTCGAAGAAGTAAACGACGCCTGCGGAAATCTGATGGTGAACTACTCGACCTTCACGTTCCCCGCCCAGTTCCTCATCTCCAAGCTGGAGCGCCACCTGCGCACCGGCAACGAAGCCGACCTCTACGCCGAGAACGAAAGCATATTCATAGACTACGAAGTAGACATGCTCGACGTACCGAAGCATATCATCTACATCGTATACCGTGCCCTCGCCGCATACTACATAGGCAAGTTCGACGAAGCCGCCAAACTCATAAACGGCCTGCTTAACGACGTAAGCCTCAAGAAATACCCGTATGCACAGTTGGAGATCAAGACCCTGCTCGCACTGCAGTATACGCTGATGCGCGACTTCGAGCTCTTCAACCAGCTCTCCAACAGCATCCAGCGCCAGATCAGGTTATTCGGCAAAGACAGCTGCGAAAACATCCAGCTGTTCCTCAAAGTATTGAAGATCGCCACCAGCGAAGCCAAAAAAGAGAAAGCCAAAAAAATCACCGCCGTCATCCCGCGCCTAAACGCCGTAACCGTAAACTACTTCGCTCCCACCAAACTGGTAAAACTCGACGACAAATTCGTAAACCTCCTCACCGAGTTCTAACAGCCAATACAATACAGACTTCAGCCCGCTCCGTCTGCCACCAGAGGAAGCGGGCCTTTTTATTCCCTGCCCCTACAGCCCTTACGGACCGTTCCGGCGCAAGGCGCTATCATCAAAGTCATGCCTTAATTGTAATTATATAGACCGGCCGCAAAGGCCATAGCTGGCGCAAGGTACTGTCATCAAAGTCAAGCCTTTAGCTGGCGCAAGTCTTAAGCGGAGCGTGACTTGCCATAACCAGAATCTTAATGGTGCCTATCATACTGACAATCACCAACACCATCCCAGGTTAACAATCCCAACAAAAAAACCACCGCCAGCTCTACCAACAGATAGCCCTGGCGGTGGTCCTTTATATATAAAACCGGTATGCTAAAATCTTACTCAAGCTCACACACAACCCACACTCACACTACATCGCTCTTGCACCGTTTTCAAACTTCCAGCTTCACAATGCTCTCATGCGAAAGCGGCTTGTTAAGATAAAGCTTAACGTTCTCGTATTTCTTCGAGCGGTTGAAATCCTGTGGATTGATAGAAGATGTGAGCATCACAATCTTACACTTGCGCTTAGCCACATTAGTGAGCTTCTCGAACTCATCGAGAAATTGGAACCCGTCCATCAAAGGCATATCTATATCGAGAAAGATAACGTCCGGCAAAACCTGGTCTGCTACGTCCAGCTTCTCCATATTCTTCAGGAATTCAATAGCGCTTTTTGCACCGGTGTGAGTATAAATGTTTTCGGTAATGGATGCTGCTTCGATCATCTTCTGATTGATGAGGTTGTCGATCTCATTATCATCAATGAGCATGACCGTACGGTATTTCTTTCCTGCCATAAAAATTTAAGAATGCTCTATAAAAATAGGTTTTTGATCTTTATTTACAAACTTCCGTTCAAATATCAAATTTTATGCCCTGCGCCAGCGGTAGCGTAGTGCCGAAATTGATCGTGTTCGTCTGACGGCGCATATATACTTTCCAGGCGTCCGATCCAGACTCGCGGCCACCTCCCGTTTCCTTCTCTCCCCCAAAAGCGCCGCCTATCTCCGCTCCCGACGTCCCTATATTAACGTTCGCTATACCGCAATCAGACCCCGCATACGAAAGGAAGCGCTCCATCTCATGCATGTTCGACGTCATGATCGACGATGATAACCCCTGCTTTACCCCATTCTGCATCGCAATAGCTTCATCCAGCGTACCATAGCGGATCAGGTATAGAATAGGCGCAAAAGTTTCCTGTTGCACAATTGCATAATCATTCTGCACCTCGGCAATCGCCGGCCGTACATAACAACCCGACTCGTAATCACCACCCTTCAGCGCGCCACCCTTCACAACAAATTCGCCGCCCTCCTGTTTGATCTTCCGCAAAGCATCCTCATACAGCTTAACCGCCTGACGGTCAATCAGTGGCCCTACGTGGTTCGCCGGATCCAGCGGGTTGCCTATCGACAGCTGGCCGTAAGCTGCACGCAGCCGCTCCTTCACCGAATCGTATATAGAATCCTGAACGATAAGACGGCGGGTAGTCGTACACCGCTGCCCGGCTGTACCCACGGCGCCAAATACCGCACCGCGAATCGCCATATCCAGGTTAGCATTTTCAGTAACAATAATGGCGTTGTTTCCACCAAGCTCAAGTAGCGACCGGCCCAGACGCTCACTTACCGTCTTTGCAACGGCTTTGCCCATACGCACCGAACCCGTGGCCGATATCAGGGGAATATTTTCAGCAGCAGCAAGCCACTGCCCCACACGGTAGTCGCCATTCACCAGGCAGGAAACACCTTCAGGCACACCGTTCTTCTCAAATACCTCCTGCGCGATAAGCTGACACGCCACCGCGCACAAAGGCGTCTTCTCCGACGGCTTCCAAACACAAACATCACCGCATATCCACGCCAGCATCGTGTTCCACGACCATACCGCTACCGGGAAATTAAAAGCCGTAATGATTCCCACCACGCCCACCGGGTGCCACTGCTCATACATGCGGTGGTTCGGCCGCTCCGAATGCATCGTCACCCCATGAAGCTGACGGGAAAGCCCCACAGCAAAGTCACAGATGTCTATCATCTCCTGCACCTCGCCTAATCCCTCCTGGTACGACTTGCCCATCTCATAAGAAACCAGCTTGCCCAACGGCTCCTTATAAGCGCGCAAAGCTTCGCCTATCTGCCGCACTACTTCACCGCGCCGGGGTGCCGGCCATGTGCGCCATTCAGTAAAGGCATGCTCAGCCTGTGAAATAACAGCGTTAAAGGTCTTCTCATCGGTCGCATGAACCGACCCGATAAGTTTGCCATCAACCGGCGAATACGATTCGATCTGCGATCCCGCAGACCTGTACCACTTTTTTCCGGTAGAAGAACCGGGATTAGATCGCTTAATACCAAGGGAGGAAAGGGCTTCTCTGATACCAAAGTTTTTCATTTCGCAGGGGTTATGCTCACAAAGCGTGAGACGTGGGTCTTAATAATGCAACGCTGCCCTTTGAAAGCAGCATCTACAAAACTAATATTTTTAAAACAAAAGACCCGCTCCCATCGATATCGGGACCGGGTCTCTCCGGTATAGTTCAGACGCAAGCTAATGTCATGCCGCTCTCACACTCCGCACTCACACTGATTTTCCTCACTCCCGCACCCCCATACTCACACCGTTTTCATCCCTCTCACACTCCGCACTCACACTGATTTCCCTCACCCCCGCACCCCACACTCACACCGTTTTCATCGCTCTCACACTCCGCACTCACACTGATTCATCTACCACTCCACCCCATACGTTCCCTTTTCACCATCCGGATAAAAACCTTCCACCAGAATACCACCCTTCTTGAACTCAAGAATACGGTTCAGATCTTCCACATCGTCAACAGGCACCTTGTCTATATACGCAATAACAAAGTTGTCGCGTAAACCAGCTTCTTTCCACTTCCCTTCACCCACGTTCTTCACACGAGCGCCACCCTCCAGCTGATACTTCACGAGGTCCTTATAGGGAACATCTTCTACCGTCATTCCGCTCAGCTCGTATTTCACTTCCCGCTTCTCTATATTCTCGTTACCACCGCTGTTCTTAAGGCGGGCTTTCACCTGTGTTACCTTGCCGTTGCGCAGGTAGTCTACAGCTATCTGCTTGCCCGGCCGGTTACGCGCCACCCACTCCTGCAGCTCCGATACAGAGTTTACAATATGTCCTTCTATACCCACAATAACATCGCCCATTTTGATACCCGCCTCATCCGCGGCGCTGCCCCCGGCCACACCGTTAACAAGCACACCCTGGCTTATACTCAAACGCAGCTCCTCGGCCACCGACGCATTCACATCGGTGATCTGTATCCCCAGCAGCCCACGCTGCACCTGTCCGTACTCCAGCAGATCGTCCATAACCTTCTTCACCAGGCTCACCGGAATAGCAAACGAATATCCCTGAAAACTTCCCGACGACGTGGCGATAGCCGTGTTGATCCCGATCAGTTCACCACCCATATTCACAAGCGCGCCCCCGCTGTTACCTGGGTTAACAGCCGCATCGGTCTGTATAAAAGCTTCAACCTGTAAATTACTGCGATCCCGGAGAATGCCGATGTTACGCGCCTTAGCACTCACAATACCCGCCGTAACGGTAGAGTTCAGATCAAACGGATTACCAACGGCCAGCACCCACTCACCAGGATATATAGAATCAGAATCTCCATAACGCAGAAAAGGCAGGTTCTTGCCCTTTATCTTCAGCAATGCCAGGTCAGTAGTAAGATCGGTGCCGATCAGCTTGGCATAATAACGCTGGTTATTGTTCATCACCACCTCTATGTTACTGGCATCTTCAATAACGTGGTTGTTCGTCACGATATAACCATCGTCGCTCACAATCACCCCCGAACCCGATGACCGTGACGGCGGATGATCGAAGTAATAATCCAAAGGATTCACACTGAAGTCGCCCGGCCCATACGAAGTACGAATATGTACCACCGCCGGCGTCACACGTTTAGACGTAGCCAGAAAGTTCAGCTCCTTGGGCACACGATAAGCCGTATCCGTTGAATAACCCGTTAAAACTGATTGCTGCCTCGCTTCGATAGAATTATACGAAGGGCCGATATCCATAAACCGTATCGTAACAATAGAACCCACTATACCACCAATGCACGCCGCCAGCGCCACCAGAATAATCAAGATAGATCGCTTCATACCAAACCCATTTAAAAATATAAGACGCTACACATATAGCTACAGAAAGTTAATGCTTCTTTCCTAAAAACGAGCATCTCCCCCAGGAAATCACCCATCCCCCGGCTTTGTGTGCGCCGGCGAGACAACCAAGGAGGTCATCGGGGCACACTAGTCAAAAACATTCCCCAGCCATCAGAACACAGATCCCAACATCCCAGTCAAAAAGAAAGGGCGCCCGGCACAAGCCGGACGCCCTAATCAACCTAAACCCTAAACCATCTATGAAAAACTACGTGTATTAGCTTACTTTGATAGTAGCCTTCAGAACCTTCTTCTCGTCTTTAGGAACCACTATTTCAAGTATCCCATTGTTGTAAGCAGCAGTAATATTCCCCGCATCTACATTTTCAGGAAGCGCAAACGAGCGGCTGAAAGTACCATACTGAGTCTCAATCGAATGAATATTATTGTCTTTCTTCTCTTTTGTGAACTTCCGCTCACCGCTTACGCGTAAGAAGTTGTCATTCAGATCAAGTTTAAAATCATCTTTGTTCACACCCGGCACAGCCACCTGGATCTCGAAAGCTTTATCATTTTCAATAATGTCTACCCGGGGAACGAAAGAGTATTGCGAACCACCCGTGCGTGACACAGACTCGTTAAAGAAACGGTCTACCAGGTTGCTGAATCTTGTAGGTACAAATTCATTTAAGGCGGTGTTATAACGAACGATGCTCATAGTATTTTGATTTTTATAGTTTAACATTTTGTTTTTCAATGTATACGTGTCCTATTATTCAAAACCGTACCATCCCAAAAAACAAGACAAAAAGTCCTGAATTGACATCAAAAGACAAAAAAATAAGCCATAATGACATTATCATGGCTTATTACTGAACTTTTCAATGATTAATTGTCCGATGTGCGCCGGCCTATTAAGCCCTCCTTGATAAGGAGATTCTGTGTTAAGATCCAACTAAAACTGTTTCGCTATGAGTTGGCGCAAGGTACTGTCATAAAAGTCAAGCCTTGTTATGTGGATTTTGCTGCAAAGCGTCTAGCTGGCGCAAGTGTTCCGGAGGCCTCCGAAGGGTCACTTGTGCCCATTATGCCGCAGTCTCACGACTGCACCTCAACGAAGTTGAAACCCCACTCCCAAACCCCACATCCCACACTGCATTTCAACTGCACACGCCCCGCCAACCAACAACCTAAATGCACATTCACACAAGACCGGGCTGGCGCGGGTCTTAAGCCCCGATAGCTATCGGGGTGACTTGCCGTGCCCCGAGAATATCGGTGGTGCCTTTCATGTTGATTTCTTGGACTGCCGAACCCCGCGGTAGCGAAGCTCTTAATGACGAATAGCTTCCACCACCGCCGGCAAAACAAACCCCTCCATGATCTTCTCCACCTGCGGATGCGCAAACGCCTGACCATAAGCCGTAGCCGTCACAATCACCACCAACGGCAGATCTTTAAACACAAACACCTTGTTCCCTCCATTCCCGCTGCAATAGAAAGCCTCGTGCTTCTCACCATTTACGGTGTAAGCAGTATTCCAGAACAAATAACCATAATGCCCGTTACCCTGAGGAAGATCGATCTGAGGCGAAAGCGTCTTCTCCACCCATGCCGCTGGCAGCAGTCTCTTGCCTTCCCAAACACCACCGTTCTTATACAGTTGCCCGAACCGCGCCAGGTCCAGCGACCGAAGCCCGAGCCCGCCCGCAGTGTTCGCCACATGTTGAGGCGTATACTGCCACTTATATTCACGAATACCCAGCGGCGTAAACAGCACCTTGCGCGAATACTCATCAAGCCCGCCAGGCACAGACCGATGCAGAATATCGCCGAGCACCACAACACCTGCCGTAAAGTAATCCCACTTCTTGCCGATACTTTTATGCTCATCCATCGGCAGATCTAACGTGAACTTCACCCAGTTATCCGTAGGATACATATTCTCCTCGTTACCCGGCGACTCTGAATCAGAGTCCGAGCCGTTAAAAGCAGAGCTCATCGTAAGAAGGCTCTTGAGCGTAACACTATCCTTTCGCGGCGAATAATTACTGAAGTCACGCAGCGTATAGAAGCGCGACAGCATAACGTTCTCATCAGGAATATAACCATCGCGAATAGCGAAGCCGGTTAAAGCAGAAGCAAACGATTTACCCACCGACCGCGTATCGTGCAACGTGCTGCGTGTGGCACCATTGAAATACTCTTCCAGCAAAAGCTTCCCGTTACGTATAACAACAATGCTGGTGATGTTCTTAAAACGTAAGCCCGCAATACTGCGCTTCAGTTCCATGATCAGCTGTTTGTTATATGGACTCTTGTCGATCTCCCACCCACTGTTAGCCGCAATCTGCTGAGGTTGTGCTTCAGCATCGCTAAGCTCGCGGCCTTTACGGAGAACAATAACGTTAACGGTGCCTTCCGCAACCTGTGGACCGACAATAACCGTATCCTGATTGACATAAGTGCTTATCACAACACGCAGCGAATGCTCACCAGTGGTCAATGCATCATCCCCACCCCGCGCCATAAAACGTCCCCACAAATACCTGCCCCACGAATCCTCCTGCGTAGAACTTATAAACGGGATCCTGAGCACAGTGCTTTTGTTTTTTGCAGCGGGTAAACCAGCACCCGGGTTGATGTTCTCTTCGTAGATCAACTTACTGTCTACATAAAAAGAAAAGCGATAATTACCCGCTTTATTCAGTTCCTCCACGGTAAGAGCCGGCGCCAGTGAATGAAGATAATTGGTCAGCGAGTTGCCCAGAAAAGCCCGCATAGAAAAGTCGTCGCCTTCCTTAAGCGTTACCGTAGAAAGAAAGTCCGAGGCTTTATAGCTCTCGATCGGAACAGTTTTCTCCATAAATGTAATACGACCTGCATTGGCCTTATGCAGCTCGCTCGTAATACCGTCGCTGGCAACAAAGTCATTACTCTGAGCGCCACAGAGGGAACCCGTAAAGACCAGAACACAAAGAATAAAAGTGGGAATACGCATAGTTTAGGTTAATATTTGACAGATACACAAAAGTAGAGCGGCCCGTGAAGCATAAATAGAATCACAATAACCCGATAGAACGATCTTAACATCCTATCTGCTTCCGGTACATCGCCGGCGTGATCCCATGCCCTTCCCTGAAGCAACGTATATAATGGCTCTGATCCGCAAACCCGCACGTATAGGCTACCTCTGCAACCGACAAATGCCGCTGCGCCAGAAACTCAAGCGACTTAGCGATCCGCAACGCGCGCACATATTCACCAAGCGTAACGTTAAACCAACGGGAGAACTCCCGCGACAAATGTACAGGATGCACATCCGCCTCCCGCGCCAGGGTCTCCAGCGGGATATTGTCCGCATAACGGTCGTGCAAAATCTCCCGCACACGCTCAAGCCACGAAGGCCGTTTGGATTGTGATGGCACCGAACGAATCATCTCACCAAACACCTGCAGTAACAAACCTTGTATCGATAGTTGAGAAGCATCTGCACCTAACGTGGTCTCGCGATAAAGCTTCGTAAACAAATTGATCGTAACCGGGTCTTCCAGCAGACGGCTTCCGGCAAACAACTCGGTCTTCACATCGTAACGGTCAAACCAGCCTTGCTCCATCTCCACGTGAAAGCCCTGCGCATAGCCCGGAGGCTTGATATTGTAGTGCGCGTCCTGCCAGTGATGAAAAAGCAGGCTGCCCGGTGTAAGCGTTTGCGTCCCTCTTTTATTGATCTCCACCAGCTTGCCTTTCAACAGGAAAGTAAAGTAAGCGTGCTCGTGATAATGCCAGTCTACATAATCGAGCGTATAGGCAGTATCGGTAATAACGATCTGGGAACATGTGATAACGTTCTTATGGCTGCCGTAGAACTCGCCTTTTTTCTGAGCCTTCATACTTTTTTTTGGGATGTCGTGATGGCTCGTTACAAAAATTGTTCTACAAAGGAACTTCCTGCAAAATCGTGCTCAGATCCCCAAAGCAGGTCTGTCCATCCCCTGTAAAGCAGCGGAAGTGTTGGATTCTGAACACCTTGCAAACGAAAGCGGACATTGCTTTGCCTCAGGTTGCTTATTAAATTCCGACAATAGTTTACTTTTGCATTATCTTAATGTTAAACAATTCGTCATGTCTATGTACGATATCTGCTGCATCGGCCACATCACGCTGGATAAAGTCGTAACACCACAAGCCGAGCTCTATATGGCCGGCGGTACTTCATTCTATTTCTCAAACGCCATCCGTACCATGGATGCGCGCTACATACTCGTCACTGCACTCGGCAAAAGCGAGATGCAAAGCGTGACCGACCTGAGAAACCAGGGCATCGAAGTAACGGCCCTGCCCAGCGCCTACACCGTATATTTCGAAAACACATATACCGGCAACCTCGACAACCGCACACAACGCGTGTTACAGATCGCCGATCCCTTTACCATCGAGCAACTCGTCGAAGTATCCTCACGCGTCTATCACTTAGGCCCACTGCTCGCACACGATATGTCGGTGGAGCTGATACGCGAGCTCTCGAAACAAGGAAAGGTATCGTTGGACGTACAGGGCTTCCTGCGTAAAGTAGAAGATCAAAAAGTTATCCCTATCGATTGGGCAGGCAAGGAAGAAGCGCTTCAATACATCAGCTTCCTCAAAGCGAACGAACACGAGATGGAAGTGCTCACCGGCGAGACCGACCCACGCAAAGGCGCCGAGCTCCTGGCCGACTGGGGTGTGAGTGAAGTGATCATCACACTCGGCAGCAAAGGCTCCATACTTTACCACGACAATATCTTCTACGATATCCCCGCGTATGTACCACACGTGGTTGCCGATGCCACAGGCTGTGGCGATACCTATATGGCAGGCTACCTGAGCCAGCGCCTCAAAGGAGTTGGCCTCCAGGAAGCAGGCGAGTTTGCCGCAGCAATGGCCAGCCTGAAGATGGAATCACCA
>Ga0247762_1000325_pt1 | contig 15360 bp, 9 predicted proteins | sample UWRJL081202R4_FD_181016 | JGI IMG/M metagenome (GOLD analysis project Ga0247762, IMG submission 181016) | Plant litter microbial communities from Arlington Agricultural Research Station in Wisconsin, United States - UWRJ-L081-202R-4 | ecosystem: Environmental > Terrestrial > Plant litter >...
CTTCTCGTGGCAAAGGTGCGCAGTTGAAGCGTCTTAGTGTCGCTGTGCCCCCAAAGGTCAGCTCCATCAACGAGAATCAGGCTGAGACGGTTACGACTCCGCGTACCAGCCGTGGCCATCTCCTCGCTGGGTTGCGCACTGCCCCCAAGAACGCTGCGCCCCCCGCATCCGCTCCTTACCATCAGCAGCATCATCGATTCTCTCCAATCGAAGCCAATCAATACTCTGGACAACGCCATAGTGTCAGTGGTGCCAGCTCCTACGGTCAGGCTGTGCCGCACACTGCCATCGGCTCAAGCTTCCCTTCCTCGGCGCACTCTCAGTACGGTGTAGGCGCTAACCAGCAGCTCTACTCCCTCACCGAGCAGGTCCTTGCTCCACCGCCTGTCCAGTATGATGTTCAGGACAATGAGCATATGGACCCGAGTGTGCTGGCTCAGCTCATGGTCACCGAGGCATACCTCGCTCAACGCCAACAGGAGCTTCAGCGTCAGCTGCTCCAGCTCACGACATCTCAGTATGCTGGCATGAACGTCTCGAGCCCGCAATCAGTCCGCCAGTCGCAGTTTCCACAGACACCTGTTACTCCTCAGGTGAGCTACTATAATCAGCAGCTCCAGAACGGCGTCTCGCCTGTTCCGCAGGAAGTGCCTGGCCAACCTGGTGTCTATATTGTGTACAACCCACTTACGGGTCAATATTCGTACGCCATGGACCCGGCCGCTCAGCAGCAGCAGCAGCAGCCGGTGCAGCTTGCCAACTCTCCCCCGCCTCAGACTCCCAGCCACAAGGTTGCCTTCAACGCCGAGAATGCACACATGCGCACGATCTCTCCCCCTGTGGAGAGGAATCCCATGTCCTTCAACGGTCGCAGCATTTCACCACCGAAGAAGTCGCCGTCTCCGCCTGCCGATGTGACGCCTCTCCCTCCTCCATCAGCTAATGCCTTCCGACGTGGCCACAAGAAGAATGTTCCTTCCGCCTTCACGATCAACACCAGTGCTACTACTACTGTTGAAGGTCCCAAATCGGCTTTTGTTCGCCCTGTTGGTATGCCAATGACCCCTATGACTGGTACTTTCGGACCTGGTCAGGCCCGCGCTGGAGAGCATCCCACCCGTCAACCCCGTGGCCCACCACCACTTGAGGAGCTCATCGCCAACCCGACTTCCAAGCATGAGGGGAGCAAGAACTTTGCTACCCGTCAACGGCGCCGGGCTCTTCATAGTCTGGTTCGTGCCAGCAACGAGCGTCGTAGCGTTGCTCGTTCTGGTAGCTCTGGAAGTGCAGGAAGCATCACTCCTATCAGTGAGCACGAAAACTATGCCTTCAACTCGGGCTCCGACAATGAGAGCGTACACAGCGGTAGCAGCAGTGCACCTCTTAGTCGCAAGGCCAGCGAGGGTAGTCTTCGCGCTGCTGCGCACGGCGCAATTGGCGGCGAGAGACGGCAGCTGAAAGATCGCCTCAGCGCCGGCTCCCTGAGCGGTGGTGAGGAGAAAGTCGAGGAATCAGGACACCGCAAGACCCCGCTCCTCGTCTTGACCTCGGCTGCAGAGAAGAGAAAGACCACTACCATGTTTTAAGCTCCGTTCACACGAGCTCGTCCCTTGGCAGGACTTTGCTTTCACTGTGTATATGACGGCCTATTACGAAATTTTCTTTAGCTTTTCAAACTGGAATTTATTGCTTCTCATTTTCTTTTGAAAGCCCTTACTCCTTTTTACTATGCACATGTCGGTTCCGGACTTCTTTTTTTCATCATTGCACTTTTTAACATTCGAAATGTGGATGAAGTAACCTGAAGGATGCCTCATCATTGATTTGAAACGACTTCACTTCTACGGCCTACGCAGTACGCAGCTCCTGTCTGCTAGTGCCACTTTGTCTTTTTTCCCTTTTATTTGCTGCCGCATCGAGCTCGAGAGGAATCTCAGTTGTATGCTGTTCTTGTAATCCCTCGCCAGCCTTTATTTCATTTTCTCAGACTTTTTCAATTGTATTGCTCCATGGCTTGGGAGCCTCGACGGTAGTCCATGCTGTAAGGCAGTCATTCATGATGGATAAGGACTGATTTGTGTGATACGACATTACACACGAGGCCGACCGACCCAGAGTCGTTCCTTTGCTGGATGGAAAAGAAACTCTCGGTGCAGGAAACAACAGTGCGCTGTAGGTAGCAAATCAAACAAAATAGATTAATGCGATTGTGATTGCCACGAAGATTTCTCTCAACTATGCGCGAAATGTGATGTCCGAGTCATGAATGTTATTAATTGCTTGGACAAACTCGGATATGCTTGCTCCGCTTAACATAAGCTATTTCGACTTGCAAATTGAAACTCGGTTAGGATCAAATTCGCCTGACCCTTCATGTGGCATGTGCGACTATGCACTTGGGATTCTAGTACTGACATGACTCATAGTAAAGGTTGGATGGTCCTGGGACTTCAATGTCGCCCAATTTTTTTGTATAGCATTCTATAGAGAATAGTAGATCGTGTGAAGAAGACAATCTTATTGGCAGCTATTCAGGAACGTGAACACGCCTAGAAAGGTGCGTACGACACGCTGATACATCTTCTGGGCAATGATGGAGACGAAACCCAATATCTGGCTTGACAAGACCGGCACCATTGATGGCGCTTGGATTATCATTGCCATTAACAGAGTACACCTGTTTCTATTCTCTTCACATCAAATCGCCCAGTCAGACGCATATCTGGCCACTGATTGAGCGACATCATGTTTCTCTAAAAACGGTTCAGGCAGCGGCCAGAAGTGATCAACAGGATTTGATTCCTAATTTGTAAGGTCATACTATGCCTCGCCTCAGAACATCAGCTCAGATCAACCTGCAGTCACCTGCAGCCGAAGCAAGACGGGCGTCTGCTGGCAGCAGAAATCAAACATAGATTGGGATGGTGCTGTAGAGCTCTTGGCCGCCGGCGGGTAGATTGAACGGACGGATTCGATTGATGCCCTTTGCTGCCGCCACGTGGATGCGCGACGCCGCGACTCTCCAATAACAACGGCGGCGCTGAGCTAGGGACTACCATAGGAGGTGAGATTAAAACGGAACCCGAGCTGAACATCTTTAGGCCTTCCTCAGCGGCCCCCCCTTTTTTGTCCCTCTACCTATATTATTTCTTTCACGCCCGGCATAGCTGAAGCTTACCGAACAATCCTGCTCTCCGCAAAGCTCACCTGCCTGCCTAGCCTGACTGCGACGAGAGTCCTCACGAAAGTTCGCCGCCTGCCTAAACACGGAAGCCAGCGCCTACTAGCTCCAACAGCCACGACTATCCGACTCGGCTTCTTCGCCATGCTGTCCACGACCGAAATCCACAACTCGTTCGAGTACAAAACGCTGCAGACCCGTTTGGCTGCGCTCGGCGGGAGCACAAGCTCAGCCGATATACTTGCCGCCGCACGCGCCGTTACGAAGCCCGCCGCCAACAACTTCCAGGCTGGCTGCGAGGAAGGAGACCTCGAGCAGTGCCTCTGGCGTGCCTGGGGCGCAATTATCCAGTTTGCGGCTGAGACTCCTCATGAGAAACAAGATGCCTTGATTGAGGTCATGAAGGCCATCCGCCGCACCGACCTTGTTGCCGGTGATTTGACTACGGCGAGGGTCTGGGGCATTCGTGTTTGGAGAGGAGCACCAGTATTTGGTGCCTGTTTGAGGGAGAGTTGGGACAAAGGTGCGTAGAAACCTCATCATTCTCTTTTAATTGGTTTTCCTTTCTCTGCCTGCATTTCGGTACGAGATGCATGTAAACATGGCGCCGTTATGCATGGTAAACGCAAGGGCACCGCCCCTGCATCGTCCCTTCATGTTTCTACCCTTTCTTTTGCATGACCTTGGGAACTATGTGGCAACGATAAATGGGGACTGACAATGAGGATTGAGGAACAGCGCCTAGCCCAGGAGAGTCCAACACCTGGACCCCGACGGAATGGACGAACCTTAACGCCTTTGCGGCCCGGCTGACAGCGCTCGCACACTCACCCGCGGCCCAGATCGTATCCCGCAGCGTCAGCCGCGCCCCTTCAGCTAACCCAGGTGGCTCGCGTAACCCAAGCCCCGCTCCATCCGTGAATGCGGGTGCCCCGAACCCCTTTGACTTCTCCCTATACGGCCTCTGGACCCTTCGATCCGCGTTCGAGTCTTCCACGGGTGGAGGCTACAACCCAGACCTTGTGGCTGCTGCCGAGACATGGATCACATATGCTGGCTCGGTGCTTATCAAGCTGAGCATTCAGCGACATGAGTTTGAGGGCAGATTGGGACGTGCCGGAGATTCGTGCAAGGAGAATTGGACTGGATACTGCAGGGAGAGACTTAATGTCTGGCTCGGGGCGCTGGAAGCGGCGAAGGAAGAGGAAGAGAGAGAGGGACGTAGGGGAAGGAATGGATTGCTTGACCCGCACACTCTTGTGGCAAGATGAGTGAGGGAAGAGCTGGTGCGTAAATTGTCTTGTGATTGAAAGGAGGAAGAGGAAGCTATTATGAGAGAGCTACAGAGATACCCAAGGAGAGTTCAGGAAACCAAAACACCATATTTGGAAAAAAACTAAAAAAACAAAACTGGGTCGGCAAATGGAAAAGCATGTCAAAAAAAACATCCATCAGAACTTTTACGGGCTGAGTCTGGCTTGAATGATTTATCAATTCTACGTGCGACTAGGAGGATGAGAACCTCAACCTGCAAACTCAACTACATCTTAGCTTTCGGAGCCTTAATAGCTATCTTCTTTATGGTTCGACATATGTTGCAGCGTTCTACTTAGCATTTGTCTCAAGAGAAATATGGACTTGCCATTATACCTATTTTGAACACTGTCTCGTGACTATGTCAGCTAACCGCAATAGAAAGTTGAGAGGTGCTTTTAGACGCAATCTTCTTATTCAATTCCTTTGGGGGCATTGTCAAGTACCTGTGCAAGGTAACTTAATCCCATTACACCATAACTTCCATGGTTGTGTGCTCTGGAAAGCTTCCCACGGCTTTTATATAAGCATAGAATCGTGCGAAGTATCAATTTGTGTAAATGAGTAACAGAAAGGCCTGTCTTTATTCTTCACTAACATGTAGAAGCATACCGTTAGGCTCTTATGAGCGTGTTCAACCATTCCTTTTTGTGCAGTGCCACACGGCTAGTCGTTGAGCCCATGACAACGCTGATGAACTTCTGGGATTAAATTATAATGCACAGACATGTTAGATAAACTGCTGGCGAATACCCCTTCTGAAATATATCAAAAGCTTCAGATTCTAGGAAGTAACCTCCTGGGGATTACCGCTCCTGGGAAAGACTGAAGACTGCATAGAAAGCATGTTGGATGGTGTCATCGTTTAGGTTGAGAATGAGAAGGAGCCAAATGTATTTATTGGAAAGATTCCAGCTTTGCTCAAGAGTACAACCACTATTCACGCCCACTAATACCGGTATATTATGGAAATACAAGACGAATATCAGCTTAGTTGCATGTCAGGATGACTTTCCGACATTAGAGAACTAATGAATCTTATTTCTTCGAGAAAATATTGCCAAGTCATTCTACGTGTACATTGGACCTTTCTATAGGCATTATGGTAGCTACAGACCGGAATTTATGCTGATCATAAGGAGACATGGATTAAGCAGCTTATCTGCTGGCAGGATATACTGTTGAACGAGCTCCATTACGTTACAATTGCTACTTCTCCTTACTACTGCATACGCAATGAAGAAAACCCATGCCAAATAGTCGGTGAACATCATCTGATCTTCGATTAGATATGTCGCGTGTATGCAAATGAGATTCATACACGGGGAAATGATGTCGGCAGAATGAGAAGTGAGTTTAGCATTAAGCTTTAGCGCTCATACAGAGCAATTTCACACACGACTAAACTGTGGCTTGTATAGGGCAGACAGTGGATGCATTCGCCCCAGAGCGCGCGCGCGTGTCTGTTTCGTGAATCGGACGTCGGCGTTACTCTCCCCCCGATGACGATGGCGCGCTCACCATTGGCCTGAGCTTCGCGCTGTCTCTTCCCCATTAAACTCTCTTGTATCCACGTCACGACCAATTCCGCGAAACTCCCTTTCTTCAAAAGCGCGAAGAAGCTTAAGAAGAATACGTTTATTTGATTAATATTTTCCTTCGGTCTAGAAAATTGGTATTTCGACGTACAATACGCGTGTAACGCCAACGCGCCGTCGTGCACGACCCACAACACGGGTACCAACCTCCCGAAGTTAGCTGGACCATGCTTTAAGATCAACCAAACCCCCCCCCCAAGGAGCTCGAGGCCCCTATCTTCCCATAAACTATTGCAGACATGGCATCACCAACTGCCGTGTCTCCTTTTACAGCTCCCACGCCTGTGGAGAGCTACGATGATGATGCCCTGGATCCGGATGTACCCCGACGATTGATGAGAGGTTTGTTGACAATCATATTATAGAATTGGCCTTTGAAGTAACTAACCTCGATTTGCAGTCAAGGTACTCTACACATTTGATGACAAAACTGAAACGAATTGCCTTGCACGACTACCTAACGCGTTAAACATACCGACCGTGGAACTAGACGATGGCGCGAATATTGGCATTATTGACCTCCAGTCATGCATACAGGCTGTGGTATCGGCCAGCCCTGAAATAACAACAAAGATCGATACGGATTTCACGGTTTATGCCTACGATTTCTCCGAATTTGAAACACCGCTGGTCGGCCATGGCATGCTCTCCAAGATGCTTTATGCAGTTGCAACTGCTCTCGGAGGTCAATCAAAGACAATGATTACAGGGAGAGTACAGAAAAATGTGATGGGGTTTTTCGCAAAAGGGGGAATCAAAGAGACTCTGGAAGTGAAGCTGAAGCTGGCCCCTGTGCCAAGGCCTGGCGCGTGGGCCGATGTTATTGTTGGCCCTGATGGCGATTTACGGCCGTCTTCAAGGCAATTCCGGGGCAGTATGAGCAGTACAGGGGGAATGGAGTCGATTAACCAGCTTCTTTACCCACACCAAGGCGGAGACAGTGAGTTTGTGGCCTCGATTGAGTACAGTCCGCAGGTCAGCCGTGGTCCAAGCCCAACTGCAAGCAGCTACTCGAGGGCGACTACACAGCAGCTCTCCCCTGGTAGTATCTCTGGGTCGGTTATCGATGAATCTGTTCCGAAGAAAACAGGCACACGGGGACGTCCTCGATCGGCCACCAAAAAGAAAGCGGAAGAAGCAGTCGTTGAAGGCCCTCCAGCAAGAAAGCGTGCTAAACTAACGAGAGCTGAATCTCGGCATAAAGGTTCAGCATTCAGCAATAGGCCCGACTCCCTCCGCGTTGCAGCTAGCACTGCGGCGTCTGTCCGTTCTTTTAGCATTTCCCAGGGCGGAGAAGGGGATGAATCCGCTGATGGACAGCCGAGAGCGCCAACACCTCGCCCAGAAAGACAACTTGCACCTCGAAGACGTGGTCGTCCTCCTAACTCAAGCCGGCTCTCTGTACAAACCTCGTTCGAAGACATCCCGAGTGACGGCACAGTGTGTCCTGCACCACGTAATGCTAATGACCTTGATGCTCTTGATTCCGCGATATACTATGGCGAAGAAGGCGATCATGGCAGCTCCGGACCTTCTCCAAGCGATTTCCCCTCGTCACCACCTCGTTTACCGACATCCCCTACTCCGTTCGCCACTCAAGATGAATCCATGACTCCTTCTAGTCCTCAACTGCCGACGATTTCCACGTTCAATGATTCCGGTTTTATGAGCGAGACTGGTTTCGATCGTCAGGAACATACACGCTCACCTCAACCCAATCTTACCTCACAAACAACCTTCCTTGCTGACACAGATATACTAACGGAGAACCCTCCCATGCCATCAGAGCCTCGATCAGACTTTGTGGTCGAATGCTATGGAAATCCGGATCTCCTACCTAAGAAGATCCCTCCCCGGCCGGTATATCCTAAGCGGTTGCTTCCTTACGTCCCAGCTATGCCCTATTGGATGTCGCCTAAGTCACGAGCGGCCGCTTCTCAGTCAGGGTCTGTTCCTGGATCTCCGATTGTCCCTCCTCTCACTCTTGACGGTCCCATTTCCAGACCGTCGACACCTCTAGCCAACGCTATCGCAAACCAGGGTCTGTCTGATCATCCGGTTAGCTCTCAGTCTCAAACCGATATTAGTGCCGAAAGGATAGAGCCAGGCCCACCATCTCTTGACCGACGGTTTTCCCAGGTTTCTCAAATGTCTATTCCCGACCAATTCTCCCTACCACCTGGTTACACAAGCTTGAGCGAGCAATCACGTGAATGTTTTCAATCGCAAACATATTCGCAACCTGATTATCAAGTACTCTCCTTCAAAATCCCGCAAGGCCCAGCAGGAGCGACTCCTAGTGTATATGCGGACTCAGATCTGCCGGACGAGCCTCGTAGTGGTACTGGAGCATCGCGAAAGCGTAATGCGACGAGCGAGCCTCGCAGCGGAGGCAGGGAACGCCGTAAGAAAGACTTCAAGCGAAATCAGATTGATAAAGCTATTGCAGCGGGAGAAATGCCTCGATACTGCGCCAATTGCGGAGAAATCGACACTCCTACCTGGCGCAAAGCATATACAAAACTAATTGAAGGCAAACCAATCGACATCTCTGTTTCATTCAAGGAAGGCCGCGTTGTCGGGGTGGAAAATATTGAGACGGATGCTGAAGGCAATACGCTTCGATATCGGGTGTATAAAAAGACTCTGACTGTTGCGGATCAAAACGAAAACTGCTATGAGATGGTTCGACTGTGCAACCGTAAGTATTCTGGACCTCAGAATATCGTTGGAATATCACTAATGAGCAAAGCTTGCGGCTTGTGGTTCGACAAGAAGGGTTCTATGCGACCATCGGCGCACTGGGTGAAGCCACCACCTGGCGTTGCCCAGAAGCGTGCCGCCAGACAGTCAAAGGATAATAAAGACCCCAAGAAACGCCGGAAGTCGACCACGGACGATGCAGAGGCCCCCACGTCCGATATTGGGATGTCGGACGCTCCTCAGGTGACCGACCCTCCAATCGCTTCGGAAATGCCGCTACGAACGCTACCGAATGAGATTCAGGTTGAAGCATCCAGACCACAAATGCCGATCACTGGAAGGCCACGGGCTTCGAGTATGCAGCCTCAGTCATCAAAAATGGATGATATTGCACAATGGAATAACGATGTATCCGCGGCGATGAGAGATGTCCAATCCAGCCCAGTGCGGCTTGGGACCAGTAAAGAGTCTCCTATCGAAGTCGACAACGAAGTCTCGCCCAAGCCGACACGGCGATTGCTTTTCCCATCGCCCCGCAAGGCTGGCGAGTTCAAGACATTGGAGGATGTGACGCCGACGAAATCAGTGGGAGGCAACAAGCAGAGCGACAAATCATCAGTAGTGGTGGTCTTTGAAGATATTAATTCCGGAGACAAGGAGAACCAGATTCCGGCTAGCAGCGAGGACGATGATGGATTGGGTTTCCTATTCGAGGAGACGAGCCCCAACAAGACACCCAGGTCCGCCAAGTCTGGTCGGGCACTTTCGGATATCTTCAAAACGCCCACCCCAGCCAAGCAGAAACGCAACGCGCTCTCGCCACGGTCACCGAATTCTTCGGCACGCCGACGCAGAGCCGCACTGCTGATGACCCCTACGCGTAGTTCGCGGGGTGGCTCGCAGGCTCAGCAGAGCACACCGTTCACGGCGCAGCTCAATCAGATGTTCTCCGACGGACTTATCAGCTCGCCGTCGCGTGGGTTTGACTTCTCCCAGCTGCCGCCACTCGACACGCCGAGCCGGCGCTCAGGAATTCTCAATTTCACCGACTTCAGCGCGGATGATTTCCTGGGTACCGACATGGCGATGCCGAGCTCGCCCCCGAAGGGGCTGTTTGCGTTCTACGAGGACCCGTCGTCGGATGGGCTGTGGAGCGGCGCGGGCATTTTCGGGAGCAGCGATGCTGCCCACATGCTCGACTCGGACGAGGCCACGCTCGAAGAAGCGAGCGGGAGGAGTGGCATGCAGGTGGACCTGGAGGCTATTATCGAGGAGGTAGTGAACGAGGCCGGAATAGAGGCTTAGGCGGGCAGGTACAGGTACAGGTACAGGTACGGGTCTCGACACAGGCACAGGTATAGGTACAGGCACGGCCCAAAGGCAATCGACGCAAGCTCATGCGGCCGGAAGCGGTTGCACGACGGGTGCTGGCAAGGCGGGAGCCGTGCACGATGGCGGCCTCTCCGGGGGTGGCATGGCAAGGCATGGGCAGAGGATTTGTCGGTGACACAGTGGAACATCAGCTGCACCTCCCCTGGTGCCGAATTCGAGCGGATAGGAACGGCGGCCGCAGTCGAGTAGACGCGCCCTTTTAAGTGCTCCGAGTTGCTTTTTTCTCGAAGGGGATGGCCCCTCGCGCCTGTGATGGATGATGGATGATGTAACCCGGCGCGCGCCCGAGCCAGCTGTGTGTGATGTCGGGCGCCCGGTCTCGCCCCTCGCTCTGTTGAGTACATGTAGGCCTTTGCTGTGCGCCAACGCCCCTCCTCGCCCACTCCCCCAATCTGCACCTCTGCACCTCAGCACCTCAGCACCGCTGCACCCCCAGGACTTCCCATCTCCCTCCACCCTCGCCTCCCATCACGGACGCACCGCCCACGCCAGAACAAGCGCGGCAGCGTCGGGCTCGGGCACAGGCGCAGGCTCCAGGCTCCCGGCGCAGGCTCAGGCTCCGGCTCCGGCGTCAACGGCCAGCACCACTCGCGTGCGTGGCGTACAGAAGGTGAATAGCTCGCTCCCACCCCGCCGCCCCACCTCACCCGCCGGACCGCCAGCCTCATCGCTCCGCCGTCAGTCGCTGTCGCAGCGTCACGCAGGACCGCCGCCGCCCACCAACCGCCCACGCCAACTGGCATCTGGCATCTGGCAGCTCAAAGCGCCCCAAAAGCGCCTGCCAGCGAGTCTTGGTCGGGCCGTGTCGAGCAGCGCGGGACAGCTCGCAGGCGCATGCCCCGCGTCCGGCCCACAGCCGTGTCCCGCCGCCGCCGCCGCCCTGCCCGTGGTCCTTGGTCCTTGGTTCTTGGTGTGTGGTCTCTAGTGCTTTAAGCTGCCCGAGCCTGCTGCTGCTTCTCACTGCTGCTGCTACTGCTCCTCCTGCTGGTGGAGTGCGTCGCTGCCTCTCCCACGGACGGGTTCCCAGTTTCCCACCCACACGCCTGTCACGAAACCGTCGTGAACGAGACTCGCTTTGGGCTGCTCGCCGCTCGCCTCTCTTACTTCCTCTCTCTCCCCACTTGCACGCACGCCCCTCACCGGCGCCCACCACCAGGCTTACCTTGTCGCGGTCAGCAGCCGTGCCCGCGGCCTCTGCTGCTGCTGCTCCTGCTGCTGCTCTGCGAACCCTTTGCCCCTCGCCCCCAGCGGACGGAGTCCTTCTCGCTCGACGCTCACCTCGAGCTGTCGAGTCGCCCGCGCCCGGCCACATCCGTGGTGAAGCGCCGCGAGCCTTCCGTGTTCGGCAATCCGCGCTTCGCTCGCCATGACCTTACCGCGACTGCCTTCTGCTCCGCTCCCACGCTCTCCATCTCCATCTCACCCGCTCTCCCCCATCACCGACAGCGCCTCGCGCCCCTTCTCGCTCCCCCCCGCGCCCCGGCTCAGACCCTCGTTCCGGCTCGTTATCAAACCCCGCCGCCTGCGCTCCCACAAGATGGCGGAGCGCCCCAAGAAGCGTGCTCGCATCTTGGGCCCGGCCTCCAAGACCTCACTTACCTCACAGCGTGATGGCTATCGGCCCAAGCCTGTGCCGGAGCGTCGCCGTCGTCTTTCCCTCCGCTCTGGCTCCCCGGCCCGCAGCAAGGCCTTGACCTTGTGTTGCTCGCCCCCCACGTCCACCTCCGCGGCGGCCTCTACCTCGTCGTCGTCGCGGCCGGTCACGCGCTCACAGACCCTTGGGAAGCGCACTGTGTTTCCTTTCATGAGGCTCCCCGCCGAACTGCGAAACATGATCTACCGCTATGCTCTTCATTTCTCCGGCATCGAGAATCACCACGAGCGTGCTGAGCTGATCCTTAGCGTGCAAAAGGCTCGGCGGAAGTGTGAGGCCGACGGCGATTGCGCTGCAAAACCGCGAATGCACACGCCGGGCGTCATGCTGCTCAACCGCCAGCTTTTCAACGAGGCTGCCTGGGTTTTGGATCGCATTCCCGTCGTCTTTCGCCTGTCAGGCTACGACCATATCAAAGCGCTGTCGGATTTGCTTGCACCCACACTCCTGCGCAGGCTGCCAGCTATCGAGCTCATTTTGGTGGGTGCGAATGATGACACTAGTCACCCTGCGTTTCACCACAGCATCCTTCACCGCATCGAACAATTTCATGTGTACGTGCGGCAACTGGCAGATGCACTCCGCGGTGGTCACACCGTCCGTTCCCTTCGCTTCTCGTATGAGAGCCGTGACGTGCAGCATCATCTTAATATATGTGCCGGTGATAGCCGCGGCTGCTACTTGTACAAGATGTTCGAGGAAATGGTTGACCAGCTTGCTGTCGTACGAGGGCTGCACAGTGTTACCTTTGAGGGTGTCGTCAAGATTTTCGCCGAAAAGGCTGGCCTTGATAAGAGTATGATCACGCCTTTCGAAGTCAAGGTTGAGGTTAAGGAGGAGACCGAGGAGGACATCAAGCCGGCCGTTTCAAACTTTGCAAAGGACTTTGAACCAGAATTCGATCCGGATTTCGAGGACGATCTGGAAGATAACTTTGATGACGATTTCGAGGATTTTGAAGATTTCGATGACGATTAAAGATTCAAAAAAAGGTGCCCCTCCCTGTGGCGAACTGGATTCAGGCCTTGGAGGTGTTCTGTTTTCTTCTTTGGGCAAATTGCAGCTGGATTGCTCCTCCACTTCACTTGACACCAATACGATTGGAGTTTGATGGCGGATTGAAAGTGCACGGAATTTTTCTGTAACTCTCCTCACCTGTTCGAGGGAGATTATGTTTGTTTTTGGTATCATCCATACCGGCGGATTGGAGGCGGTAAACTGTTAAAAGCCTTTGGCTGCAGGATCCATACTCTTTTTTCCTTTTTCTTTTTTAATCACCCTCCTCTCTTCCTTTCAGGTTTGCTTCTCAAAAACTCTGCTTATTATCATTCTCCAAAAATTAGCTACAGAGCAGCAAGAAGCGAATGGAAGAATGGCGGCGGAGATGTGAAGGATGGTGTAAAGCTTCCCCATTTGATAATCCCAGAGTGGCACTGATCCTGTTGTTTTTCTTTCTTTTCTGTACCTTTTGGTATCCTACCCATTTTCTCCACTTTGTTTTAGCAATTGAGCATTAAATGACACGAAGAGAAGCGATACCCTCCTAAAGAAACCCCTGGAACGTGTTTGCTGTTAGTCTTTTTTGGAAGTTTTACCAGATACGACATGGATATGACGACATATCAAACTCTGCTTCACTAGATAGGTATATTTCCTTAATTTAATGACGCCTCTCGACACTTGCTTTGCATGTGATGTTTTGGCCCCAGGTACATCATACACGCTGTTGGGTTAACCACGCGACTCTCAACCAAAAGAATTGCATGGTCTATATAGACAATATGGAACCAAGTAGGACTTGGATTGATTGAGCTACACTAGGAATGTGACTCGCTTGCCAATTGACAAGAATTTATGTGCTCACTCGCTTGTTCCTCGCTCCTGTTGTTTACGTTTTCTCCCGGCGGTCTACCGATGATTGCATGCCAAGAGTCACGACACTTAGGCTACAAAGCGGACTTTCTATTTCTCCACATCCCGGCCAAGTACCAGTACCCTCGCGTCGCCTCGAAGCACGCGCATGCGCGAGCTGGTCCTACAGCCCACTTTGATCATAGCTCACAACGCACAATGGCTGACCAGGCGAAAATCCAGTATGCCATACCTGAATCAAAGCTTTAGCAGAGCCGACTTAGCTGACAATTGACAGGGAGCTTCTCGGCAAGCCGCGCAGCGATCTGACGTATGTTCCCCTCCATAAAGAAAACCTTCACCACCATTCCCTTCTCCACTCCACCGCTTCACCTATCATATCGACACTTGTTAACACCTCTTTAGTGAATACGAGATCGCTCAGGTCGAAGAATACGAATTCACATCGGGCCCGCTGTCGATCCTGCAAACGGCCGTGCGGTCGCACACCCAGGTGCTCATTTCGTGTCGCAACAACCGCAAACTGCTTGCGCGTGTCAAAGCATTCGACCGTCATTGTAACATGGTGCTTGAGAATGTCAAAGAGATGTGGACCGAAACGCCCCGGCTAGCGTCGGGAAAGAAGGGCAAGCCTATGAATAAGGACCGTTTTATTAGTAAAATGTGAGTTTTTCTTTGCTCGTGTACCCTTATATCTATTTCCCCCCCCTCACCTTCTCCTTCTCTTTTGATTGGGCAAGGCAGATTTTCGGAAAGCGCATATTTTAATATGGGGTCTCTGATTTGCTACCCCGGGCTGTTTGCTAACCTTTCTGGTGTTACCAGGTTCTTGAGAGGGGACTCTGTTATCTTGGTTCTCCTTAGCTGAGCCTGTTGTCTACTCATCGGTGCAAAAAAAAACTTGGTTTTGGGTACACCATCAGCTCGACTAAGGCTGAGGTAATTTTGTGCTTCCGCAACGGCTGGGAGATCCGTTAGGTTATGATAGAAAACACGCTTGCGATGGAATGACCAGGCTTTCTTGGGCTTAAAGTCAAACAGTCATACCGCCAGCCAATGAGCGGGACAGTTTAGCATAATGACTATTAATCCGGTTGCAAAGGCGTGGGGAAGAAATTATACTTGATTGGCGATATCAAGAAAAAATTACAAATATTCACTACAACCCCTCGGTTAGGCCCAAGAGGAATTGTGCTAAGCCGTATGCGCCGGGATCGGGCACACTTTCGTAGCCGCTACCACCAATATAAACGGTTCTTCCGAGACTTGCTTTCATACCCTTCGTTTCTTTTGCGCCTGCATCTGCTGCCTCTGCTGCTTTCTTCAGGCTATTCGAACTAGATAACGTCTGGACAAATGGATACAGCGCATCCACGAGTGTTCGATCGCCGGGTTTGGCTGGTGTATACTTCTCCAGTGCTACCAGCGAACTCTCCAGTGCTTTTGCCCAAATCTCAACGGTCACGGGCGACGCTGAGGACGGGCTTTGACTACGGAGTGCGTGTGCCAAAGAGTTCAAGAAGATTGCGTAGAGCGCGCCAGATGTGCCGTCCATGGTCGTCTCGACTACGTGGATGATTTTGTTCAGGAAGAGGACTGCATCATCTACGCCTGACGACTCGTCCAACAGTTTGAGAATCGCTTCA
>Ga0247762_1000326_pt1 | contig 15306 bp, 6 predicted proteins | sample UWRJL081202R4_FD_181016 | JGI IMG/M metagenome (GOLD analysis project Ga0247762, IMG submission 181016) | Plant litter microbial communities from Arlington Agricultural Research Station in Wisconsin, United States - UWRJ-L081-202R-4 | ecosystem: Environmental > Terrestrial > Plant litter >...
TGGCGGCCGTCCTATCGTGGTCACCAGTTTGGAAGACAGTGGCCCGGGGACTTTCCGCGAAGCCTGTGAGCAAGGCGGCGCCCGCATCATCGTATTCAACGTAGCGGGTATCATCAAACTGAAGACGCCGGTTATTATCCGCGCACCCTATGTAACCATCGCAGGCAATACAGCGCCTGGCGACGGCGTGTGTATAGCCGGTGAATCGGTATGGATCAATACCCACGACGTGGTCATACGCTATATGCGCTTCCGCCGCGGCGAAACCAACGTAGGCCGTCGCGATGACTCTATCGGTGGCAACCCGGTGGGTAACATCATGATCGATCACGTATCGGCCAGCTGGGGTCTTGACGAGAACATGTCGATGTATCGTCACATGTTCGACCCGGGCGACGGCTCAAAAGAGCAAAAGCTGGGTACTGTGAACATCACGATTCAGAATAGCATTTTCTCCGAAGCTCTTGATACTTACAATCACGCTTTCGGCAGCACATTGGGTGGCGAAAACTGTATGTTTGTGCGCAACCTGTGGGCAGACAACGCAGGCCGTAACCCCTCTGTAGGCTGGAACGGCATATTCAATTTCGTTAACAACGTGGTATTCAACTGGAACCATCGCTCCACGGACGGTGGCGACTGGACCGCATTGTTTAACATCATCAACAACTACTACAAGCCAGGCCCGGTTACACCTAAGGACAATCCTGTAGGACATCGTTTTGTGAAGCCTGAATCCGGCCGAAGCAAGCTCGATCACAAAGAATTCGGTCGTGTTTATGCCTCCGGTAACATCATGGAAGGTAACGACAAAGTGACCGCCAACAACTGGGACGGCGGCGTCCAGGTAGAAGAACTCCACAATGCGGGTGAGTACACCGAACTGATGCGTACAGACAAACCGTTGCCCATGCCGGCCGTAACCATTATGACCGCCAAAGAAGCCTACAGCTACGTGCTGGATAACGCCGGCGCTACACTACCAAAGCGCGACGCGGTTGACGTGCGTATCACTGAACAGGTGCGTACCGGTAAGATCACCTACAAGGAGATCAACACCGACAATGCATATCAGTTCGAGCACCGCAAGCTGAATAAAGATTCTTACAAGCTGGGCATCATTACCGATCCTTCGCAGGTAGGAGGCTACCCTGAGTACAAAGGCACCCCGTACCAGGACGATGACAACGACGGTATGCCCAACGACTGGGAACAGCGCTATGGCCTGAATCCGAAAGACGCCAAAGACGCAATGACCGATCTTAGCGGCGACGGATATTCCAACATCGAAAAGTATATCAATGGCATCGATCCAAAGAAGAAAGTGAACTGGAAAGATCCGAAGAACAACGTAGACGTGATCGCCAAACGCGCAAAGTAATATGAACAAACGCATAGTGCTTATCTGCGCAATGCTTTGGTATGGAGTAGTGGCAGCCTACGGACAGGCTGCCACTGCTGCAACTGAGGCAGAGGCCGCCTACACCCGCACCATTACGGAGCGGGCTCAGAAGATCGTAACAGGTCTAAATCTGACCGACAGCACCCAGGGCAGACGCGTGCGCGATGTGATCGTGCAGCAATACCGCGATCTGAACACCATACACGAAGCGCACAAGGCCGCCGTAAAATCGATACGCGACCGCAAGGACACAGACAAAGCCAAAACCGATGCCGAGATCAAGGCGCTGGAGAATACACGCGAAGAAAAGCTTGCCGCGCTGCATCCGCAGTACCTGTCAAAGCTTTCCGCGTTGTTAACACCCGCCCAGGTAGAGCAGGTGAAGAACGGCATGACCTACGGTGTGCTCCCCATCACGTACAAGGGCTACCAGGATATGCTGCCGTCGCTGACAGACGAGCAGAAAAAGCAAATATTGGACTATCTTACGGAGGCCCGCGAGCATGCGATGGACGCCGGATCGTCTGACGAAAAGCATGGCTGGTTTGGCAAGTACAAAGGCCGGATCAACAACTACCTGTCGAAAGCCGGTTACGACATGAAAAAGGCCGGCGAAGATTGGGAGAAGCGGCGCAAGGCTGCTGAAGGAAAATCGAAATAGTCGGGTAAACCACACCCGGGGGAAAAGGAATGGAAGACATGAGACATGGAGCAAGAGCTTTTTATAAGCGTGCTATTGTTTATAGTGTAATAGTTGGTTGTGTTGGTTTTAATCTGCCGGCGTGGGCGCAAAAGGCTCCAAAGCCGCAGCCCCCGGTACGCATGGACAAGGACGGACATTTGGTATACACGCCCGACGAGAGGGGCAACCGGATTCCTGACTTTTCCTATGCCGGCTATGCAGCCGGCGAACAATCCATTCCTGAAATACCGGTAAAGATCGTTGTGCCCGTAAAACCGGGCGATGCCACGGCCCGCATACAGGCCGCCCTCGATTACGTATCTACATTACCTCCCGATAAAAACGGATTCCGTGGTGCCGTGCTCTTAGGCCATGGCCGCTATGAGCTGGCCGGCAGCCTGCGTATAGCCGCCACGGGAGTCGTACTGCGAGGTAGCGGTATGGGAGCCGATGGAACCCTGCTGGCAGGAACCGGCGTAGAGCGCGACGCGATGATCGCCATCCGCGGTAAAGACGACAAAACACTCAGGCAGACCGTTGCCATTACCGACGCGTATGTGCCTGTTAATGCGCAACGTATAACCGTAGCCGCGGGACATCCATTTAAAACCGGCGATGCTGTACAAATACAGCGTCCCTCTACTGACAAATGGATCAAAACGCTGGGTACAGATCATTTCGGCGGCGGCGTTACCGCGCTGGGATGGAAGCCTGGCCAGCGCGATATATACTGGGATCGTCACGTTACAAATGTTTCAGGCAATACGATCAGCCTGGACGCTCCGCTAACGACCGCCCTCGATTCTGCTTTTGGTAAGGCTACTGTAGCCGCGTATACATGGCCGGGACGCATAGCGCGTTGCGGCGTGGAGAACCTCCGTTGTGTATCTGAAATCATCGGCAACAATCCGAAAGATGAAAACCACCGCTGGACCGGCATCACGATACAACATGCCGAAGACGCCTGGGTACGCCGCATAGTATTCGAGCACCTGGCCGGATCCGCCGTAGCGGTATTTGAAACCGCCGGACGAATCACGGTTGAAGATTGTAAGTCGCTTGCTCCCGTGTCGGAGATCGGTGGCGGCCGGCGCTATACATTCTTTACCATGGGACAACAGACGCTCTTTCAGCGTTTGTATTCGGAAGAGGGCAATCACGACTTCGGTGTCGGCTTCTGCGCGGCGGGGCCCAACGCATTCGTTCAGTGCGAGGCGTGGCGCCCTTACGGCTTCAGCGGTGCGCTCGACAGCTGGGCATCGGGAGTGCTCTTTGATGTTATAAACATCGACGGGCAGGCATTGAGTTTTGCCGACCGGAACCAGGACGGACAAGGCGCGGGCTGGACTGCCGCCAACAGCGTCTTCTGGCAGTGCGCGGCGGGCCGCGTCGATTGCTATGCACCGCCTACCGCCATGAACTGGGCGTTTGGCACGTGGTCCGAGTTTGCCGGCAACGGCTACTGGAACGAGTCTAACAATCACATCGGCCCCCGCAGCTTATATTATGGCCAATTGGCAGAACGCATTAAAACGAACGTAAACGAACGCGCACATCTCCTGGAAATTGGAACCGAGGCATCCAGCAACCCACCACCGGAGATAGCCGCGTCGTTGACATCGTCATCCGTAAAGCCGGCTACACGCCTTACCGACTGGATCGATGCCACGGTGGCAAGTCAGCCCCTCAACATTTCCGCAACCGGAATACGCAGCATCGACGACATACGCCCCGTAGCAGCAGCAAAGGCAACCACGCCTGCTGCCGGAGTGAAGCTGGTTAACGGCTGGCTTGTGTCGGGGCAGAATGTAATAACCGGCCGTCGCCATGCTGTACAGTGGTGGCGCGGCACACCCCGTCCGTATGGACTTAAAGAAGCTTCACCACATATAACCCGTTTTGTGCCTGGCCGCTCAGGCAAGGGTTATACCGATTATATACCCGATGTAATAAGCTGGATGGCCGATGAGAACATTGCCGCCCTCGAGCATAATTACGGACTTTGGTACGAACGCCGCCGTGACGACCACGAACGTATCCGCCGCATGACCGGCGATGTATGGCCGCCGTTCTATGAGCTGCCCTTCGCGCGCAGCGGGCAGGGCACCGCATGGGACGGTCTTAGCCAATACGATCTTACGCATTACAACCAATGGTACTGGATGCGCCTGAAGCAGTTTGCCGACCTTGGCGAGCAGCACGGCCGCGTGCTGGTGCATCAACAGTATTTCCAACACAATATTCTCGAAGCAGGCGCACACTGGGCAGACTTTCCCTGGCGTGCCGCCAACAACATCAACACCACGGGCTTCCCGGAGCCGCCACCGTATGCCGGTGACAAACGGATCTTTATGGCGGAGCAATTCTACGACGTGACCAATCCGGCGCGGAGAGCTTTACACCGCGCCTACATCCGTCAGTGCCTGGAAGCTTTTGCCGATAACACAAACGTCATTCACTGCCTCAGCGCCGAGTTCTCCGGGCCGCAGCAATTTGTTGCGTTCTGGCTTGACGTGATCATGGAATGGGAGAAGGAGACGGGCAAGAATGCGCTGGTGGCATTAAGCGCGTCGAAGGATGTTCAGGATGCGATACTCCAGGATCCTGCGCATGCAGCTGCGGTAGACATCATCGATATACGTTACTGGCACTATCGCGACGATGGCAGCGCTTATGCTCCGGCCGGTGGCCAGAACCTGGCGCCACGCCAGCAGGCACGCACCGGAAAGCCCGGCAAGAGCTCGTTTGAACAAGTGTATCGCGCGGTGCGTGAGTACCGCGAAAAGTATCCTGCCAAGATCGTAACTTACTCTTCCGAAGGCGAAGCAAACGGATGGGCCGCGCTTATGGGCGGAGGCTCGTTGGCTTCTATACCCGAAGTAAAGGCTGTAGGTTTTGCCGCCGCTGTAGCTGCAATGAAGCCAATGGATCTATCCGGCAAAGCAGATGGCTGCTGGCTGCTGGGCAATTCCGGCAAAGGATATGCGCTCTTTATGAGATCTCCCGATGCTGTTATCGAACTGCCGGGAGCAGAGGGATTGTGCCGCATACAATGGATCGATCCGCAGGACGGACACCTGCTGCGCGAAGACAAAAACGTAAGGGTAAACAAACCGTTTACGCTGAAGAGCCCCGGCACAGGTGCCGCAGTGGCATGGATCACGATGAAATAATACAGTGCTTTTGACTATACGAGGTTGATGATAAAAATGATGAATCACAAAGTTGTTCTGTCTGCCTGCGCGGGATGTGCGATCATTATCGCATTATTAGCGGCTTGCAGCGGAACGAAGGAGAAGGAGCCGAAAGGCATGTCTAACCTGACGATCTCTTCCAACAAGCGTTACTTCGCCACCGGCCATGATGACCCGTTCTTTTGGCTGGGCGATACAGGCTGGTTATTGTTTGCCAGGCTCACACGCGAGGAAGCAGACCGCTACCTGGACGACCGCCAGCACAAGGGCTTCAACGTTATACAGGTTATGGTGTTGCACACGCTGGGAGCCGCCAATGCTTATGGTGACTCCGCGTTGATAAACAAAGACGCATCTCGTCCATTGGTAACAGAAGGCAATAACCCCGCAGACTCCGCTCAATACGACTACTGGGATCACGTAGACTATATCGTCGATGCCGCCAGACAACGGGGCCTGTACATGGCGCTCGTACCCGTATGGGGATCGAACGTAAAGGCCGGTAATGTAAATACCCGTCAGGGGCAGGCGTTGGCTGAATTCCTGGCTCATCGCTATCACGACCGTTCGAATATCGTGTGGTTGAATGGCGGCGACATCAAAGGCACTGACTCCCTACAGGTCTGGAATGCGATCGGATCTACCTTACGCAAGGAAGACACCAATCACCTTATAACCTTTCACCCACGCGGCCGCACGCAGTCATCAACGTGGTTTCATAATGAATCATGGCTGGACTTCAACATGTTCCAGTCAGGACACCGTCGGTATGACCAGGATACCAGCAAGTCGGAGCTGCGCTACGGGGAGGACAACTGGCGTTATGTGAACGTAGACTATGCTAAAACACCGGCCAAGCCCACATTTGACGGCGAGCCTTCGTATGAAAGTATTCCGCAAGGATTACACGACTCCACGGAAGTACGATGGGATGCCGCTGCCGTACGCCGGTATGGTTATTGGTCTGTGTTCGCAGGTGGCTGTGGCTATACGTATGGCAACAATGCCGTAATGCAGATGCACAGCCCGAAAGACAAAAAAGGCGCTTACGGCGTTACGGACTATTGGTACGACGCTATGAACGCACCGGGCGCCGGACAGATGGTGTACCTCAAAGACCTGATGCTTTCAAAACCTTATTTTGAACGCGTGCCCGATACAACACTGGTTTCGGACCAGGGCACGCGATATGCTTACGTAGCCGCTACACGCGGAAAGAACTATGCGCTTCTCTATACATACAATGGCCGCAACTTTTCCGTAGCGATGGGTAAGATAGAAGGCAGCAAAGTAAAAGCCACCTGGTACAGTCCCCGCGATGGACGCAGCACGGAAGCCGGCACAATGGACAACACCGGTGTGACGACGTTCGATCCTCCGGGCGAGCCTGCCGATGGCAACGATTGGGTTCTGATTCTTGACAGTGTGGAGTGATGACTATGCGTATACTCAAAATCCATTATATCGTTTTCATATTGGCGCTGTTCGTGGCGGGTTGTAAATCCACGGACAACGCTTACCTGTTCACGTCGTTCCACGAGCCCGCTACCGAGGGACTTCGTTTGTTATATAGCTATGATGGCTATAAGTGGACCGACCTGGACCGCACATTCTTTACGCCCACCGTAGGCAGCAAGATCATGCGCGATCCGTCGATGATACAAGGCCCCGACGGCACATTCCACCTGGTGTGGACTTCGGGCTGGCGTGGCGACCTCGGTTTTGGCTATGCCCGATCAAAGGACCTCGTGCACTGGACGGACGAGAAGTTCGTACCCGTAATGGCGCACGAGCCAACTACAGTGAACGTATGGGCGCCCGAGCTGTTTTACGACGGTGAAACCCAGCGATACATTATCATCTGGGCTTCTACCATACCGCTCCGGTTCCCCCGTGGGGAAGAGGAAGAGAACAATAACCAACGGATGTATTATACCACAACCAAAGACTTCCAGACCTTTGAGCCGGCTAAGCTGTTTCTCGATCCCGGCTTCAGCGTGATCGACGCCGTTATCGTAAAGCGGGCGAAGAAAGACTATGTACTGGTATTAAAAGACAACACGCGTCCTGAACGCGACCTTAAAGTAGCTTTTGCAACCACACCGCTCGGCCCCTATACGCCGGCTTCCGCTCCGTATACAGAGCAGTTTACCGAAGGTCCTTCTGTATTGAAGAAAGGCGACACGTGGCTGATCTATTTCGACGCTTACCGTCTGAAACGTTATGGCGCAGTAAGCACCAAAGACTTTAAAACGTTCACCGATGCCTCCGGTGCTGTGCAGGTACCGGAAGGACACAAGCACGGAACGATACTGCCGTTGTCCACCAAACAACTGGAATCATTACTGAAAACAACCGCCGTACAAAAGCCTTAACTGATGCGTTACTCACTTACCATACTGACTTCGTTATACCTGGCGACATCTGCGCTCTCCGCTGCCGCACAGGAAACTATATATTACTCCGGCACAACACTTTCTAACGTAGACTACCATCACGGCCAGCTTACACCCGCTCAGGGCGTACAAGCCCGCCAGGTGCTGCGCGCAAACCGTGAGCACCCGGAGCTTGCGCCGGGCACGGGCGGTTGGACATACAATCATGCACCGATGCTGGCGTACTGGAACAACACGTTCTACCTCGAGTATCTCAGTAACCCCGTGGGCGAGCACGTGCCGCCCGGGCAGACATTGCTCATGACCTCGAAGGACGGTGTAAGCTGGGCCAACCCCGTTGTACTGTTCCCGCCATACAAAGTGCCCGACGGCACAACAAAGAAAGATTACCCCGGCGTAGCCAAAGACCTCTATGCCGTAATGCACCAGCGCATGGGCTTCTATGTATCCGGCAAGAAGCGCTTGCTGGCGTTGGCATATTACGGCATCGCACTGGATGCGAAGGATGATCCAAACGACGGTAATGGTATCGGCCGCGTGGTGCGTGAGGTGAAGGCTGACGGCTCGTTCGGTCCGATCTATTTCATACGGCACAACGAAAGCTGGAACGGGAAGAAGTCCGACTACCCGATGTATACAGAGAGCAAAGACAAAGGCTTTGTGGCCGCCTGCCAGGAGCTTCTGGCTGATCCGCTGATGATGCAGCAATGGGTAGAAGAAGCCGACCGAAACGATCCTCTTATTCCGCTCAAGAAACAATTCAAGGCATTCTCTTATTATCATTTGCCCGATGGCCGCGTAGTTGGTCTCTGGAAAAATGCCCTTACCGCCATCAGCCCGGACGGTGGTAAAACATGGCCTCACAACCCCGTGCGCGCACCGAAGTTTGTAAACAGCAACGCCAAGATATGGGGCCAGCGTACTTCCGACGGACATTACGCTACCGTCTATAACCCCTCCGAGTTCCGCTGGCCGCTTGCGATCTCCACCAGCACCAACGGCCTGGAGTATACCAACCTGTTGCTGGTGCACGGCGAAATAACCCCCATGCGCTATGGCGGCAACTACAAATCATACGGCCCGCAATATGTACGGGGTATAGAAGAAACTAACGGCACGCCACCCGATGGCAACCTCTGGGTAACGTACAGCATGAACAAAGAAGATCTATGGGTAGCCACGATACCGGTACCGGTTAAAGATCATGAAGACACGCCTGTTAACGAGGTTTTCACAAACATGCCCAACGGCGCCGAGCTTCGCGCCTGGAACATCTGTAGCCCGCTATGGGCACCGGTGGCAATCGTAAACAAAGACGGCGATAAATGGCTGTCGCTTAGCGATCGCGATCACTATGACTATGCAAAAGCCGAGCGCCTTATCATTCCTTCAAAGAAGGTGGCGGCAGAGTTTGTAATTCAGGCCGCTCAGAATGACAAGGGCGCACTGCACATCGAATTTCAGGATGGCAGGGGAGAAGCTGCCTTGCGCATCGCCTTCGACTCAACGGGATCGGTAAGTGCCAAGACCGGGGCCCGCTGGAAGAATATAACAAAATACAACGCTGGCGAAACCTATACTTTTCGTGTAGAGATCAATACAGACCAGCGTAGCTACACGGTAAGTGTAAACGGCAAGCCCGCCAGCACCTACCTGTTCTTTGCGCCCGTAGCGCAGGTGGAACGTATCGTATTCCGCACGGGAGGCCCGCGCTTTTTCCCGACACCGGAAACACCGGCAGATCATGACTACGATCTGCCTCATGCAGGTGACGCCGTGTCGCCGGTAACATACTTGATAAAGTCTCTTAAAACACAGGATGTACGATGAGCAACAGGTTCACCATACCGTTATCGAAGGCTCTTTTGATACTGGCAGCATTGTCGCCGGCAGCGGCATATACACAACAGGTACCACTTAAGGTAAAGAGCCTGCAAAATGAAATACCCGTAACAGGCATAACCTCGGTAGGTGGATTTGCCGGCGACCGTATACTGAAGAACAAAGACAATTATCTCAAAACATTCCCGATCGATGAGCATGTGGCCTTTATCGAAGCCCGCAGCTATAAGGAATGGGACTGGCGTAAGGCCGAGCAGCCCGGCAAATGGCTGGAGTCGTCTATCCTGACGGCTATGCGTACGGAAGACCGCGAGCTCGATGCCCGGGTCCATACGATGTTCGATCGCCTTATCAAATCACAGGAGCCCGAAGGATACATAGGAGCCACAAGCAAGGACATCCGCACGCCGGAGAAACCGATGAGGGGTATGGATGCATACGAGCTGTACTTCCTGCATCACGCGTTCCTTACCGCATACGAGCAATGGCATGATGAGCGCGGACTGACCGCCGCTAAAAAGCTTGGCGACTACTTTGTAAAATATATCGGCCCGGGCAAGGCAGAGTTCTGGCCTTCGAAAGAGCATTACCCCGATAATGTGGGCAAAGTATACAGAGGTACGGTGCACTCCGCACTTGCGGGCCACAGCCTCCACTACTCGTGGGAAGGAACGTTGCTTATCGATCCGATGCTGCGCTTATATGAGCTTACTGGCGACAAGCGGTACTTCGACTGGTGCACGTGGGTAATCGGCAGTATAGACCGATGGAGCGGGTGGAATGCCTATTCTAACCTGGATAAGGTGGCAGACGGCACGATGGGTATCAACGCCATTCAACCCTATGTACACTCGCATACGTTCCAGATGAACTTCCTGGGGTTCCTGCGCATGTACCAGATTACCGGCGATAGCTCGTATCTCCGTAAAGTTACCGGGGCATGGAACGATATTGCAAAACGACAAATGTATATCACCGGCGGCCTCAGCGTAGGTGAGCACTACGAGCGTGATTACGTTATGCCGCTTACAGGCAAGATGGTAGAGACGTGCGCCACGATGTCGTGGATGCAGATGTCGCAGCAACTGCTCGAGCTTACCGGCGACACGAAGTATGCCGATGCTATGGAACGTCTGCTCTGGAACCACGTGTTCGCGGCCCAGACGGTAGATGGCGACTGCAACCGCTACAACACACCGCCCAACGGCGTTAAACCCGATGGCTACTTCCGTGAGCCGGATTGCTGCACCGCCAGCGGCCATCGCTTGATGTCGCTGCTGCCGGAGTTCATCTACACCACAGGCAAGGATGGGCTTTATATAAACCAGTTCGTGGCCTCGAATGCTTTGACTACGCTGGCATCCGGCAAAAAAGTAAGTGTAAAGACAGAGACAAATTACCCGGCTGCGACGACCGTAACCATAACGATAACCCCGGAAAAGAAGGATGACTTTACCGTGTTTGTACGCATACCCGCATGGTGCAAAACCCCGGCCGTAAGCGTAAATGGTAAGCCTCTCCAGGGCGTAGTTGCCGGACATTACCTCAACATAAACCGACGCTGGAAAGCCGGCGACAAGATCTCGGTTCAACTGCCGATGAAGCTGGAGTGGGTTCGCCGTCAGCATCACATCAACGCGTCGGATCGCAAACCTTATAAGACTTCTGAGGAACTTAACGCGCCTTACGCTCTTGTACGCGGGCCGCTGGTTTATTCAGTAGACAATACGTGGTACGAAGGTGCCTTGTCAGATTTTCCGGACAAGACCTTATCGGATATACGGCTGGTGCTGGACGATCCGGCAACCTTTGCTGAGGTAAAAACGCCGCGCGCGGACATGTTGGGACCTGGCTATCGTGTACCCGTTCAATTAGGCAATGGCCGGCGCACATCGTTACCCGTGTATCCGTTTGCCAACATCGGTGTGTGGTATAAGGATGCCAATGCAAAACCCGATCAGAACTCAGACACGTATTCATACGCCATCTGGCTGAAAGGAGTTCCTGCCGATAATAAACAGCTCGACAAGCTTTGGTCCGTACGGATGGCGAAGTCCGAGATGGCGCGTTACCCTCTGGCCTGGCAATATGAAGGCAAGACGCCGCGCTGGGGCTATCACCAGGGCGTAGTATTCAAGGCGCTGCTGGATATGTGGCAGTATACGGAAGATCCGCAGTACTACAACTACGCGCACCTGTATGCAGACAGCGTAATTAACAAAGACGGCACTATCAAAACCTACTCGATGGAGTCTTACAATATTGACCTGGTCAATGCCGGCAAGATCTTGTTTCCGATATATGCTCAAACGAAGGAAGCTAAATACAGCGTAGCGATACAGACGTTGCGCAACCAGATGCGTAAGCAGCCCCGGACTTCCGAAGGCGGCTTCTGGCACAAGAAACGGTATCCAAACCAGATGTGGCTGGACGGGCTTTATATGGGAGCACCGTTCCTCGCACAATATGCGCGTGATTTTGAAGAGAATGCGCTGTTCGACGACGTAGTAAACCAGCTCGTACTGATAGCAAAACATACCTATGATCCACGTACGGGCTTGTACTATCATGCATGGGATGAAAGCCGCGAGCAGAAGTGGGCCAATAAGGAAACGGGACAGTCGCCCAACTTCTGGGGACGCAGCATCGGCTGGTACGCGATGGCGTTAGTGGATGTACTGGATTATCTGCCGGACGATCACCCCGGACGTAAAGAGATCGTGAAGATCATTCAGCAGATGGCCGTAGGAATTGTGGAGTACCAGGAAGATCGCTCGGGCGTATGGTATCAGGTAGTGGATCAGGGCGGCCGAAAGGGTAACTATGAGGAATCGTCGGCATCGAGCATGTTTGTATACTTCCTGTATAAGGCCGTGCGTCACGGGTATCTGCCGGAAAGCTATCGGGCAGCGGCAGATAAAGGTTATGCAGGATTGCTAAAGACCTTTATACGCGAAGATGCCGACGGCCATATCTCGCTTACCAAATCCTGCGCGGTGGCCGGTCTCGGTGGAGATCCGTATCGCGATGGAAGTTATGAATACTATGTTGGCGAGCCTGTGCGTGATAATGATCCTAAGGGAGTCGGTCCGTTTATATGGGCGAGCATAGAGCATGAGCTGACACAAACAAATCCGCAACCCTGATCGACGTACCGGTGAAGCTATCCGTTCCATATCGCATCCTGACATTTGTTACTACGCTACTGTGGTTGACGTCGGGCACTACATCAGCATGGATTGACAAAGAAATAAGCAACGCACACACGTTGCGCTGCGAGATGCTCACGAATCCCGAGGGGATCGACGTACCTGTACCGCGGCTTAGCTGGGTGCTGGCCAATAGCGAATTCAGCATCGAGCAATCTGCTTACCAGATCCTGGTTGCATCAACAGCAGAAAAGCTAGCGAACAACGAAGGAGATCTTTGGGACTCGGGCAAAGTAAAATCCAGTCAATCTACCTGGATATCATTTGGCGGCGCAGAGCTTAAAAGCCGGCAGCAATGTTTCTGGAAAGTGAAAGTCTGGACAAAGCGGCGTTTCGGCGACGATGAAAGTAACGACGATAGCGGCGCCTGGAGCGAGCCGGCACACTGGAGCATGGGCCTTTATGCCAATGACTGGCAGGCTCGCTGGATAGGGCTTGACCGCTCCTTCTCGTGGGATAGTGCTGATTACAAGTTTTCGCGTCTGTCGGCGCGTTACTTTCGCAAAGACTTTGCTGTGAGCAAACCGGTGAAGCGCGCTATGGTATATATCGCCGGGTTAGGTTTGTATACACTGCATATAAATGGCCACCGTGTTGGCGACCAGGTGCTGGCGCCGGTGCCGACCGATTATACGGAAGCTGTTAAATACAATACATTCGATATTACGACGCTTATCCAGGCAGGAGAGAACGCCGTGGGTACCGTATTAGGAAATGGGCGCTTTTTCACGATGCGGCAGGCTTATAAGCCGCAAAAGATCCATACGTTCGGCTACCCTAAAATGTTACTGCAACTGGAGATTGAATATAACGATGGCACACGAGAGGTAATAACGAGCGATGCGTCGTGGAAAGTCACAGCCGATGGTCCAATCCGCACCAACAACGAATACGATGGCGAGGAGTACGATGCCACCCGGGAACTCGGTGCCTGGAGTAATCCCGGTTACTACATGCCAAAAAAGTGGCTATCGGTCGAACTCGTAAAAGAGCCTGGTGGCAAGGTACGCGCACAACGTAATGAGCCAATGAAAGTAATGGAGACTGTTACGCCTGTAGCCATCAAGTTGCTGAAGCCTGGTGTTTATATAGCCGATATGGGTCAGAATATGGCAGGCTGGGTGAGGCTTCGGGTCAGTGGCAAAAGACGTACGGCTATCACCCTCCGTTTTGCGGAAACACTTCAAGCCAATGGTGAGCTGTACGTGGCGAACCTGCGCGATGCCAGAGTTACCGACAGCTACACGTTAAAAGGAGATGGCGACGAAGTGTGGGAACCGTCATTTGTATATCACGGCTTCCGTTATGTAGAGATCTCCGGTTTCCCCGGCGAGCTCCAGGCCCATAACCTGGAGGGGCGTGTCGTTTATGATGCTGTAGCAACAACAGGCTCGTTCGAGTGTTCGAATCCCGTTCTTAATAAGATCTACACAAATGCTTACTGGGGCATTCGCAGCAATTATAAAGGCATGCCAATAGATTGCCCTCAACGCAATGAGCGGCAGCCATGGCTCGGCGATCGGACCACCGGTGCTTATGGGGAAAGCTTTATTTTTGACAACGGTAAGTTATACGCGAAATGGCTTGACGATATAGAGCAGTCGCAAACCGCTGAAGGCCGCATACCGGACGTAGCTCCGAACTTTTGGTTCTATTACAAGGACAACATGACCTGGGCCGGTGCCTATATCACCATAGCCGATATGTTGTATTGGCGGTACGGGAACCTCGAGCCTATAGCCGAGCATTACGCTTCCATGAAGCAGTGGATGGTCTTTATGCAGGCACGGTATGGCAAAGGTAATCTTATGACCAAAGATACTTATGGCGACTGGTGCGTACCGCCCGAATCGCAGGAACTGATACACTCCAGGGATTCATCACGAAACACTGACGGTACGCTGATTGCTACGGCATATCATTACTATTTGCTTCACGTGATGGGTCGGTTCGCACATCTGTTGAACAAGCCTCGTGATGCCGATGAGTTTCTGGCGCTGGCTGATAAGGTCGGCGCTGCTTTTCAAACCAAATTCTATAACCCTGCGACTGCTCAATACAGCAACAATACTATAACGGCAAACCTGTTGCCTCTGCGTTTCGGTATTACGCCCAAGGGCGACCGGGAACGGGTGTTCAAGAACATCGTCGATAAGATCAATGCTGATCATGGCCACATCAGTACGGGGGTTATCGGCACACAATGGCTTATGCGCACACTTAGCCAATACGACAGGGCCGACCTCGCTTATGCCATGGCCGCCACCACCGATTATCCCGGCTGGGGTTATATGGTCAGCCAAGGCGCCACAACAATCTGGGAACTTTGGAACGGCGACACGGCAAACCCGGCGATGAACTCCCAGAACCATGTGATGCTTCTGGGCGACCTGATCATCTGGATGTACGAGGATTTGGCTGGTATAGCTGGTGATGCCGGTTATACGAATCTCGAAATGACGCCCGGGATTGGCAGTGGCCTCAAATGGGTGAACGCATCCTATAATTCGGTCCACGGCAAAATTGTCAGCAGTTGGAAGCTGGAGGGCGACAAGTTCACCTGGAAGGTAACCATTCCTCC
>Ga0247762_1000327_pt1 | contig 15264 bp, 23 predicted proteins | sample UWRJL081202R4_FD_181016 | JGI IMG/M metagenome (GOLD analysis project Ga0247762, IMG submission 181016) | Plant litter microbial communities from Arlington Agricultural Research Station in Wisconsin, United States - UWRJ-L081-202R-4 | ecosystem: Environmental > Terrestrial > Plant litter >...
GTACAGTTTGGTGACAGGATCGATAATGTATCTTTGAAGATGGGTGATATTCTGGCGCTCAAACATTAATATCTCTCTCGCTATCTTATCAAAGTAGTGGTCGATAGCGGGTTGAACGGCATTTGCATTGGATGCAGATGCTTCCTTCAGCGCTTCTATAAGCTGTTGCGTAGCGTCGTTGCAACTGCTTTGGGCTTCCAGTGCAGCCTCTGCTTTTCTCAGGACCTTTTTCCAACGTTGCCGCATGCTGCCGGTTCGAGACTCAAATTCTTTCATCTTTGCACGAAATAGAGGCCCTTCATCTAGCAACATATCACCATCTCTCCGCTGCAAGCCCACATCAACTTTGACCGCGGTGTTTGCGACTGTGCTAGTCTCAGTTGGAACGAGGGTTAGTGTCTCCTCTGATAAGGCTTCCGTGTTAGGAGATGGCGGAGGAATGTATTGTTCCTTTGACTCTGTTGCTTCCAGCTCGCTAAAACGGGAAATATCCGACTGGTTGGAGGTAACGCGAAGTCGTGGGGGAATTCCTATATCAAGTCGGGGAGAGATCGCGTTTGGACTCCCTTGAAGCCTCTGGGTATTCTGAACCCATATTGCAAAGCTCCCCAGCGTCTCGAGTTTGTGTGCGCGCTGATCATATTCCACAAAGCTACAACTTGTACGCCATCCACCGCCCTTATCTTCAGTAGGCTTTGGTGGGCGCCATTTGAAGGACCAATGAAATTGAACCGATGGGTTTCCAGAGGTAGAGTAATCCCCTATCAACTCTACGTTCGGGTTCTTGTGTAAATTTGGGTTCGCATGGAACTCTCGTGTAACCAAATTCTCGAGCTCTTTTGTACTAGGTGCGAAGATAAAGGTCAAGCCTAATATGCTTGTATCAATAAATGCGTTTGGAGGGGTATGAGTAGCTCCTGGAGATGCGAATGCAGAGCCGGGAGTTTGGCGAGCAACTAGTGCAAAGTTGAAGATAAGTTCGTCATCGTTCGAGAGTCGTAAAAGGAATGTGGGGATTGTTGACGTCGCAGCCGTTTCTGGGTCCTAGAACTGATTAACATTCGAGTAATAACAAGTTGAAACATGAGCCTTACCTGAACATATTCGACTATGCTGTCATCCCCAACGTCTCTTCGAGGAACATATCTTGTTGCGGGGAAGGCATTAGGGGAGACTGTGAGAAGGATGCGGTTTCGTGAGTTGGTGACCGTCAGGGACGACACGGTAACTAAGGATAGCGGTTAGATAGGAATCCATATTACTAGATTTAGGAGAAAATATACAGCGTGATTGGTCTCTTAAAAATAGAGGAGCGTTCTCCTCCCCTACTCTACTGGCAACATTGCCCATCTTCGGCGCTGCCTACAAAGCTACCGAATATGTATTATTGCGATAATGTAGCCAGCATGCTTAAGGGCGAGCGCCCTACAGAAATAGGTAGGCTCCGCAATGCTCTGATATCTTATGCCGCAACTTGCTTGCGACACGAAGCCCAGGGGCGGGGGGGGTTTCGAAGGCGAAGGAGGGGTTAGAGGTAAGTGGAACCGCGGTGATATCGACGGGCGCAAAGTTATGATGCTTTAGAATGTATGCGCACAATCAATGTAATGTATGCCGCCTCGCAAACACTCTGCTGCGTGGTGTGGAGGTGCTGGTGGAGAGCAAAGGTGGGACGTTGGTTGATGGACGGAGGGAAGTTGAGGTACCAAGTTGCTGCTTTATTTTGGGCGATCACGGTTAGAGGTAAGCAGCGCTCTGGGGGGTCACCTCAGGCTAGCATATGAGAGTGTTTGTGTCCCGTGAGTGTTCTACTCATAAAGCATTGTCGTCTGCCTTCTGACCGCGCCGCAGGGACTTGGAACTAGAATCGCGCGTGAGCGCGAAGTGGCGGAGCTGCCTGACGTTACCGCACTGGAGGGGGGTGGGTCCCTCCGTGCCACACAAGCCTCAACCGCACGCAAATGCTGTCGCAGTGACTTCAAATTACGACGCGCAAGTGCTTCAAAAATCGAAACGCTGAGTGCTTCCCGGGTGCCTGCAGAAGCGGGATCCACCTTTCCGCTGGGCAGCAGACGCACACGTTGGGCCGGCTCAGGTGCTCAGTGCAAGATCGTGATTTGCTCAGCCGGGGCGAGGGAGATTTAAGATTACTCGCGGAGAATTACTACCTATGGCGAGACATAGAAAGAGTGCACCGTAGCATTTTCGACCAGCAGACTTCATCTCCGCCCCCTTAAAGTTCTTTGGAATGGTGTCGTTCTTAATTCAGCTTTGCAGCAGGTAGACTTTGGGGCATTGTCAAGATGTAGCCGCATTGACAGCGCCACAATGAAGCAGGTACGCGCCGAGGAAGCATACTGCGACAGTGTAGACAACCTGCAATGGGGGGGACACGCACTGCTACCGGCAAGGTGAGTAAGTGATTGGGTGACAAGCGAAAGCACCCTAATTCGCGAACACAAGCCAATGGCTGTGTGTGCGACCTTGTGACCAGGTTGACAGCATGGGCCTTCAGCGTAGGCACCCATTTTCTGACCGCGTTAGAACTTACGACCAAGTACCTCGTGCCGGCGTTGGCCGTTTTATTCGTTCTACTAGCATGAGACCAGCCCAAACAGCTGATGATCCAGGGTGGCGCACGTGACCGACGTCATCTCACGCGCTCTAAACCTCCGCGAATGCGTCTCGGACACCACCGTTGGTAGAAAACACCGCCTATGCCGTCATGTATCACTACCGTTAATCGCATCCGCTGCTTAGAGAATGTCGCTCAGTGTTGAGCCGTCAAATCCTTCCGAGCGCGACTCGCGCCATCTACCCCAGAAATCCTATGCCGATGCCGTGTTGGAGGAGTTACCGGCCCGAACCCGAGGAGACCGACCTGCTCTGAAGAATGACAGCGATGAAGATATTCCCATCACAAAACCATTTCAGGGTGGCTATTCATCCCCTCGAGGCCAAAATACCGACGCGACGTCCTCTACCGTTTCCCATGGATCTACAACCCCGGCCTCGAGAACGATAGAAAAAGATGTTAGGCCGAACGGTGTACAGGCACAAGTTTCAAAAGATGAAGGCTCCATAGTAATTGTGGAGAAGTATGTTGACGCTCAGGGCGAGCATTTAATGAGCATTAAGCCAGCAGAAGAGGATGATAAGGAAGAGAAAGCAATACGAGCGGAGCTAGTTAGTGGCAGGAAAGCAGGTGCCGGCTGGGAACGAAGTGGGTAAGTAATCGCGGGTTCACTAGTAAATGTGTGAATAAAAAAATATATTTGAAGAAACAAACGTTCAAAATGGCTACACTTAAAGTTGTGTAACCAATTCCACAGCTTATCCTTCCTGTTCGAGTGGTCAAAGCGACCGAATATTAGCAAACATGACATCCAGAATAGCTTTACTAAGTATACACACTCTTTAGGATCCGATGGGCACCACTCAACGTTCCTCTCAAGCGGCGCCTCCAGACTCTTATGGTCCTCACGCACACCCTGACGATTGCGATGCTTCTAACAACATTCTTCTTTCTCTGCTCAATACCGCTCCTCTGGCCGCTCTTGATTCCTTATCTCATATACTGCCTCCTCTCTTCTGCTGGTACCGCTGGCGACCTTGCCTTCCGATCAGAGTGGTTGCGCAGACTTCCCGTTTGGTCGCTCTTTGCCTCCTACTACCCTGCACGTCTCCACCGAACTCAAGAACTTCCTTCTACCAGGAAGTATATCTTTGGCTATCATCCTCATGGAATCATATCGCATGGCGCCTTTGCTTCATTCGCAACAGAGGCATTGGGATTCTCCCAGCTATTTCCAGGCATCACCAATACACTTTTGACCCTCGATTCCAACTTCCGCATTCCACTTTATCGCGACTACGCTTTGCGAATGGGTCTTGCATCAGTCTCGTCTGAAAGCTGCCAGAACCTCCTGAATAAAGGAGGACCGAACGGAGAGGGCATGGGTCGTGCTATCACCATTGTAATCGGAGGTGCTAGGGAATCATTGGAAGCACAACCTGGCACATTCCGAATTATATTGAGACGCCGAAAAGGTTTCATCAAAATGGCGATTCGCAATGGAGCAGATTTGGTTCCAGTAGTCGCGTTTGGTGAGAATGACCTTTACGAGCAAGTTTCGCCAGAAAACCATCCCTGGATTCACAAGTTGCAGCTCCTCGCGAAGCAGATTCTAGGTTTCACTGTGCCACTTTTCCATGCACGAGGTGTCTTCAACTACGATGTCGGGTTGATGCCGTACCGACGGCCGATTAATGTTGTTGTTGGAAGACCAATCCTAGTGCAGCAGCAGAAAGACCCTAGTGACAAGATAGTAAATGAAGTGCAAGAAAGGTATATTAAGGAACTGCAAAGAGTCTGGAATGATTGGAAAGACGTATTTGCGAAGGACAGGAAGGAGGAATTAGAGATTATTGAATAATACTTTGTAAGGTAAATAGTAATACAAACAATGATAGACTTTCTTTGCGACCAATATAACAATAATGTGAAACAAATTGTACGTCTATGACCAAAGAATAACCAGAATGGGTGTTTTTTGCTTCATGCTGAAAGACCAGAGAATTATAAAATAAAAATAAAAATTGGATAAATCGTGTTTCCTTTGCAAGGTTAACTTGGGACGAACCAATGCAGCCGAAGGCCTTGCATTGCCAATTTTCGGAAAATGTTTTACCCGCTATAAAAATCGGTGCGTGTCGCAACCCGCCCGACCTTAGTAGAATTGAATCGCTCACGCCCGGGACACCTATATTTGGCCAGCCAAGATGGCACCTTCATTTGATAACCTCACTGAGGACGAGGATTTTGACCTTGATGAGGAAATAGATTTCAGCGATCTCCGTGAGCAGTATGTTCTCTACCCCGCCATAACCCCGCCGCTGCACAGAAGCTCACCAATGACTTAATAGGTATGAAGTCAAATTAGACGAGACTCTCGATGCCTTTGTGGTCATCGACGGTTTACCTGTCATTCCGAAGGACTCGAGGGACAAGCTCATCAAGTTCTTGCTGAGGAAACTGCAGCCAGCTGGGAAAGTCAAGGACGATAGTGTGTTTATGCCTGTAAATGAGAAGGGCATGACAGAAGGGTATCACTTTGTTTTTAACAAACAACTTTCAAGAGGCTAATTTTATGGTAGCTACGCGTTTGTTGAATTCACCCTTCCAGCTGAGGCTGTCGCCGCTGTAAAACAACTAAACGGAACCCCTCTCGACAAAAAGCACACTATTGCAGTCAATAAGCTCACCGATATCGATCGCTACGGACGAGAAGGCAAAGTCAACGAGGAGTATGTTGCGCCAACTATCGAGCCATTCCAGGAAAAGGAGCATTTAAGATGGTGGTTAGCCGATGCCGACGCCCGCGACCAGTTTGCGACATATCGCGGAGAAAATGTCGGAGTATACTGGAATGAAAAGGAGGAACCACCAGAGGAAATTGTGAACAGGCAACACTGGACGGAACTTTACGTACAATGGTCTCCACTCGGAACTTATCTCACCTCTATTCACGGTCAAGGTGTTCAGCTTTGGGGAGGCAAATCTTGGACAAGACAAAAGCGATTCCCCCACCCCGGAGTTAACCTGGTTGATTTTTCACCCACTGAACAGTACATCACCACCTGGTCCCATCGTCCTCTTACAATAGATGAGAATAGCCCAGGCCCACTCAGTGCCGACGAGGATGGCAAAAATTATGTTATTTGGGACATTGCAACGGCTAAGCCTCTCCGATCATTCGCCACGCTTGATATTCCAGGTGCTCAAATAGACGAACAAGGTAACCCAGTCAAAACCAAGAAAATCCAATGGCCTGCATTCAAATGGTCGGCCGACGATAAATACGTTGCGCGTATGACTCAGGGGCAATCCATTTCCGTTTATGAATTACCGAGGATGAATCTCTTGGATAAGCAATCTATCAAAATTGAAGGTGTGATGGACTTCGAGTGGGCACCTGCATCACCGAAGCGGGACGGCATAAGAACCTATGAACAACTTTTCTGCTACTGGACACCAGAACTTGGTAGCAATCCTGCTAAAGTGGGGCTGATGACGATTCCATCGAAAGAGATTGTGCGAACACGAAACCTCTTTAACGTGTCAGACGCGAAGCTTCACTGGCAATCCGATGCTGCCTACGTCTGCGTCAAAGTGGACAGGCATAGCAAGAGCAAAAAATCACTTGCAACAAATCTCGAGATATTCCGCGTCCGTGAGAAGGGTGTGCCAGTAGAAGTAGTTGACAGCATCAAGGACACTGTCATTAACTTTGCTTGGGAGCCCAAAGGTGATCGATTCGTATTGATCACTACGGGGGAAATTCCAGCAGCCTCAGCAGTGCCACCAAAGACCGCGGTTTCGTTCTTCTGCCCAGAGAAGGCCAAGGGCAACACAGTGGGTAACTTCAAACACATCAGGACTATCGACAAAAAGAACAGCAATGCAATCTACTGGTCGCCCAAGGGAAGGTTTGTTGTCGTTGCAACAGTGCACTCTCAACAGAGTTTTGAACTCGACTTCTGGGATCTTGATTTCGAGGGCGAAAAGGAAGAGAAGGACAGGGATCTTACAGCCAATTTGCAGTTGATGGCCACTGCTGAGCACTACGGAATTACGGACGCTGAGTGGGACCCCACGGGCCGCTATGTTGCAACCTCTGCAAGCATGTGGAAGCACACGGTATGTCGAGTGGCGATATAAAGTCCATGTAAACGTGACGACTAACTAGTAGCAAAATTAGGCTGAGAACGGCTATCACTTGTACGACTTCCGTGGTTCGATTTTACGAGAGGAGGTTATCGATAGGTTCAAGCAGTTTACATGGAGGCCACGGCCAAGCACCCTTTTATCAAAGGAGGAGCAGAAAAAGATCCGAAAGAATTTACGTGAATATAGCAAGATCTTTGATGAGCAAGATATTGCTAGGCGCAGCAAAGCCGATCGTGAGGTCATTGAGCATAGGAGGAGGCTGTACCAGGAATGGCTTGCATGGCGCGAGAGAGTGGAAGCGGAACTTGAAGAAGATGGCTTGCTTGAAGAGGAAGAAGAGGACTCAGAAGGGAAGGAAGTCATTGAGGAGATGGTCGAAGAAGTTATCGAGGAATCAGAGGAAGTTGTTGCTTAAATTCAGGGTAGTATTTTTGGAGAGATGGGATCCGGACTAGGTGAATGCACTGCTGGGAACTGTACACTTTTATCATGCTAGCGTGGAGCATTTGGGTTATGAGCATGCATGGTTTATCATATGAGTATCTACGAGAATCCTTTCGTCCGGGAGAAAGGCTAGATACAAGATGATATCGTCTGCATGTCCAAGAGGATTTGTAGCACTTCCGAATAATGAGCACGTTCATGAATTCCACATATGCAAAGCAGTATTAGCCCTACAATTACTCAGGCCAGTGTTTGCTAGGCGTCTGCTCTTAGATCTTACTGATTTCAAAAGCAAAGGAAAAGTAAAAACTATTGTCGGTTTTCGCGTTGGCGATGATTCGGTCACGTCTGCAAATAGCGGGCATAAAATCGCGGATCCGTTTCTCTCAGACATATCCTACAAGAAGTCATCAAGTTGATGGAGCGGCCCAGGTGCTGCAGGGAAATTAATTAGCTCAACTAGCAGTGGCGCTGTCCGCCTCGCGTAAGCACTCTGGATGTTGTGTCTTTGTTTCTGTCGCAGAGTTTAGTGGCCCCCTTTTCCATCCCATGTCGGCAGAATAATATACGAAGGCGTCTAGCGTGGGTTCTTTGTGGCGTTTCCGAGATCGACTTTCCCCTATTGGGACGGCTGGTACTGCTTGACCCGTCGTCAAGGTGCACCTGGACGGCATGCATCTCGGTACGTTCCTGGCCGAACAACAGGCTGAGACCTGGTGAAGTAGCCCCAACAGCAGCCGCAGCGACTGCGGCAGCTGGAACCTATAGAATGTGGTGAGTCTGGCTCAAGCCCTATTGCGGAAAAGCCAGCGGCGCCCATTTGATGATGTGCACGCGACGAACAGCCTGGGCGGCCGCCGCCACCTTGCCGCGCTCGAGCAACCCGCCCACCGGGCCAGCCAAAGCCTCCTTTCCAACACCACACCTCCTGGTCTCCTCCCCCAACCCTGTCGGTCTTCACCTACCATCTGCTCCGCCTACATGGAGCGCATTGGCCCCGTGACCAAGACGACGTAGCTCACTCTCAGCTCTACCATCCCAGTCGTCTTCTCCGCTTCGCGCTGCCGCCGTCCGCCGCTTCTTACGGCCCGCCGTTGAGCCCGAGCGCAGCCAAGGTAGATCAGACAGCGTCCACAGCATGTCAAGCGCGCTCACCAAGCGAGCGCAAGCGCGCAACGAGCGCACGCTGCAAGAGCTAATCAAGAGCGTACCTGGAAATGACCGGTGCGCAGACTGCGGCGCGAGGAATCCAGGTAAAACCCCTCCTTATACTCCCAAAGTCTTTGCTAACCAGTGGATAAACAGGATGGGCAAGTTGGAGTGTAAGTTCGCCAACTCTCCTATGACGCACAGATATTTGGCTTCATTTACATCTTGCGGCCATCATCAGTTCTATAAATATGCATATCTTCTATCAGTTGCTGATATTCTCGGATCGGGCAGTTAGGGATATTTCTTTGTATGCGCTGTGCAGCTCTGCACCGAAAACTAGGCACGCATATTTCAAAAGTAAAGAGCTTGAGTATGGACAGCTGGTCGGCAGACCAAGTTGATGTATGTTCCCCATCGGCCGTGAATCTATCTCGAACCGTTTCGAGCATAAGCTGACCTCATCACACTAGAATATGAAAAGGACTGGCAATGCCGCATCGAACCGAAAGTACAACCCCCAAAATGTGAAGCCATCCATACCTGTTGATGTAGACGAAGTCGATGGTGCCTTGGAAAGATTCATAAGACAGAAATATGAGCAGCGCATTTTCTCGGGTAGCGGGACAAGTCTTGGTAACCGACAGAATACGGGCAGTACAAGCACAAGTTCTACAGATGATCGACCGCCACCACTTCCACCTAAGCCGGGAAGGAGATTCAACTTTGGACTTCGCGCCGCCTCCTCAACCTTTCCGCACTCTAGAGGGAACACTGAAAAAAGCCCGCCAGTATCTCCTGGAGTGAGCAGCTTTGGTAGCGGCCCGCCTTCACCTCAAAGGGTGAACAAAGCTTCTAGAGTATTTGGTTCTAATGTCACTAGCTCAGGGGATGGGTTCGACACCAAACTTGCTCAGTTGAGAGAGATGGGTTTCCCAGATGAGAGACGCAATTCTCAGGTATTGAAAGGATTAAATGGGAATTTAGACCGAGCCGTCGAGGCACTGATAAGGTTGGGAGAAGGAGCGGCTGCTACGGCACCAAAGTCGCCTTCAAGAGATCACACACCGGTGCCGACAAGGAATACCAATGCGAATGGTATTCAGTTTGAGAACCCGGGAGCGGTGGCCTCGGGCAGAACGTCAACTAATCCGTTCGATGCATTGGATGCACCTCAATCGCACAATCCAGCGCCTTTCCAGACACAGGGTCTACAGCCCGGTGGAACTGCCTATCCGTCAAGTCCATCCAACCCGTACAACCCATTTTTGGCTCCTCCTCCACAGCAACCGACCTTGGATCAGTCTTTCCACAGCTTGCAAATCTCCCAAAGCCAACAGCCACCGCAACTGTTTCCAAACTCTACGGGAGGATATGGCACCCAGCAAATCCAACAAAACACCAATCCCTGGGCACAACAATTGCAAACATTTACCCCACCCCCTGTACCGCAGTTTCCGCCACAGTATAACATTTCCACTGAACATGCTGGTATGCAACTTCCACAAGCTCACTCCCATTTGTCGCAACCAGTAGGCAATAACCCATTCTTGCGAACTTCAAAATCGCAAATTTTTTCTCCTGGCAATCCATTCAACCAGGCCACCAATCTCTCACCGTTTGTTTCATCGTACCAGCCACAACAGTCTCTCTCTGCGCAACCCACTGGTATGCCTCAATCATATCAACTCCAAGGTCAAGCTCAGCAGAACATCGGGGCTCCTAGCGATATGTTTTCCCAACAGCAAGTTCAGCATCAGGTTCATCAGCCGCCCACTATTGTACAGCAGCCAGTTCAACAACAGGTACAATTCGGTTATCAACATCAGCAGCTACAGCAGGAGCAACAGCTACAACAGCAACAGCTACAACAACAGCAGCAGCTACAACAACAGCAGCTACAACAGCAACAGCTACAACAGCAACAGCAACAGCTACAACAACAACAGCCTCAGAACCCTTCCCAGCTTGGCCGTTTTGACAAGACTTCCATCCTTGCGCTTTATGGAATGCCGCACCTTGCACCTCCTCGTCCTGTCGATGTATCCGCAGCAGCAACGGACGCGTCAGAGGGACATCCAGGCATAAAGCAGCGGAGCGTCACAATGCCCATCACTTCGGCAAACCCCGAGCCTACTGTAGTTTCGGGAGCCCACAATCCTTTTTCCGCGGCCAAAACCATGCTGAACGGTGGACGTGATCCGGTTGGCGGCTCAAGGCACATGAGCAACGAAAGTATTGATTTCACAGGGTTAAATAGTGGACGTCATAGTCCTGATGCATTTGCAGGTCTCAGCGCGAGCTTCGTTCGTTGATCTTGCTTCCAGTCTTGGATGGAACCGTTCACGACCCCCCTTAGCTTTTTTCTGTCCCCGGTTTCCCTTCCTTGTCACAATCTTGTCTTGGAACTAAGAACAAGAACAGCATTCCAGAATTGGCACGGCGTGGTGGGGATCATTTAATTGATAGTTTCTGTAATGTATATATGTCTTGGCTAGGGGGATGATTAGACACAGAGTGTACTGCATGATGGATGAAGCTTATCATTCACCCTTTACCTTTAAAAAAATATCTTTTGATAATTGAGATTGAGATTTGAACGCATTGCTACGAGTTTCATTGTTCCCTCTCTTCCGCACTTTAAATATTTGGATTACGTGCAAAGAAAGAATGTTGCCCTTAAGATCGTAGACATCAGGACGGTGTAGCATAGCGGCTAGAAGCCTGTCGGCTTCGAAAGTAATTGCTCCTGACGTGATAATTAAGCGGGATTGGCAAGAAAACTTATCTCTTTCTACGCGGTCTCTCTCGTTTTCACGCGTCGGCAACCCCAGCCAATGAACGTGTCGCCGAGGTCCATCATCTCGCCGGGAAACATCAACCCCTACAGCTCCATGAGCTCAAAGATTACGCGACTTGGACACTACTTACCTCCCTGAACTCAGCAAAGATGCCAGAACAAACGCCTCAACCCTCTCGCCGCCATCCTTTTGCCGCATCTCCAGATATAATTCGCTCTCATCAAAAAGACGCGTATTTCCAGGGTGTGCTCCTCAGCCAGTTCAGTTCTATCCTACGAAGCATCTACGGAGCCCGCTTCGCCCACAAATGGACTTCCGAAGCGCGTACTTTCACAGAGCTGCTTTACCTGGGCCTTACCACCTTTGTTGGAAATCGCACACTTGGGGAGGAGTACTGTGATATTGTACAAGTCGAGGGCGACACCGGCCGATTGCCAGACGTTTGGAAGCGCGGTATCTACATCGTCGGGCATGTGATACTACCTTATGGTCTTGGAAGAGCCCTACCAATACTACGTAGGGTAATACGAACGCTGCTTGAGAATCGTATTCAGAAACTCGAGCGAAAGAAAGAGAAGGCTCCTTTGGAGAATTACATTTTGCGCCACCTCGATACCGTCACGTCGCCTGCACCAATATACGCCTTAAGCTTAGCGACTTTCTATTTCAGCGGCGCTTACTACCATATTAGCAAGCGAATTATCGGCCTCCGGTATATCTTCACACGCAGAATAGATCCAGGAGAGCAGCGTGTTGGATACGAAGTATTAGGTGTACTTCTTGTCCTGCAAATGGCAGTTCAGATGTATCTTCATTTACACTCCACTATTAGCAGCGGACTACCTGAGTTAGCCAACCGAGATGCGTTAGCTGGTAGCAGCGCTATGTTAGACCACGGTGTTGAAGTCAGCCTCGATCCCAATGCATACAGCTCAAACAACGCCCTTCTCTTTGAGAGCAACTCCCAAGGTACCCCAGACAATATCAAGCTACAGTCTACGTTGCACACGCCTATACTTACAGACCCACATTATGATTTGCGAAATGGGCGAGAAGTAATGGGCTGGATTGATGGTAATCAGCAGAGAAAGTGTACACTTTGCCTTGAAGGTTTAAAGGATCCAAGTGTAACAACTTGTGGGCATGTGTTTTGCTGGACCTGTATTGGAGATTGGGTAAAAGAGAAGCCTGAATGCCCTCTTTGCAGGCAGCAAGTGTTGTTTCAACATATCCTACCTTTGAGAGGCTAGCATTGTCTTTTTTCTTTTGCGTTTTTTGGCCGCATATGATACCCACGGATCAGTCACAATCTATCACCACACATTTATGTAGAAATAAACTTATGATATAATCAAATATTCTATAATACCTAACTTCATTCCAAGACTGTGATACCTTCCATTTGATGCTTGTGCCGTATTGATCTGAAGATGCGGGCTAAGAAGCACACGAAGAGGTACTAGTTTGATGCTATCCTCCCTTGGCCCAAAAACAAACTAGTCCTGCCTCTCTATAGAGCAAGGTTTGGTGCGCTCATGATTTCATTCATCTTGGCATGTTCACGGTCTATGCTGTGGTTTACTACCTTAGCATTCCTCATCGCCCGGAAAGTGTGACCGAACCGTCATCCAATAGGGAGGTGCTGCTAGTCACATTCCCGCCGACCCCTGGTCCAGCTGCAAGAACAGACAACATGACAATAAAACCGAAGTTTTAGGAAGCGGGCTCTTCAAAAACTGGGGACTTTGATGTTCCTCACTTTGTAGGGCTTATAGGGTTATCTCGCCCTTGCGATTGTTACGGATCACGGAAATTCTACAGGTGCGTCTCAAAATCACGTTGGCACGAGTTTCGCCTCCTCTGACTCTTCTCAACTTTTCTTCGCCTCCACCACAATTCTGCCGTTTATATACTCCATACATACGTATTCTTATTACAGATCGCTGAAAATCTTTGATAGAACTGCTATCTACTACTGGGTGCTCGCTAAGGAATGTTGATTGCATCCCGAACTCTTGTTATCGAAGGAATATGGTATCCAAACATACTCGGACACATTATGACACACTATCTCTATCATTCAACCCTAAGAACCCTCCCTCGGCACGCGAGGTAAAGCAGGCATATCATCAGACCCTCTTGGCGCATCACCCTGACAAAATCTCGGACTTGGAATCATCTAAAACCAGCTTGAATAACACCAAGCAAAATTTGGGCCATAAGCCTACGGTTGATGAAATCATTCTAGCGTACAAGACCCTTGCATCGCCTTCTCTTCGTGCAGAGTATGACAAAAGCTTAGCACTTTCACATGCAACACAGCTCAATTCTATATCCGGAGAACAATCTTCCCATTTGGGCCTTGAAGTTGTGGACCTAGACGATTTTACCTTTGACGATGCCAAAAACACTTGGTCATTCCCTTGCAGATGCGGCTCCGAGAATTGCTACGTGTTGACAGAGCCTGAACTTGAGGCCGCCGAAAAGGATGGCGAGATCACGGTTGGGTGTCAGGGCTGCAGTCTTTGGGTTCGTGTAGTCTTTGGCGTTGTCGACGAGAATGAAGAGGCTCACAACGATGACTGATTGATTCGGCCGACATCAATTCTTAAATGGTGTCTCAATACAGACATAAGAGGTGTTATGGGATGGCATTGCACACCAAGTCTTATTCATAACATACAACTAAAAATTGGCGGTTAACAACTCATTATCCGAACCGTCGCCAAACCGTTGGTGCTATACCACCTTCTGGTACTGCAGGCCCAGGAAGAATTTCCCTCAGAAACTGGTTAATATCGCATCCCATCTTTTCTGCTTCCTTCCATTGTCTGGGATAGCCAAGAGAACATTCTTCGAATCGAACGCCATCAATCCAATCTGTGCGCCTAACATGGAGATGCCCACTAACGACAACCTTGGCATTAAATTTTGTATGCCATTGCTCTGTTTTTATCGTCCCACACCAAATTGAAAAGCGAGGAATATTCCACAATTTAACTAAATCCTGACGAAGTGGCCAATGGTTTACCAGAATGGTCGGAATTCCTGGGTTCTTTGCCATTGCATCTTGTAATTTATTCTCAAAGCGTTGGCACAGAGCCTCACACCAGGCATCTCTAGTTGAATAAGGATGGGGATGCAGCAAAATTTCGTCGGTAGCCAACACTCCTTCCTCTTCGGCCCACTTCACCGCATCTTCTCGAGATATGTGCTCAGGCCTGAAGCTGTAATCATAGAGCGTGAATATTAGAGCTATGATACATGGGCCACCGTCACCTTCCCAGATGACGAAATCGTCCTCAGGAGTTTTGACATTCCATTCTCTTGCTACTTTAACGCATGCCATATATCTGTCTTCACCTTTTGGTCCATCTGCGTCACTATGCATTGTGTAAAGCTCGTGATTTCCTGGCACCCAAAAGACTTGCTTAAAAGTAGCCGTTGCTGTCTTGAATGCCAGATCGAGATGCTCCGCTTTCTCTCCTACATCACCGCAAATGATCAGGCCATCATTGAGATATATGTGCGGATCGAGATCAGAAAGGGCGTCGCGGTTGCCCTTAAACGAGAGGTGAAGGTCGCTGATGGCGTAGAGGCGCATGTTCAGCGGCTTCGAAACTGGCAAAGAAGTCTATGGTCTTGCTGCATGTCTGATGCTGATTGTGAGAGACGCTCGCAGTGAGAAATACCTGCAAATCCACGCCTTACATAAGCTTCGGTTTGCCTTAATTTGTCCTCTTGTCTGCGAATGTTCTGAAGGCTGTGCGCTGTCTACCAACTTTTTCACCAGACAAGGCCCTGCTATCAAGTCAACATCCAAGTGGCAGTAAACTGCAGAGAACGCCTTGCTATATAATTCTCTTGTCGTCTACGATATCATTGAATTTGGCCGTTGCTCGACTCTGAAGGATTACAATTATGATTGGTTGACATGTGGTTCTTGGACCCGATCCCAGCAATACTTGCACTGTCGGATGCCGACCCTAAGTTTATTGTGAGATGCCTTATACGGATCATGCTGTAACTGCATTGAATAAATTAGGCATCAGTCGAGTGTTTGCCTTGCCCTGCTGCGGTGAAGCTAGATCGGAGCTCGCTTCGCTAGCCTCGCCCTGCAAAACTTCCCTGCATGTCATA
>Ga0247762_1000329_pt1 | contig 15223 bp, 11 predicted proteins | sample UWRJL081202R4_FD_181016 | JGI IMG/M metagenome (GOLD analysis project Ga0247762, IMG submission 181016) | Plant litter microbial communities from Arlington Agricultural Research Station in Wisconsin, United States - UWRJ-L081-202R-4 | ecosystem: Environmental > Terrestrial > Plant litter >...
CGTGCCCAACAGCGCTAAAGCGCTTGTCCATGATATAGACGCCTCCCTTAGCCTCGGAGGTGATACGTGGCTGCCGTGGACATTACGGTCTGCGCCCAATATCGATTCCCTCACAGCGGCCCCACGTCGAAGAAAAGACCATCTCAACACAGTCGAATACATCACACTCGATGCTCCCGCCGCCGGCACCTATACCCTCACCATTACGGCGCCACAGCTTACTACCCCGCAACAAGCCGTGGCGGCAGCGTGGTGGATAGAAGATCGTATTCCTTTCACATGGGATTATCCGACCAGCAAAGACAACCTCGAAACAGGCAGACAGGTAAACCTATTCTGGACACATCACACCACGGCTACGGGCAAATTATCACTCCAGCTTAATAACGGCTCGTGGGCATCTTTACAACAGCCGATAGACCTACGCCAGCCCTTTCACTGGACTCCTCCCGATACACTCGCTACAGCAAGGCTGAAAATGGAGATAGACGGGCAGGATTACCTTTCCGACATCTTCACCTTGTCGCCGCCGCAGGCGCTGCATGTAGCCTATAACTGCGACGACGCGCTTGCCCTGACCTGGACACCTGTTCCCGGTGCTGACGAGTACGTGCTCTATACATTGGGTGACACCTACCTGCAAAAGATTTTCACGACGCACGACACCACAACGACACTCACCAAACCCATCGGCCCATACTTCGCCGTGGCCGCAAGGTTTGACACCCATACAGCGATAAAAAGCCCCACCATCCAATACACAAACCAGGGCGCCCTCTGCTACATAAACCTGTTCGAAGCCCTGCGCCAGGATAACGAACACGTCAGCATACAATTGAACCTCAGCACCTGGCTCAACATAGACCACGTCACCATCTACAAAACCGCCGCAAACCAACGCAAAGCCTTCACTACATTCAAACCCGGCCAGAAAGTTCAATTCGACTGGACAGACGCCTCGCTCCTCCCCGACAGCATGATCTACGAAGCCGAAGTAACCCTGACCAACGGAGCGATCATCCGTTCGGACAAATCCGGCGTATGGATCGAAACAAAAGGCAAGGCCGAACTATTCCCTAACCCCGTAACCGATAACGGACTGGTTACCATACTCTCCGAAGGCAACGGCGTATCAGCACGCGTAACAGACGACCTCGGAAGAACAATGCTCACGCAAACGTTATTCGAGCGAACGGAAACGATTGACTTAAGCAAAGTAAAAAAAGGACTCTACATCCTCCAGCTACTAAACGTAGAAGGGAAAGTCACGTGGAGCAGCCGGATCGTTAAATATTAAATCCAGAACAGGATTTTAAGATTTACGGATGTACAGGATTAAATACAGCGCAGTAATTCCGAACAGACTTGTCTGTTCGGAATGTATTATTTAGATTTGCAGCCGTATTTATTATATGGCCTCGAAAGATCTATCCACCCTGGCTCCCCGCGAGCGAATTTTAGAAACAACGTTCCGGCTGTTCCACGGTCAGGGCTACAACGCCACGGGTATCAACCAGATCATCGCAGAGGCCGATGTCTCTAAAGCAAGCCTGTATCAACACTTTCGCTCAAAAGAAGAGCTGTGCGTAGCGTTCCTCAATCAACGCCATACCTTCTGGTTCAATGCTCTCCGATCCTTTACCGACAAGGCCAGGACCCCCAGGACCAAAATACAGGCGGCATTTCGATTTCTGGATGACATGAACGAACGCGAGAACTTCCGCGGATGTGCCTTCCTGAATATCGTTTCCGAGATCACGGACGAAGCGGTATCGATCCGCGAGGTTATTCAAAGCCATAAAGAAGATCTGCGGACATTCATCCGGGATATAGTCCAGGAAACGAATGCCGCGCTTTCCGATCATATCTATCTGCTGTTCGAAAGTGCCCTTGTGGAAAGTCAGCTCTTCCGCAACGCCTGGCCTGTAGAACGCGCGGGCAGCATCGCCACCCGCCTATTATCATAATTTTTCAACAACCAATCATACATTTTTAATTCACGATGAAACACTACATCGCAAAATTCAGGACCGAGGAAAAGGTCCCGGGCTCACCACATCCCACACACATTCTGTACTCCGCATTGGGATCCATGATCGCTATATCGGCTATAGCACTGCTTACACAGAACACTTCCATTCCATTCATGATGGCTCCGCTCGGCGCCACGTGTGTCCTGGCGTTCGGCGTGCCCGACAGTCCGCTCGCACAACCCCGCAATATCATCGGAGGGCACCTGATTGCAGCACTGATCGCTGTAACCTGTGCTTACCTCATGGGAACTACATGGTATTCGCTGGCGTTAGGCGTCAGCCTTTCGATCGCCGCGATGCAATTCACGAAAACGACTCATCCTCCCGCCGGAGCCACGCCAATCGTTATCATCTTTGCCAAGCCGCACTGGAGCTTTATCTTTTACCCGGTATTATCAGGCGCGGTAACCATAGTAATCATCGCGCTTCTCTTCAACAATCTGATCCGGACCAGAAAATATCCGAAGTACTGGAGGTAATCCGTTACAACGCAAAGCAATCACCATTTTTTGTTACGAAAACGGACAACGGTGTTCGGGGGTGGATGCCACAAGTGATGGCGACATCCCCCATTTGACTGGTTTAAGAAGATCAGGTGGTGGCATAGTTGTTGGAATACCTGAGCTAATACTAAATTGCTGGCTATGCTGATTAACTATCTGAAGATCATTTACCGGAACCTTCTTAAAGGGAAAGTATTCTCGCTGGTAAACGTCCTGGGCCTGGCTATAGGTATCGGCGCAGCATTGCTGATCGTCCACTACGCACGATTTGAACGAAGCTATGAGAGCTTTCATACAAAGGCAGACAACATCTACCGCATAACGCTGGATCTTTATAAAGGCTCCGAATATGTAGTGACAGATTGCGAGATGTATGCCCCGATAGGGCACATGTTAAAAGAGCAGAATGCCGAAGTACTGGACTTCGTGCGGATGTATGATCAAAGTAACATGGAAGTACAGGCCGGCAATATAAGATTCTTCGAGGAGCGTTTATACTTTGCCGACTCGTCGCTATTCAATGTCTTCACGCTTACCATGCTCCAGGGCAATAGGAAGACGGCCCTAAGCAGACCATGGCAGGCAGTCATTACCGAAAGTACCGCGAAGAAATACTTTGGCAATGCCGATGCCATAAGCAAAACACTCGACATCAACCACAAGCTCTACACGGTAACCGGCGTTATCGCCGACCTCCCTCCCAATACGCACCTCAAATACGATATTCTGTTATCGCACGTAACATTGCCGCAGATCTGGCCTGACTGGTATGGCGACGAAAAATGGGGCGGCAATAACGAATACATGTATCTCCTGATGGCTCCGGGCACCGACCTCGCGCAATTCAACAAAAAGCTGGCTACTTTCTCGCAATCGGTGAAAGACAAGATCGGCGGCAACCGCATCGTGGCAGAGCACATGAAGGATATACACCTGTACTCCAACAAAAGCTACGAACCGGAAGCGAATGGCAATGCCCGCATCGTCTATTTCATTCTCGTTATCGCCGTGTTCATCATGGTCATAGCGTGGGTCAACTACATCAACCTGTCTACCGCGCGGGCTATTGATCGCGCACGTGAAGTCGGCATACGCAAAGTAATGGGCTCGGCGCGAATCCAGCTGATCGTACAGTTCCTGATGGAGTCCGCCTTTACCAATTTTGTTGCCGCCATGCTCGGGCTTGTATTCTTCCAGACCGCCCTGCCTTACTTCCGTTTGCTGACAGGCCAACCGCTGCCAATGGATATTCTTAACGACGCCACAGTGTGGTACATAACGGCGGGGCTGTTTGCTGTCGGTACCGTTATATCGGGGAGCTATCCGGCATTTGTGCTGTCCTCGTACTTACCCGCTACTGTATTAAAAGGAAAGTTCCGTTCCTCAGGGCATGGGCAGTGGCTGCGAAAGGGCCTTGTAGTCGTACAGTTTGGCGCAACGGTGGTGCTGCTGATATGCGTGGTGACCGTATACCGCCAGATCGACTTCCTGCAACGCCAGCACCTGGGCATGAACCTCGAGAAAACACTGGCTTTACGCGGACCCCGTATATCGGCAAAAGATTCAACCTATAACGAACGATACGCCTCATTGAAGAACGCATTGCTGCAACTGCCTTCTGTGCAATCCGTGGCGCGATCAGAAGCTGTCCCCGGCCTTAGCATGAACGAAGTGAACACCACAAGCTACATCACCCGGCTGGGGCAGGACCAAAAGGAAGGCAGCTATAATTATTATCTCTTCGACATCGACGAAGATTTCATCTCAACCTTTAAAATGCAAATTGCCGCCGGTCGGAACTTCAGCAATACCTCCGACAATACCGACCAGGTGATCATTAACGAAGAAGCCGTGCGCACCCTGGGCTTCGCCTCCGCAGAAGAGGCAATAGGCTCGAAGATCACGTTCCGCACACGCTGGGACGGACAGCCCGCCACCATCATCGGCGTGGTTAAAAACTTCAACCACCGCTCTCCCAAGGAAGCATACCTGCCGATGCTGTTCCTCTACAACGTATTCGCAAACTATATATCCATTCGCCTGACATCAGACCATATGCCACAAGCCGTAGAACAGATCCAGCAAACCTGGAAAACACAATTTCCCAACAGTACTTTCGAATACTTCTTCCTCGAACAACAATACAACCAGCAATACCAATCCGACCGCCAATTCGGCCAGGTAACAGCCACGTTCTCTGTACTGGCCATTATCATCGCCTGTCTTGGCTTATTCGGGCTCTCCTCGTTTACCATCGTACAACGTACCAAGGAAATCGGTGTACGCAAAGTAATGGGCGCCTCCGTAATGCAGATCGCGCTACTGCTGGTAAAAGATTTCCTGAAGCTTGTTACGATTGCATCTGCAATTGCTCTTCCCATTGCCTTATGGACAGTGGACGCATGGTTAAGCAACTACCCCGTGCAAGCGCCACTCAGCGCATGGATATTTATTGTGCCCATCCTGGTTATACTGACCATCGCCCTGGCAACCGTCGGCATCCAGACCCTAAAAGCATCCACAGAAAATCCCGTCGGAGCACTGAAAGCCGAATAACACCAACCAACCCGAGTATTTATTCATCCTGTCCATCCTTTAATCCATTAATCCTGTTCTGACGTCGCGCGCACCATCGTATCCGGAGCATTCACATACAAAGGATGCCGCATATGTTTACAGGAGAACTGCTGCTGTACAAGCCTATCGATAAGCCCATCCGGCCCTTCACCTTCCACCGGGTGACACTCTATGATTATCTGCCTCACATGTTGAATGACCTGTGACTGGATAAGCTCGTTTATAATAGCATATTCAGCTCCTTCTGTATCGATCTTCACATAAGCTCCTTTACCCGTTATATAACTTGATAACCGCCGCGACTGGACGCACGCTCCAATTTCTTCCTGGCCAGGAGCGCGAAGTAAACTCATATTCAGAAACGCTCCCCCATCGTTTGTATAGAGCGACACAACCGCATCCTTCTCACCAAGAGCGATGTTGTGCAGCGTCACGCCTGCGATCTTGTTTCTTTGAATATTCCGTTGCAATACGTCGAAGGTGGCAGCATGAGGCTCAAAGGCCACGATAGGCACACCAGGATACAGTAACCTGAAATAGAGAACCGACAATCCGATGTTACTACCACAATCCAGTATGTGCGACATGTCCTCATTCCCTGAGAACCTGTACTGCTGAGCGATGAAGATCTCTTCCACCAAAGCCAAAGCCTGCGCATAGGAAAAGAACCCGAATGTATAGCCTGCCACCGTTGCAGTATGTGCAGCTGTGCTCTGAGATGATGACGACCGAAACTTGTGAAATCGAATGGATTCCATTGTCAATCGCGTATAATCCAGAAACAGGGACAGCTTGCTATAGGAATATTTACTCCTGCAGATCGTGATGACGACTTTGAGGTAATGGAGGAGTAATGACATCGATGGGGTTAATTGTCAGAACAGGATTAATGGATCCCGATAAAGATCGGGACAAGTTTTAAGGATTACCAGGATAAATGCATCTATTGCCGGATAAACATTACTGGTTATCGTTAAGGAGAAATACGGTTAGCGACTTGGGACCGTGTGCGCCGAGTACGAGGGATTGTTCGATATCCGCTGTTTTGGAGGGACCGGCTATGAACGTGCCGAAGGGGTGCGAGCCATCGGCAATCTTTTGATATGCTGCATGCATGGTTGGAACAATAGATGATCTGCGGACAATCATGGCAAGCTGCTGGGTAATGAATGGCAACGCCCTGTCGCCGAGCAGCTCTGCGGTAACCCAGCATGCGCCGTTTTCAGCGACGGCGAAGTGAGTATTGATAAGTGCCAGCTCCACATCTGCCAGGAGGTGAGGGTCTTCGCCTGTTGGTTGGGTCGTCAGGCTCTCGAGACCGGGAACAATACTGACTACACGCTTACCTATATAGTTCTGCTCGATGTAATGCGCAATCGTAGGGAGGTCAGGAGCTTCAACCAAAGCTCCACCGATAGCACGTACCACTTCGATAAAACGCGTGGCAACATCACCTTCCGGGACATTGTTAACGAACTCATCCAGGGAAGGCAGGGGCTTCTGTGCGGGAACATTGGTACGCAAGATATTCAGTATACGGTCGCGGCTGCTTGTGCTCATGGGGTTGATTATTTCTTGCGGTTATCCTTGTACCACTGACGGAACGACTCTTTCGGTACGGCCGGCATTTCGCGTTGCTTGTACCAGGGGTTGAAGCGGTTATTCACCACAAAAGGCAGGTACTTCATAAACCAGCGTCCTGCGGCTCCTGCCACTGTATACACAGCCGGGCGTGAGAGCACGGCAGCCATGCCCTGTATTCCTGCTTTCTTGGTGCTGCTTACATAGCCTTCTTTTGCCAGCACCTGGCGCCACTTATAAAGCTGATCGTGTATATCGATCTTTACGGGGCACACATTCGAGCACGAGCCGCAAAGCGTCGAGGCGAAAGGCAGATCGGCATGCTTCTTCATATCCAGCGCAGGCGCCAGTATAGAACCGATCGGGCCGGCTATGGCGTAATGATAGCTATGGCCACCACTGCGGCGGTACACCGGGCAAGTATTCATACACGCCCCGCAGCGTATACACTTGAGCGCGTTACGGAAGTCGTCGCTACCCAGGCGTTTGCTACGCCCGTTATCCACGAGCACGATGTGCATCTGTTGCCCGGGGCGAGGCTTGCGGAAGTGACTGGAGTATGTGGTTATCGGCTGGCCGGTAGCACTGCGGGTCAGCAGGCGTAGAAATACACCCATGTGCTGACGCTGGGGCACAAGCTTCTCGATACCCATACAGGCAATGTGTACGTCGGCAAGCTGTACACCCAGATCGGCATTACCTTCGTTTGTACATACCACTACCTCACCGGTCTCGGCTATAGCGAAGTTCACCCCGGTGATCGCGATAGGGCTTGTCAGGAAGCGCTCGCGCAAATGCTCACGGGCCGCCGCTGTCAGGAACTGCGGATCGGCCATGCCCTTCGGTGTGCCCAGGTGCTCATGAAAGAGCTCGCCTATCTCTTCCTTTTTCCAGTGTATACAGGGCAGTACGATGTGGCTGGGCGGCTCACCGGCCAACTGAACGATACGCTCACCAAGATCGGTATCCACTACGTCGATGCCGTGTTCAGCCAGGTATTCGTTCATGTGACACTCTTCGGTAAGCATCGATTTGCTCTTTACGATCCGTGTTACACCCTGCTGTTTTATAATGTTATGAACGATGGTATTGTGCTCGGCGGCATCGGCGGCCCAGTGCACGGTAACGCCGTTTGCTTTAGCCTGCGCCTCGAATTGTTCGAGGTAGGTTGGCAAATTAGCCAGTACGTTGTCCTTTATCTGTGATGCGGTCTCACGCAGCGCCTCCCACTCGGCAAGTTGCCAGGCGGCGCGGTCGCGTTTCTCGCGTATGAACCAAAGTGTTTTATCGTGCCAGTCTACGCGCGGCTCGTCGGCGTTGAACTTGTCGGCCAGCGCCGCATGATCCTTGAATGTTCCCTGCTCCTTCATGCGTTTACTTTGCCATTTAAGATCTCCGCGATGTGTGCCACACGCACATTACTGTTCTGCCGGCGCAGGATACCTTCCAGGTGCATCAGGCACGACATATCGCTGCCGGTTATATACTCGGCCCCATGCTGCACATGATCTGCCACGCGATCCTTGCCCATCTTTACCGACACCGCCTCTTCAGCCACGCAGAATGTGCCGCCAAAGCCGCAGCACTCGTCACGGCGTCCCAGCGGTATAAGCTCCAACCCGTCAACCATACGCAGGAGGTGCTCTGATTTAGAGAAGGGCGCCGCCACAAGCTCCGACATCTGCGCAAGCTTGAGCCCGCGCTGACCGTGACAGCTCTGGTGAAGCCCCACCTTATGAGGAAAGTTTGCCGGCAATGTTTTGACTTGCAATACATCGACCAGGAACTCCGTAAGCTCCATCATCTTACCCCGTATACCGGCAGCTTCGTTTTCGTGCTTATCCGAATGCAAATGATCCTTGATGTGCAATGCACAGCTTCCGGAAGGTGAAACGATATAATCGAAACCGCTGAAGTTCTCAACAAAGAGCTCGTTGCTGCTATGGGTAAGATGCTCGAAGCCCGAGTTTGCCATGGGCTGACCACAGCACGTCTGGCGTTGGGGAAATACTACCTTAACGCCATGCTTTTCGAGTAGCTCGAGCGTGGCTATGGCTACCTGCGGATAGAACTGGTCTATATAGCAGGGAATGAAAAGACCGACTGTCATAGCGAGAGATCTTGCGCTACTGCGTAATGCTGTAAAGTGATGATGTCCGCGGGAATAGGCCGCGTGTTCCAGTGGGCGTGGATTGCCAGGGCCGCACCGATGGCTGTCGCCTGGGGAACCGATGCCCCGTAGACCTCTATATCGGGAAGCGCTGTAGCTAGAGCGTGCATAAAGACGGAGTTTTTACTGAATCCTCCGTCCACAAAAATACGCCTCGTTTCCGAATTATTCATCACCAATCGTGTAGCGAATACCTGGCACCGTATAATATCGAGAATAAGGCGGTGATATGCCTCCGCATACGACGAGTAGTCGCTCAGCAGCCGGTCTTTAAATACGATCTCTCCAGGTGCATCTTCCAACGTTTGAACCGCATCTTCCGGGGTCGCTACCGCTCGCACGATGTCAGCAGAGTACTCCACATGCCGGTAATGATCCTCGCTTACACCGTAATGACGGGCAAGTCGCTTTACCTGTTCCTCATGCATATAACCCGCAAACAACCGCGACGCCTTTACCGGGTTTCCCTGGTAGTTCAGATAACACAGGCAGTCTGCCCGAAGCTCCTGCTCCGTTAGCGGGCTCGTATTGAACGGATTAAGGCTTATACACCACGTGCCCGTAGAAAGCAGCACAAACGGCTCTCCGCCACAACGCAAATAAGGGATCAGCGCCGCCGAGCTATCGTGCAAACCAGGGCCTGCTATAAAACGGTGATCGCGCCAGCGGATCGGGATAACGGAATCCGCCGGAACAATGGGCGCCAGGGCCTTGCTAACGCCTTCGTCGTTCACCCAGCGATGATAGGTATTGCGCTGAAAATCCCACAGTTGCGTGTGGCATCCTATGCTTGTTATGTCCGAGCAGGCCCGGCCGGATATAAGAAAGGAAAGATACTGAGGCAAATGCAACGAGAAGCGTACACGCCGGTACGTCTCCGGCCGCTCGTGTTTCAAACGATACAGCTGCATGCCCGAGTTGAGGCTGCCGAGCACCGGCGATGCCGTCTGCTGCGAAACTGCCGCCTCGCCTCCATACCGCTGATAGAAATCATGGCTCAGCCGCCCGGGGTACGGCTTGAGATAATTGTACAACGGGGTGACTACCTCACCGTCGTAACCTATATGGACCAGGCTCGCCCCGTAAGCCGATATATTTACACCCGACACATCGAACTCGCTCATCTCCAGCACAACGGCAAGCTGGTCCTTCACCCATGCCGCGAGTACGGTTATATCCTCACACGGATCTCCGTCTTCATCGGTCGTTTCGGCAAGCTGCCGGCTTTGCTCGTATACAATACGGTATTGCTCATCAAGCAGCAGGAGCTTCTTGTTGGTCTTCCCGATATCGAATACAGCCAATACAGCGGTCTTTGCCATACTATCAATCTTCCCTTCGTGTTCTTTTTCTATACAGATTATAGCCCTGTGGCCGCGGTTTTACTACCCCGTTCCGAAATGAGCTTTTCACGCACACCGGCCGAGCGGAACAACTCCAGCGGCTGTAACGCACCGCCTGCCTGCAAACGCGCTTCCGCCACCAGGGCACGCACATCTGTACGATAAGCCTCCTGCAGTATCTCCTGCGCGCGGACTACGTCATTATCCTGGCGGACCTTCTCCAACGCTTTGCGGTCCGTGATCAGCGCCTGGGCATATGCTATCTGTATCGCTTCCACAGACTGCAGCAGATCCTCCAGCGGATCTTTTACGTTATGCGAAGCATCGATCATCCATCCCAGGTCAGAGGCATGATTCATACCACGCGCGTCCATTCCGTCTACCAGCTCCTGGAAGATCAGGAACAACTGGTACGGATTGATACAGCCTACGGTGAGATCATCATCGCCATACTTCGAGTCATTGAAGTGAAAACCACCCAGCTTCCCTTCCATCAGCAGCAGCGATACGATCTGCTCGATGTTAGCGTTAGGCAGATGGTGGCCAAGGTCTACGAGCGTATACGCGCGCGGACCGAGCTTGCTCGTATAGAGCAATGCCTGTCCCCAGTCGCCCACCGTCATCGAATAGAAGTTGGGCTCGAAGGCCTTATACTCGACAAATAACTTCCAGTCCTGCGGCAAAGCCGCGTAGATCTGGCGAAGACTGTCGAGCGTATTTTCAAACGCACGCCGGAAGTTAAGCTGGCCCGGAAAACACGAGCCATCCGACAGCCACACGGTTATAGATTTCGACCCCAGCGCTTCCCCGTGGCGTATAACCTCCAGGTTATGCTCTATCGCCTGGTCGCGCACCGCTTTGTCTACATGCTGCAGAGACCCGAACTTATAGCTCAGGGACTGGCCGGGCTGATCCTGGAAGGTGTTCGAGTTCATCGCATCGAACTTCAAGCCATATTGGCCAGCGAGTGCTTTGATAGCTTTACCGTCTGTCGGGATGTCCCACGGTATATGCAGCGATACCGCGCCGCTCGACTGGTTGAGTGTATGAAGAAGCCCTACATCGGCGATCTTCTCCTCGAGGCTGCGCGGCTCTCCCCCGCCGGCAAAGCGGCCGAAGCGTGTGCCTCCCGTGCCAAGCGCCCAACTGGGTATGGCTATCTGGAAATCGACGAGCTTTCGTATTATACTTTCTGCATCGTTAAGCTCGTCACGCAAAACACCGACCTTGCGTTTATGCAAGGCCAGTGCTTTGTTGTTATGTTCTTCTATTATATTCCTGTCTATCCGCATGTGTGAATTGTTTACTTAACGCACAAAGCCGGCAGCCACACCACCGTCTACATTCAGTACGTTTCCGGTTGATTTATTCAGCAGCCCGCTTACGAGAGCGTAGCAGCCGTTTGCAATATCCGCGGGCAATATCACCTCGTTCAGTAGCGTTCGTTTGGCATAGAACGCCGGCAGCTCCTCAACGGACACGCCGTACGCCTTGGCCCTGCCTTCTGCCCACGCCCCTTCCCAGATCTTACTGTCGGCTATTACCGCGTCAGGGTTTATTACGTTCACACGGATCTTATCACCACCGAGCTCTGCTGCATTGAGGCGGCTCAGGTGAAGCTGTGCCGCTTTTGCCGAACCGTAGCCCGCATTATTTGGTCCGGATACAAGTGCGTTCTTGCTTACGATGTTCAGCACATCGCCGCCAAGGCCCTGCTTGCGCATTACGGCCACACCGGCCTGTGTTACCAGGAACTGCCCCTTTACCAATACATCGTACAACAGGTCCCAATCTTTTTCTGTATGCTCCTGCAACGGCTTGGATATAGACAGGCCCGCACAGTTCACTACAATGTCGACACCACCGAAGGCCAGCGCTGCTTCATCAAAAGCCGCATGGATCTGGTCGCCTTTCAATACATCGAGCAATACAGCAGCGTACTGATCCTTGCCATAAGATTTATTGAACTCCTCACGCGCCTTTTCGAGACGGGTAACGTCGTTGTCGTTGATCACGACACATGCCCCTTCATCGATAAATTTCTTTGCTATTGCCTTACCGATACCACCGGCACTACCTGTGATAAGAGCAATCTTGCCGGACAATGCCTTGGGCTTCGGCATACGCTGCAGCTTGGCCTCTTCCAGCAACCAGTATTCGATATCGAAAGCCTCCTGGCGTGGCAATGATGTATATTCCGAAATAGCCTCCGCGCCCTTCATCACATTGATGGCGTTTACATAAAACTCGGACGCTACACGCGCCGTCTGCTTATCCTTGGCAAACGTGAACATGCCGATGCCCGGATAAAGTATAACCACAGGGTTAGGGTCGCGCAGCGCGGGGCTGTTCGCATGCTTACACCGTTCATAATACCCGGTATACATCTTTCTGTATTCCTCGAACTGCGGCTGCAGGCGGGTCTTGATGGCATTCACATCGCTTAGATCTTCCGTAACGCTCAGGTTGAGCACCAGCGGGCTTATCTTGGTACGCAGAAAGTGATCCGGGCAACTTGTGCCCATCGGCGCCAGGCGGCCAAGGTCTTCTGAATCGATAAACTCCAGTACGCGGGCATCGTCGGTAAAGTGACCTACCATGCGTGTGTGGCTGGAGCAGAAGCCGCGAAGCAATGGAGCCAGCGCAGCCGCCTTTTCTTTACGCACCGCCGGCTCTGCCGCATTGAGCTTTACGCCGCCGAATACCGGGCGACGACGACCATAGTTCTGATCCAGGAACGCAGCACACTTCTCTACTACCTCAAGTGTATTGATGTAGCTGGCGTACGCTGTGTCGCCCCACGTAAACAGACCGTGTGAACCGAGCATAATACCGCGTATGCCCGGATTATCTTCCACGCATTGACGCAGTTTAAGACCGAGATCAAACCCCGGGCGTTGCCAGTCTACCCAACCGATAGATCCGTTGAAAAGCTCTTGTGTTATCTTCTTGCCGTCTTTAGCAGCAGCTATTGCAATTGCCGCATCGGGGTGCAGGTGATCTATATGTTTAAAAGGGAGAAAACCATGCAGCGGTGTATCGATGGAAGGGGCTTTGGAGCTGAGATCGTATATACAATGGTTGAACAGCTCAACCATTTCATCTTCAAACTGCAGGCCGCGATATATATTCGTAAGGCTGCGCAGACGGTCTGTATAGAGTGCTGCCAGGCCGCTTCGTTTCAGCGTGCCCAGATCGCCGCCGGAGCCTTTAACCCACATCACTTCCGTCATCTTGCCCGTAAGCGGATCGGGAGCCATGGCCTTGCACGATGTATTGCCGCCGCCATAGTTGGTGAGCCGCAGGTCTGCCCCGAGCAGGTTGGAGCGGTAAATCAACAGGGCTACCTCGTTCAATGGTGCCGGTTCGCCTCCTGCCAAAGCCAGTGCCTTGGCCTCATCCCATAAATAGCTTACGTACTTAAAGGTCTGAGCATTCGTGGAAAATTCTGTATTCCGTGACATGCTTATAAAATTTAGAAAGTAATTAATTAATCTGTCAATGAGTTTCCGTATCCCACGATCAATACCGAAAGGATGATCGTAAAGACGCCGGCGAGAATTGTCGTGAAAGTCCGTTTGCCAACGCCTTTCCATTCCTTCAGGAACAATCCCCACATGCTGGATACGAGTATGATGAATGCCATGTGGAGAATCCACGAGCTGGCCCCGTTGCCGAGCTTACTCTCGCCCATGCCGTAGAAAAAGAACTGCATGAACCATGTAGTGCCTGCCAGCGCCGAGAACAGATAGTTGCGTGCCAGTGGGGCGTGTGTGCTGGTGTAATCACCAAAGGTGCGGTTGCGTGTGTTAAGCAATATACACCAGATTATGTTTGTTGTAAGACCACCCCACAACACCACGACGAAAATCACGTTATTCTGAAACAGCGGGTTGCTGCCGTTCGCCACAGCCGCTACAGCCATCGACTTACCCGCCTCTATACCGAAGTTGAAACACGCGCTGAGTATACCGGAGATGGTCGCTACCAGTAGCCCCCTGGTAATATTGAACTCCTGGATACTGTCCTTCTTCTGATCGTCCGATAGCTCCTTCTCTTTCAACATACCTGCTTTGCCGCAGATAAAGATACCTACGATGCATACCAGCACGCCGCACAGTACCACCTTGCCGCCCATAGTGGCCAGCATAGCCGAGAACGTAATGCCGCTCTCCGGAGAAAAGAGATCACGATAAATCGGCGGCACCAGTGATCCAAACGCCGACGTAAACCCAAGCGCTACCGACATACCAAGCGACAGCCCCAGATACCGCATGGCCAACCCGAACGTAAGCCCGCCAACTCCCCAAAGCACACCAAGAACATACGTCCAGAAAATGGTCGTACCGTCAGTCTGGCTGATGATCGTCATGAAATTCGGTACCGTAAGCAGCGCCGCGATAAAGGGCACGAACAACCATGAAAAGAGCCCCCCTACAATCCAGTAGCTCTCCCATGCCCAGCCGCGTACCTTTTTGAAAGGAATATAAAAACTACCGGAAGCAAACCCACCGATAAAATGATAGATAATCCCTGCGACTACACCCATAGTAAAGACCGTTTTAAAAAGACTCCGAATAGCCGTAAGCCGCTAGTAGCCCCCGGCTATTCCTCGTCTTCTCCGTAAAAACAACAATTAAACAGTCTCTAATGTACCCAAAGGAAACCAGGCCCAGTATCCTGTACTGTCCGGTAAGGGAGAATCAGCGCGAGTGCGAAGTGCGAGAGCGAGGATAGTTGAACAAAAAATCGGACCCAAAAAAGCATCAAAACTCACACACAACACCCAAACCCACACTCCACTCTCGCGCTGTTCCTGACACTGCCCCGCTATCAGACAAATGCTCATTCAACACCCCCTATCCCATCGCCTCCAAAAACCTTATAACAAATCAGCTCGTTCCCAAAACCCCATAAAAAAAGCGGACCCCGAGGACTCGGGATCCGCTAACTACTCTACAGGTTTAGGTTTAGGTATTTGTAGAAGTATTTTTATTAGCGCAGGAAAAGCAGCTC
>Ga0247762_1000330_pt1 | contig 15208 bp, 9 predicted proteins | sample UWRJL081202R4_FD_181016 | JGI IMG/M metagenome (GOLD analysis project Ga0247762, IMG submission 181016) | Plant litter microbial communities from Arlington Agricultural Research Station in Wisconsin, United States - UWRJ-L081-202R-4 | ecosystem: Environmental > Terrestrial > Plant litter >...
CCATTACCTGTCTCACGCCTATCAGCGAGGACGAAACGGAGCTCAACCACATCTTCTTCTCGACTCTTGGTTTTGTAAAGGCGCTCTGGTGGCCGCTGAGATATTTAGGTAAACAATTCATTCACCAGGATCTTGGCGTATTCCAAAAACTCAAGGAGGGCCTCGAGACCAACCCTACCCTGTCACTGATCGGCGAACCCGACGAGCAGTCAAAATGGTACATGGAGCTCAAACGACAGTGGGAGCTCTCCCAGCAGAACAAGACTCCATTCGTGAATCCGGTGGAGAAGAAGACACTGCACTGGATTACATAATCCATCAGGGCTCTTTATCGTTTAACTTTTCAAACTCGATAGCATCGGTCTTTGTAGCATCCCTTACGGCAAGAGGCGTATCCGGATGATACCATACCTGCATGTGTCCCCACAGAGCATCACAATACATATTAATAAAATCGCCGTCCTCCGAAATATCGTAGGTCCACGTACCGCGCGAACAAGGTAATCCACTATGGTCAGACTCCCAGGTGTTATTGTCGAGCATTATAAGATACCGCTTGCTTCCATCGATGGCAACATAACGCCCAGGTACCCGTGAAGCCCTCAAATCGGAAGCCTCCTGGTAATTCCAATAGGTAACGGCTATCCACGAGAACACGGCCAATGCTATGGCTATAACAATAACGCCAAGAACCCTTGATTCCCTCCCCCATCGATACCAAAGCGCAAGCCAGGTCAGCGACAGAAGCGCCACAAAGGCCATAAACAACATGATAATACCCTGAATAAAAGGATGCTGGCCCGGGTAGATCAGTGAAAATCCCAACAATACTCTCAAGACGTGTATAGTTTGCAGCCGACAATATAATAGCTTTTACAGCACAAGTATTTTTACCGGAGTATAAAATCAGGTATTTCTACGCTGGTCCCACATACCTCCTTTGCCTTTTCTTTGTATCGAATTCTTAACGGGATTCTATCCGCCGCCCGGATATGAAAGCGGCCTCTTGCTCAGAGGCCGTTTTCTCTTTTTGGGAGTTCTATATCACATTTATAAAATCACAGCTTCAGATCGCCCTTCTACTACAAATTGTTTTAAACAGACACGTCCAACCCTTACAGAGTGGACGTGCTGTACAAAACCGTTGAATTACAGATATATTATTCTACCTGGATCTTCTGTGTATAAACAGAGCTTCCCTGGGCGACTTTGCAAATGTATACGCCTTTAGGCAATGCAGGCAGGGCAATACGTTGACCGAATGCCACCGTTTGAGTGAACTGCACCTTGCCGTGCGAATCGGTAACAACCAGGGTTGCCGGGGTCTTGTCAGCGGTGTGACGGATAGCCAGGGTAACGGCCTCGCCCGATTTCACCGGGTTAGGATACAAAAGACCGGCTACTTCGGTAGCGCTCAGCTCGCTTATAGCCGCGGTTTTCGCAGCAGCCGTCACCACACCCCAGGCAAACTCTTCCCAACCTGCTGCCTCGTCACGGTTACAGTTCATAGCCTGCTCACCGTTCTCAGACGAAACAAAGAGACCGTTGCTGCCACGCAGCGATATGCTGCCGTTAGCATTCACAACCCAGTCGAACTGCTCCCATTCATCGGCTGCATCGCGATTGCAATTCATCGGCTGCTCGCCGTTCTCGGACGATACGAACTTGCCGAGGTTGCTCAGCGTGATCTTGCCATTACCGGCATCACCGACAAGGAACTGGTTCCAGCCTTGCACCGCAGCGGCATTACACCACATCGGGCCAACAGCGTTCTTCGAGCTTACATAAGCATTGTTGAAACCACGCAGCCAGATCGTCTGCCCTATCGGGGCCTGCGTAGCCTGACCGTTAACAGTGATCGATATTGCCGAAGACGTAGTAACAGCTCCCAGGTTATCGGTAGCGCGCGCAGTAAGACCATAAGTACCGGCGGCAACATTGGTCCAGCTGAAGCTGTAAGGGCTCGACGTATCGGTACCGAGCAGGGTGCTGCCATTATAGAAAGCCACCTGAGTCACCGTTCCATCGGTATCAGCAGCGGTAGCGCTGATGGTAACGGTAGCTGGTGCAGTATACGTAGCGTTGTTAGCCGGGGCAGTAAGGCTTACGATAGGCGGCGTATTGGTTGATGTCTGGCTGTTAACGGTTATTGATATGGCAGAAGATGTAGTCACTGCACCCTGGTTGTCTGTAGCACGGGCCGTCAGGCTGTACGTACCGGCAGCCACATTGGTCCAGCTGAAGCTGTAAGGACTGGATGTATCCGTACCCAGTAACGTGCTGCCATTATAGAAGGCTACTTGCGTTACCGAACCATCGGCATCAGCCGCAGTAGCATTGATGGTAATATCAGCAGGTGCGGTAAAGGTAGAGTTGTTCGTCGGGGCGGTAAGGCTTACGGTAGGCGGAGTATTCGCCGGAGTGCCTGTAGTTTCGGGCTTCCAGAAGTTACCCGAAATGTAAAGCATACAGATCATGTTGTAGGTATCTTCAAAATATCCTTCGCGCATGTTTTTGATCGTGCTCCAGCCGCTGTTGAGGAAACTCTGGTGAGCGGCATCACAGGTAGCAGCCGCCACGATTGGCGCAATGAATACAGCAGTCTCGTAGTTTGAGCCGGAAAGCGGCGTACCGTTCAGCTCATAGCCGGCCCGGATCTTGGCCGGGCTGCCGCCGGTAGCGGTCTTGCTCCACGTTACGATCTTGTTCGCGATGGTCTTGGCGGCAGGCGTGGCGTATTGTGCATAGTCCATTACCACACGGAGGGGAACACGGCAGGCGTTGTAATAGTATTTGCCTGTAGTCGGCCCTTCATCGGCCTGCGGCTGATTAGGCGGCGCGGGCTGAGGGTTGGCATACATGACGAAGTCGGAGATAAGACCTGTGTTCGAAGAGTAGCCGGCGATGATCTGGTTGTATACAGAATATAGGTTATTGGCCAGATCGTTCCATTTCGTATCGTTGGTATGCGTGGCAAAGGCGTGGATATGGTCGAACATCCAGTCCGAAGGACGTGTGCTGTAGTCGTCATACTCTTCGTCGTCGGCCAGGCGCAGGCGAAGGGCAGAGCTGATGTAGCTTACCTTCAGGCCGCTGGTGATCATCTTCTTGGCAGCATCGAGATAGTTGATAGCGCCGGTCGATCCCCACTGGAAGTGGGCAAGCAGCAACGAGTAGGCTATATCCATGTCGCCGTCGGTGGCAGAGCCGATGTTGCGCGATTTCTCGTCGGGCATTACCTGCCACTGCATCAGGTTGTTGTTGTTCACACTGCGGTGCGAGTCATACATGCGGTACAGGCCATCATAGTAAGTTTTAGCATTGGCATCATAGCCGGCCATCAATACAGTGATAAGCATACCGTAACCATGGGCTTCGGAGTTTGTGATAGCCTCGGCACTGCCGCCGGTGCTGTTAGCCCGCACGTAGTAACGCTGGGTATTAACAGTCGACTGCTTCAGGTGCTCGGACTTCCAGTAATTGTAGTAGGCCGTAACGTCGCTGTTAAGAGTAGCCTGCGTTACGTTGTTCGGCTTGATACAGCCGGGCCAGCTTACGGCCTGCGGAAAGGGCTTGTTCTGCGCAAAGCCCGGAAGGCTCAGCAGCACGGCCAGCAGTACAACGAGTGCACGCGGACCAAAGCGTTTTAAGGTGGTGATCATAATGGTTTACGTAATGTGCCGGTTGTTAAAAAGTGCATCACGGCATCCGCAAGCTTATGAACTATTCACCCCGAACGAAAAAGCAGTTATTGAACGGCGCCCTGCGATTATTAAATGGTAGAGCCCTTTTCACTGCTTTATATATACATTTTACAACATCCAACAACGGTCGCCAACGGGATCGGTCCCACCGCCAAAGACACATCTATGCAGATTACCCATAGCATATAAAAACAAAAACCTGTAGCCGCTCAGACCACAGGTTCTTCATATTTACAAAATGTAATTTATACAAGACTTAACAGAAGGTTTTCACACTCCCCCCACTCACACACTTCCTCGCTCTCGCACTGATTTCTACCAGTCGCCAGTATCCTTCTTCCGTTCCTTCTCTACAAACTGAAGCTTGTCCGTAAAAGCCTGGTCCAATAACCCGAGCATATTCGGTCTGCACCAGTCTTGCGACAGCACGGTACCGTTGTTCTTGGCTGCGTAGTTGGTGAGTTTATCTTTGGCTGTTATCTTTTTGTAGCCGATGTCGCCGGTCAGCTGTATCGACTGTACAAGTACACGATAGCGACCGTCCTTTACGCCTACGAAAGCCTTGCCGCTGTACTTACCGGTCTGGATAATATTAGGTGTGCCTACCTGGGTAAACTGGAACTTCTTGTAATCGACAACAAGGTCGTTCACATCGAAACGAAGCTCATTTCCTGCTTTCTCCAGGTTTGCCACGTAGGGAAGCGTTTTATAATATTCGAAGAGTTTGTCGAGGGTGACGGAGTCATGAACGGTAACTTTCTGATAAATGATCTCCTGGTCAACGAGTTTAAAATTACCGTAAGTGGTGTTTTGGGCTGAAGCCGCCAGGGGTAACAGCGTGAGTAGCAGATAAAGTAGCTTGCGCATGAATATTTTGATTTGCGCGAATGTACTAAATCGTCAGCACTTGAAAGAAGTAAAACCGGTTGGCAGACTACACGCGCAATAAACCGCGCTCCTATGTCGGCCAACCGGATACCTTATCCGTTAAATAAACTGGTTCAACAGGTTCTCATAATATTCCTGTTTGCCGCTGATCTGCTCGGGCTCGCCGTTTTTCAGGGCCAGGTTACGCAGTTCTTCCAGGCCAAGTTTGCCCTGTGAGAAGCTCTTTCCCTTACCGGAGTCGAACGAAGCATAGCGTTCCTTGCGCAGGCTTGTATATTTTCCGTCGTCCAGGATAGCCTGAGCTGTCAGGAGAGCGCGTGCGAACGCGTCCATACCACCGATGTGCGCATAGAAAATATCCACAAGGTCAGTCGAGTTACGACGTGCCTTGGCGTCGAAGTTCACGCCGCCGTTCTTGAAGCCACCGGCTTGAAGAATAACGAGCATAGCCTCGGTAAGCTCATAGATATTGATCGGGAACTGATCGGTATCCCAGCCGTTCTGGTAGTCGCCGCGGTTAGCGTCCATGCTGCCCAGCAGACCGGCGTTAGCAGACACTTGCAGCTCGTGCTGGAAAGTATGCTGCGCCAGCGTGGCGTGGTTCACCTCGATGTTCAGCTTGAAATCGTCCATCAGGTCGAACTCACGCAGGAAGGCGATACAGGTAGCTGCGTCGAAGTCGTACTGATGCTTGGTAGGCTCCATCGGCTTGGGCTCGATAAGGAATGTACCCTTGAAGCCGTTCGCGCGTCCGTAGTCGCGGGCTGCGGTAAGGAAACGTGCCAGGTGCTCTTGCTCGCGTTTCATATCCGTATTCAACAGCGACATGTAGCCTTCACGACCACCCCAGAACACATAGTTAGCACCGCCCAGCGCTACCGTAGCGTCGATGGCATTCTTAACCTGTGCGCCAGCCCAGGTAACAACATTGAAATCAGGGTTGGTAGAAGCGCCGTTCATGTAGCGCGGGTGTGAGAACAGGTTGGCTGTTCCCCACAGCAGCTTCACGCCGGAAGCTCTTTGTTTCTTCTTGAGATATTCAACGATCGTTTCAAGACGTTCTTCCGATTCTTTCAGCGTAGGCGCTTCGTCTACCAGGTCGTAGTCGTGAAAGCAATAGAAAGGAACGCCAAGCTTGGTAATGAACTCGAATGCCGCATCCGTCTTATCGTAAGCGCGTTGCACAGCATCGTCACTTTGGAGCCAGGGGAAAGCCTTTGTACCCGGACCGAAAGGATCACCGCCCGTTCCACAGAACGTGTGCCAGTAAGCTATGGCAAAGCGGAAGTGCTCTTCCATAGTCTTCTTGCCGATCTTGCGGCTGGCATCGTAATATTTGAACGCCAGCGGGTTGTCGGACTTTGGTCCCTCAAACTTTATGGGCTTTATACCCTTAAAGTATTCTTTGTCTCCAAGTGTTAGCTTCATAGTTGTTTATTCAATTGATTTAACCAGGTTGTATAGGCGGACGCATAGCGTTCGGTCTTCGTTTTATCAGGTTCCTCCGTACGGATGCGTGTGAGGCCGCGGAAAGCTTCGGGGAAGGACTTATATATTCCCGCTCCCACGCCGGCACCAAGCGCAGCCCCTTTGGCTCCGTCGGTATCGTAAAGCTCCAGCGGCGTTTGTGTCGTATTCACAAAGATCTCGCGGAACAGCGGGCTGAGGAACATATTGGCGTGCCCCGCGCGTATAACTTTCGTATCCAGGCCCATGCCCTGTAACACGTCAAAGCCGTACTTCAGTGCGAACACAATACCCTCCTGTGCAGCACGGAACATGTGTGCCTGGCTGTGACGGTTGAAGTTCAGGCCATAGAAGGTACTATTAATATTCTTGTTTTCCAGCACACGCTCCGCGCCATTACCAAACGGCAGGATGGTCAGACCGTCCGAGCCTATCGGCGCTTCCGCGGCAATGGCGTTGATCTGGTCATAGTCATACGCAGTGCCGTTGCCCTTCACATGTTTGCGCAGCCAGCTGTTCAAAATACCCGTACCGTTCACGCAAAGCAATACACCGTTGCGGATGCCGGCACCCTGTTGCTGATTGTTTACGTGTATGAACGTATTCACGCGCGACTTCGGGTCGAACGCGTTGGTATCCGTAACGCTATAAATAACGCCCGAGGTACCGGCCGTGGAGGCCGTTTCGCCGGGGTTGAGCACGTTAAGAGAAAATGCGTTATTGGGCTGATCGCCCGCGCGATAGCTTATCGGCGTGCCTTCGCGGAGACCGAGCAGCGTGGCCGCTTCTTTATTCACACGGGCCTGTACGGCAAATACCGGCACCTGGGTGGCAAGCAAGCTCTTCTCTATATCATAATAATCCAGCAGCTCCGGCGACACACCCTGAGTGTGGTAATCCCAGAAGACGCCTTCGGAAAGACCGGTGTCGGTAGTCGTTACATCACCGGAAAGACGCATGGCCAGGTAGTCGCCCGGCAACATGATCTTGTCAATGGTAGCGAAGAGCGCTGGCTCGTTCAGTTTGATCCACCGCAGTTTGGAAGCAGTAAAATTGCCGGGTGAGTTAAGAAAATGCTGAAGGCAGAATGTGTTACCCAGATCGGCAAAGGCTCGCTCTCCGATCTCTACAGCGCGGCTGTCGCACCAAATAATGGAAGGCCTGACTACGTTACGATGCTTATCCACGCATACCAGCCCGTGCATTTGATACGAGATCCCTATAGCTACTACGCTGTCTCCCTTAATACCCGCTTTACTGAAGCAGGCTTGTGTTGCCTTAACCGCGTGCTCCCACCACATGGCGGGGTCTTGCTCGGCCCAACCGGGTTGTACGGCCAGCATGGGCATTTCTTCAGCGGGCGACTGGGCAGAAGCGGCAGTCTGCCCGGTTTCTGTATCTACCAGGGTAGCCTTGATCGAAGAGCTGCCCAGGTCGTAACCGAGGAGGTATTGTTTCATATGTCTTGAGATCCGTTAAGAAATATACGGTGTTGTCCGTTTATTTTCTCATTGTTCAACAAACGTAAGCATACTTATAGTAAATTTGACTAGAAGGTAAGATAAATTTTATTACCGGACATTATTTAATTCCGGAGTCTCGTTCACAACCGCAACTTTTATACGACCTTGTCACTGGTTTATGAAGAAGAAAACTGCATTTCCGGATACCGTTATCGACGCGCTTTCGATCGACAGCCTGATCTTCGGCTTCAAAAAACACGAGCTGGACATCCTGCTCGTGCAGCACGCCGAAGGCATCAGCAAAGGTAAATGGGCCTTGCCCGGCGGCTGGATTAAATATAACGAAGGAATAGACGATGCCGCCAGCCGCATTCTGAAAGACCTTACCGGCGTTTCCAACCTGTACCTGGAGCAGCTTCGCGCCTTTGGCGATGTAGACCGCTACCCGGCCCGGCGCGTAATAACCTTTGCCTATTATGCACTGGTAAAGCCCGAGAACTATACACTGATGCCCGGCTTCACCGCTGCCGACGCACGATGGTTCAAGCTCAGCGAAGTGCCCTCCATGCCCTACGACCACAACGCCATCCTCGAAGCAGGGCTCGCACACCTTAAACATAAAGTGCGGCACGAACCCATCGGATTTAATCTTTTACCAAAAAAGTTTACCCTCCTGCAACTACAGGAACTATACGAAGCCATCCTCGAAAAGCAACTGGACAAACCCAACTTCCGCCGCAAGCTCATGAACATGAACCTCCTGGAAGACTGTAACGAAAAAGAACGCGACGTATCCCACCGCGCCGCCAACCTCTACAAATTCGACAAAAAATCCTACGACAAACTCACCGAAAAAGGATTCACCTTCGAACTCTAAGACATAAAAAAAGCGTCCCAAAAAAGAGACGCTTTTTAGATGAGCAATTCACACCCACACTCCACCCTCACACTGATTTTTTCATCCTGCCCATCCTTACATCCATTAATCTTGTTCTGACTACTTCACATCGCCAAGCTGTCCTTTCTCCGCTTTCTTCTTCAGCTTATCATTAGCAAAGATAGCCACCTCTACACGACGGTTCTGTTGACGGCCGGCGTCAGTAGCATTGTCTCCGATCGGCTGATCAGGTCCATAACCAACGTCTGTCAGACGGACGCCGGGAACGCCGAGTGTCTTCAGATAGCTCGATACAGATTTAGCGCGTTTCTCCGAAAGTGTCTGGTTGAAATCGCGTTTGCCCGTAGAATCGGTATGACCTTCAATAAGTACATTGGTATCGCCATACTTATTCAAAACCTTGGCCAGGTCACTCAGGTTAGTACGATCTGTGCCGTTAAGCTCAGCAGAGCTGGTAGCAAACTCGATCCCCTTGTGAAAAGTGATCTTGATACCTTCCCCGACACGCTCTACAGTAGCGCCTTCCAGGTCGCGCTTAAGCTCGGCGGCTTGTTTGTCCATATAGTTGCCGATGAGGTAGCCACCTGTGCCGCCTACAGCAGCGCCGATAATGGCGCCTACAGCGGTATTACCCGCCGCATGGCCTATGGCCGCACCTGCTGCAGCTCCGCCCGCGGTACCGATAATAGCCCCTTTGGAGCGGTTATTCAGACTCTTACATGACCCCATGACAAGGCATGCGGCCATTATTATTGTCCATACTGTTGTTTTCAATGTTGTTTTCATAAAGGTCAAAATTGATCGATAAGTCATTTATGCCGCGAATAACATAAAAATTCCCCTACCAACATCCAGGTACAAACATAGACCGAGGTTAAACCGGCAATACGATCTTCTAATCACCATTTTCAGGGAATGACTTATATTCGTAAAAAAATTATGGGTATGGATGTCAACAGGATTAAACTCCTCGGCCTGGGTGTCCTTGCCCTGGCAACAGTTCATAGTATGGCACAAAATATCACTCTGCAGGGCCCGGTGAAGTTTCTCGCCCTCGGCGATTCATATACAATCGGCGAAAGTGTACCGGAAACTGACCGCTGGCCGGTTCAACTCGCCGCCGCGCTGCAAAAACGTGGTGTCACATGCGATGCACCCCGTATAATAGCCACCACCGGCTGGCGTACGGACGATCTTAAGAAGGCTATGGATGCGGCGCATCTGAAACAGGAATACAACCTTGTGTCTCTGCTTATTGGCGTAAACAACCAGTACCAGGGCAAGTCTGTAGAGGACTATAAACCGGAGTTTGAAGAGCTACTGAAGACTGCCATACACCTGGCCGGCGACAATACAAACCATGTTTTTGTAGTCTCTATTCCAGACTACGGCTACACACCGTTCGGACACCCCAAACAGGCAACGATAAGCCATGACCTGGACGCATACAACGCGGCCAGCCGCGCCATCGCGGCCCGCTACAATGTGCCATATATCTATATAACAGATATCTCGCGACGGGGCCTCTCAGAACCCGACCTGGTAGCCGGCGATGGCCTTCACCCTTCCGGCAAAATGTATACGGAGTGGGTAAAGGCCATCCTCAGCTATGTTACCATCAAATAATACTATTCGCTACGCAAGCTCTTCGCGGGATTAACGATAAGCGCTTTGAATGTCTGTACACTCACGGTGGCAAGCGCAATAGCGATGGCCAGCATTCCCGCACCAATGAACATCCACCACGCTAACGGAACATGGAATGCGTAGGCGCTCAGCCAGTTGTCCATAACATACCACGCGAGCGGAGAGGCGATAATGAGCGATACCACTACGAGCAGCATGATCTCTTTAGAGAGAAGCCCGAACAATGAAGCCATGCTCGCGCCAAGCACCTTGCGTATGCCGATCTCTTTCGTTCGCTGCTCGGTCGTAAATATGGCGAGTCCCAGCAACCCGAGACACGATATAAAGATCGCCAGGAAGGCGAACGCTTTCGATAATTTATTTACAACCTGTTCACTCTGATACATCTTTTGGTATTCTTCGTCCGAGAATTGATAGGAGAAAGGAAATGCAGGGTTAAGCTGCTTACAGATCTTTTCCAGGCTGGCCAGTGCCTCTTTGGCCTTGCCGGCTTCTATCTTTGCCAGAGCGACTCCATAATCTTCGTTCTCCCCCATACGCAACACCAACGGCTTCATAGCTTCGTGAACCGACTGGAAGTGAAAGTCTTTTATCACACCTACAATAGTGCCCTTCTTAGACCAGAACGTAAGCGGCATACCGACCGGATCTTTATAGCCAAAGATCTTAGCGGCAGTTTCGTTTACTATATATCCCACGGAATCCGACGGGAAGGCCTCGGAATAATCACGGCCGTCAGCCATGACAACACTCATGGTCTTAGAGAAATCGAAGCCGATGCTGGCTTGAACAAATTGTATAGAGGCACCAGGTGCTTCTCCCTCCCAGTCTACACTGTGCGTTCCATTCTCGATCGAAGTGGGTGTCTGCGATATACGCGATACGGACTTGATTGCGCCAGAGGCAAGCGCCTGCGTTTTAAGCAGTTGGTATTGCTTAGGCAACGTTCCTTCGAGCGGAATATAGATCAGGTTCTCGCGGTCATAGCCAAGATTCATCGACTGGATATAATCAACCTGTTGCGATACCACCATGGTGCCGATGATAAGCAGTATTGAAAGCATAAATTGAAACACCACAAGCCCTTTGCGGAACCAAACTGCGCCACTGCCGGATTTGAACGACCCCTTGAGCACGGCGGCCGGCCGAAACGATGAAAGATATAACGCTGGATAGCTACCGGAGAGTAGCCCGGTAAGCAATGCCGCTCCCAGCAGCACACCCCAGAACGACAGATCCGTATAAGGTAGTTCCATATGCTTCTGCGTAACGCTATTGAACACGGGCAGTATAAGGGCCACAGCCAGTATCGCGAACGCAAAAGCAAACGCTACGATAAGCAATGCCTCGCTGATAAACTGACCGATCAGCGCGCCGCGCACAGCTCCCACCACTTTGCGAACACCTATCTCCTTTGCGCGCTTTATTGCCCGCGCGGAGGTAAGGTTCATGAAGTTGATACAGGCGATAAGCAATACGAACACAGCCACAACACTGAACAACCGTACATACTGTATGCGCCCACCGACGATCTCGCCGTTCCTTAGGTTCGACTGCAGATAACGCTCCTGGTATTTCTGCATACTTAGGCGTATGCGAAAATTATCGGTTTGTTCCTTGTTGTAAAGATCCAGGAAGGTTTCGATCTTCTTCGCGAAAGCCTGCGGATCGGTTCCTTTGCGCAATACGAATGCTGTTGAAGGACCGTTGTTACCCCAATCTTTTGCCCAGTCGTTTTCAGCAAGGAAAGTTTCCCAGTTGATCACACAATCGAACCTGAGCGAGCTGTTGGGTTTAATATCTTCAAAGATGGCCGCCACGCGAAAATCAAGCTTATTGTTATAACGTAAAGACTTTCCGGCAGCTTTCTCTACCGAGCCAAAGAACTCTTCCGCCATGCTCCGGGAAATCGCGATATCCGATGATGTCTTGATGGCCGTTGCCGGGCTCCCGTAAAGTAAGGGATAGCTCAGCATCGAGAAGAAGTCCATACCCGCGAACAGGCGTCCTTTCTTGAGTACCTTATCATTTGCTTCGAAGGTCTCGGGGTTTGTCCAGGCAATGTTAGCCGCATATTCGATCTCTGGAAGCGTAGCCTTCATTTCCGCGGCCATTTGCCCGGGAGTGTAATAACCCGCATCGATTACGCCATCATGATACTGCCGTTCGTAGATGAAATACAGGCGATCGCCATTCGCGTGAAAGGCGTCGACGCTCAGTTCGTCGTTTACCCACAGCATGATCAGCAGACTACTGGCCATACCCAGCGCAAGGCCGGAAATATTGAGCACGGAAAACGTTTTGTTCTTAATCACATTCCTCCAGGCAATCAGAAGATAGTTTTTGATCATGCGCATACGTCGGGTTTTTTATGGGTGTAGTCTTTTTCAGAGTACCGCCCGTTTCGCAAAAGGTTGCATAATCATACCGGATTTATTTTCGATGCCGCAACACACATTCACGCGGCGCCGCCCGCACGCTCCGTGTTTTTTCCATCGCCTGTACCGTCGTACCTGCATCAGCGATTTCCCGGCAGGTATTTTTCTTTTGATTGCCACAAGCGTTTACCCGTTTATAAACATTATATGTGCTTTAAATATATACACTCACCACCCGTACCGTCAGCTGTATCAGCACCTGTGCACTATCGCTATCAATAACTGTATCAACTCCTGATACAGGTTGCACTCCTATATATAATAGGCATCGGCATACCTGTTCCTGTTGCATCAACCCCTCGATAGCGCCCGTCCATGCTTATATATTATAAATCGGTTGCATAAATAATACTCCCTATTTGGGTTGCAAAAGCAGTTTTTATAAAAAAAATCATGCAATCGGTTGCATAATTAAAATACAAAAATGATCTTTAGTTAATATTTGGAGGAACCCCACTCCTGATGATCCGGAAACCATACGCGACACAACAACCTTAATCATATAGTTATGAAACAAGAACGTATACGCGCACACCCGCCACAGATAAGCATCTCCTGCACTTAGGGTGTTTCACCTGCCCGGTGTATAGCTCCCGCTTGCCGGTCCTATAAACAATTGTAGAATATTTTAATTGACATGGCTTTTTTCAAGCCGTGCGGAATCCTATTGACCTGTAAACCGGGTCGACTGCCAGACTATTACCCAAACTAAAACTCAGAAGTATGAAAGTAGTATTACAACAACATTCCAGGCTGCCGGGCAGATACGCCATCCTGCTCCTCCTGGCATACCTGGCCGCCGGCATACCGCTGGCTTACGCTGCCGGTACCGGCACGTTCCAGGCAAAGGAAGTAACCGGAAAGGTGATCGATGAAACCGGGGCCGGCATCCCCGGCGCAACGGTGATCGAGAAGGGCACCACCAATGCCACCACCACCAATGCCGACGGCGTTTATAAGATCAATGTAAGCAGCAACAATGCAACGCTTGTATTCTCGTTCATTGGTTACAGCAACGAAGAGCGCGAAGTAGGCAGCCTCAGCGTGGTAGATATAACGCTTACCCCATCGATCGAAACGCTCTCCGAAGTAGTCGTCGTAGGCTACGGTACACAAAAGAAAAGCGACATCACCGGCTCGCTGGTGTCGGTAAGCTCCGACGCACTAAAGGAAGTCCCTGTTGCCAACTTACAGAACGGGTTGCAGGGCCGCGCGGCCGGCGTTGAAGTACAAAAAACAGGCTCAACACCCGGCGCTAGCGCGCAGATCCGTATACGGGGCGAACGATCCATATCCGGCTCCAACGACCCGCTGATCATCCTTGATGGTATCCCCTATCAGGGCACCAATGTGATGAGTGATATCAATCCCAGCGATATCGCCTCGATGGAAGTATTGAAAGATGCATCCGCAACAGCCATCTACGGTTCACGGGGTGCCAACGGCGTAATCCTGATCACCACCAAGCGTGGCAAGAAAGGCGATAACACCGTATCGTTCAATACCTATTACGGCATCGCTACGGTAGCCAAGAAGTATCAGGTATATGACGCTCAAGGCTACCGCAACCTGCGCGACCGATCCGTATGGACTGGTGGTTATCAGGCAGATGAGCTTGCCTCTATTCAAAACGGGCGCTCGACAGACTGGCAGGATCTGATGTACGACCACGGCTATATAACCGATAACAACGTTACGGTATCCGGTGGCGGCGAGAAGAGCACATATTCATTCGGCGGTGGTTTCTTTAAAGAAAAAGCGGTATTGCCGGGACAGGATTATTCAAGAGGAACCATTCGATTTGCCAACGACGCCGAGCTCGGAAAACGGGTTCGTGTGGGATTCAGCTCCATGAACACCTACAGCATCCGCAACGGATCCACTATCAACCCTATGTTCCAGATCCTGGCACTGAGCCCGTTGATGCCCGCATATAACGACGACGGAAGTATCAACAAAACACCCGCCGGTAACGACGATGATAAAGCTTCTGTTTACAGCCCCTTGCTGCTGAAACATAACGATAACAACTGGGTAGACCGCATACGCCGCATACACACCTTCAACAGTGCGTATGGGGAGATCCAACTTGCCAAAGGGCTGAAGTACCGGGTGAATGTCGGCCTCGATTATACGCAGGAAGAAAACGATCAGTTCAGAGGTGCCGACTCTTACTTTACCGTACACGCGGGCAACTGGGCCAGCGTACAAAACACAGAAGAGTGGAGCTATACACTGGAAAACCTGTTGACCTACGACACGAAGATCAATGAGATGCACGTCATTAAATTCACAGGTCTGTTCAGCACGCAGCAGGACCAGATGCACAGTAACTATGTACGCAAAGACTCGCTTACCGGCGACTTCCTGAATTATTTCAATCTGGGCGCATCATCGGCTACATCAGCGGTCCGCCTCCTGGGTAATGAAACCAAATGGGGACTTCTTTCCTACATGGCGCGTGTGAATTATGCATTCAACGATAAATATTTATTGACACTTACTGCCCGCCTGGACGGCTCCTCGCGGCTGTCGCAGAAATGGCTGGCGTATCCCGCGGCCTCTGCAGGCTGGAATATCGACCGGGAAGAATTTATGAGCAACATCAGACCGGTATCTTCTCTAAAGCTGCGCGTAGGCTGGGGAAATACAGCTAACCAGGCTGTGGCACCTTACAGCCTGCTGGGTGGCGTGACCAACACG
>Ga0247762_1000331_pt1 | contig 15187 bp, 15 predicted proteins | sample UWRJL081202R4_FD_181016 | JGI IMG/M metagenome (GOLD analysis project Ga0247762, IMG submission 181016) | Plant litter microbial communities from Arlington Agricultural Research Station in Wisconsin, United States - UWRJ-L081-202R-4 | ecosystem: Environmental > Terrestrial > Plant litter >...
ACGGCCGCGCCGCCCGCGACCGAGGTCACCACCGACCTGACGCCCTCGGCGGCCGACGACACCGCCACGGCCGCCGACGACACGACGGCCGCCGCCGACGACACGTCCGTGGCCGCGGACGACACCGCGACGTCGGACGACACGACGTCGGGCACCGACGACACGACCGCGACCGACGACGACGGCGCCACCGCCGACGACACCACCGCCGACGACGGCGACGGCAGCAGCGACCTCAGCGGGCTCGTCGACGCGGCGAGCACGCTGCCGCCGATCGAGCACGTCTGGGTGATCGCCGTGCCCGGCGCGCTGGTCCAGCGCGACGGCTCCTACCTCGGCGAGACGCTCTGGTCGCTCGGGACGGTGCTGACCAAGTACGCGCCCGGCGCCACCGATCCGCTGGCCGGCGGCCAGGCGCTGGTGGGTGGCAAGGCGCCGACGCTCGCCGGGCAGCTCGAGGCCAAGGACAAGGCGGCCAAGGTGTACGCCTCGGGCGACGCCGCCTGCGCGCGCAACCCGTTCGCCGCGTTCGCCTCCGACGCGGGCGCTGCCGCCACCTGCGCGGACGTCGCGGCGCTGTCCGCGGACCTCGGCGCGGAGGACACGACCCCATCGTTCTCCTACATCCTGCCGGACCCGGCGCTGGACGCCGCCGGCCTCGACCGCTTCCTCGAGCAGGTCGTCGCGCCGATCCGCCGAACCGAGGCCTACAAGTCGGGCGGCCTGGTCGCGATCGTCCCGACCGCGACCGGCGGCAGCGACGCGGCCGCCGCCACCGGCGCGCTGCTGCTGTCGCCCTTCGCCGCCGCGGCCACGACCGTCGGCGACGACGCCGGCCCCGGCGTCCTGCTGCGCACCGTGGAGGACCTCTTCGGCCTCGACCCGCTCGGCGCGGCCGCCGCCGACGGCGTCTCCGCGCTGGGCTCGGACGTCCTGGCCAAGCCCTGAGCGCCGGGTAGGCTCCGCGGCGCGCATGCGCTGGAGGAGCCGATACGCCGCCGGGGAGGTCGGGCCCGTCTGGGCGGAGATCGTCGCGGCCGACGGGCCGCCGTCGGCCGAGGCCGTCGCCGTGGCGCGCGAGCTGGCGCGCCGGGCGGGGCGCAACGCGGAGCGGATCCGCGACCACCTCGTCGCGCAGGGGTACGCGTTCGAGGCGGACGAGCCGATCCGGCCGCCGGCCGACGACATCGCGGAGCAGCTCGCCGCGATGGAGGAGCAGATCGGGCCGGTCCCGCTCGCGCTGCGCGCCTGGGCCGAGGAGGTCGGCCTGGTCAACCTCAACGGCTCGCATCCGGAGTGGGAGATCGAGTACTCCGACCCGTTCTGCGTCGAGCTGTACCCCAGCTACCTCGTCGAGGAGCACCGCGACTGGGTGCAGGAGAACTGGTTCGAGCGCTGGGGCCTGACGACCTTCCCGATCGCGCTGGCGCCCGACGTCCTCCACAAGGCGGACGTCAGCGGCGGCCCGCCCTACGGGATCGAGCTGCCCGATCCGTCGGCCGACCCCCGCTGGCACAACGACGACGTCCACGAGGGCGCGACGTTCGTGGGGTACTTGCGATCGGCGCTCCTGCGCTGGGCCGGCTTCCCCGGCTGGGCGCGCGTCGCCCCGGGCGGGACCACCCGCCCCCGTCCGCCGTTCCCGCCCGACCTCGCCGCCCTCGCCGCGCGGCTGGAGCCGTTCTAGCGGGCGGCGGGCGGGGCGCGTCATGATGGAGGACATGCCCCCGCTCGTCGTCGCCTGCTGCCAGACCGCGCCGTCGGTGGGCGCGGTCGATGACAACCTGGTTGCCTTGCGCGCGGCGCTGGGCGAGGCGCTGGACGCCGGCGCCGGGATCGTCGTCGCGACCGAGCTGGCGGGCAGCGGCTACGCGTTCGCGGACGCCGAGGAGGCGCGGGCCCACGCGGAGGACCTCGCCGGGCCGACGGTCTCCGCCTACCGCGACGCCTCGCAAAGGGGCGGCGGCGCGGTCGTCGTCGGCGGCTTCTGCGAGCGCGGCGAGGACGGCAACACCTACAACAGCGCGGTCGCCGTCGAGGCGGGCGCGGTGCTCGCCGTCTACCGCAAGCTGCACCTCTGGCACGACGAGCAGAGCTGCTTCACGCCGGGCGCCCAGGCGCCGCCGATCGTCGAGACCCGCCACGGCCGGATCGGCGTGGCCATCTGCTACGACCTGGAGTTCCCCGAGCTGACGCGCGCGCTGGCGCTGCGCGGCGCCGACCTGCTCGCGCTGCCGACGAACTGGCCGCGGACCGCGATCCCGCCCGGCGAGCGCTCGATGCTCGGCACGCTGGCGATGGCGACCGCGCGCCTCTCGCGCACGTTCGTCGCCGTCTGCGACCGCGCCGGCGCCGAGCGCGGCGTCGACTACGAGGGCGCGTCGATCGTCGCCGGCCCCGACGGCTACCCGCTGGCCGAGTCCACCGACCCGCTCACGCCGCAGGTCCTGACCGCGACCGTCGACCTCGCGCACGCGCGCGACAAGCGCACCGGCCCGCGCAACGACGTCGTCGCGGACCGGCGGCCCGAGGTCTACTAGCCGAGCGCGTCGGCGATCGCCCGGGCGGCGGTCGCCATGCGGGCGGGCCGGGGCGCGACCCTGGAGCTCGCCGGGGCGCGGGGTTCCGCGCCGCGGGCACGGCCGCCCGGCAGCACCCTTCCTTGCTCATGCCTTTTTTCGCATCCAGCAAAAGAGATAGGATTGTGTCCGGAAAGGGTCGGAACACACAAATGGCGATGATCCAAGAGGCAGTGCTCGGGCTGCTCGCGCGCGAGCCGAGTCACGGGTACGCGCTGTGGCAGACGCTGCAGGGCTGGTCGGTGGACGAGACCATTCAGAGCTCGTCCGTGTACATGGCGATCAAGCGCCTGGCGGATGCCGAGGCGATCGAGGTCGTCGCGCTCGGGCCCGCTCCGCGGCACGGCGAGCGGCCGCGCCACACCTTCGCGATCACCGCCGCGGGGCGCGATCGCCTCGACCGCTGGCTGTCGCAGCGCCCGGCCACGGTCGAGGACCTGCGGCTGCGGATCGCGATCGCCCAGCCGGCCGACGACCTCTCGGTCCTGATCGACTGGGTCAACCAGGCGCTGGTCGACACCCAGCGCCGTCTCGGCGCCGCGCCCGCCGCGGCGGTCGAGGAGACGGCGTCCTGGGACTCCGCCTGCGCGCTGGCGATGTCGACGCTGTCCTTCCACGAGCTCTCCGCCCGCGCGCAGTGGCTGGCGGAGGCCAACGCCCAGCTGCGGCGGCTGCACGAGCTCGCGACGGCGAATCGAGGCGCGTGACCTGCGTGCTGTCACTCGACGGCGTGGGCGTCTGCTACTGGCGCGGGCACCGGCCGCTGCAGGTCCTCCGGGACGCGAGCATGCACGTCCACGCGGGCGAGCTGGTCGGCGTCTGGGCCAAGGCGGGCGGCGGCAAGACCACGCTGCTGGAGGTCTGCGCGGGCGTCGTCACGCCGGAGGAGGGACGGGTCGTCATCAACGGCCAGGACCTCGGCGGGCTCGGCAAGCGCCGGACGACGGAGCTGCTGCAGAGCACGGTCGGCCTCGCGACGCGGCAGGGCCCGGCGATCCCCGACCTGCCGATGGTCACGTGGATCGCGCTCGGGCTGATGCGCCACCTGCACCGGCGCGACGCCGAGCGGCGCGCCCGGCAGGCGATGGGCCGCGTCGGGCTGGACGCGCTGGCCGACGAGCCGTGGCGCAACCTGTCCGACAGCGAGCGCATCCTGCTCGCGATCGCCCGTGCGGCCGTCTGCGAGCCCCGGCTGCTGCTGATCGACGACCCGACGTCCGGGCTGGACATGACCGAGCGGCTGCACCTGCTCGGGCTGCTGCGCTCGATGACCTCCGCGACCGGCGTCGCGGTCGTGATGGCGGCCTCCGACATGGCGGACCTGCAGGGCGTCGAGAGCGTCTGGTCGCTGGTCGACGGGCACCTCGTCGGCCCGCCGCAGGAGTCGGCGACCGTCGTCGAGTTGGCGCAGCGCAGCAAGCGCGGATAGCGTCGCGGGTGGCGATGCTCGAGTTCCGCAGGGTCGTGAAGCACTACGCGATCGGCAACGAGGTGGTCCGCGCCGTCGACGGCGTGTCGCTGGAGGTCGACGCGGGCGAGCTGGTCGCGCTCTACGGCCCGAGCGGGTCGGGCAAGAGCACGCTCCTGGGCATCGCCGCGGCGATCCTCGCCCCCGACAGCGGCGAGGTCTGCGTCAACGGCCGCGACATCACCCGGCTGTCGGCCCGCGCGGCTGCCGACTACCGCATGCGCGAGCTCGGGTTCATCGCGCAGAGCATCGAGCTGCTGGAGGGCGCGAGCGTCGTCACCAACGCGGCGCTGAAGCTGTACGGGATGGGCATGAGGGTCGGGCCCGCCAATCGCCGGGTCGCCAAGATGCTCGAGGCGGTGGGGCTCGGGCACCGGCTCAAGCACCGGCCGCACGAGCTGTCCATGGGCGAGCGCCAGCGCGTGATGATCGTCCGCGCCCTCTCCACCGAGCCGCGCATCGTGCTCGCCGACGAGCCGACCGGCGCGCTGGACAGCGAGCGCACCATCGAGGTCCTCGAGCTGCTGCGCGGCGTCACGTCCGATCGCGGCATCGCCACGTTGCTGGTCACGCACGATCCGCAGGCCGTCGCCTACGCCGATCGCCAGTACACCCTCCGCGACGGAGCACTGGCAGAAGGCTCGCAGCCGGCCGTGCCCGCCCGGACGGCGCCGTGACGGCGACCTGGGATCCGCTGCCGCCGCTGCCCGCGCCGACCCGGCTGCGCCTGCGCAGCGTGGGCGTCCTCTACTGGGTGCGGCTGCGCCGCCGCTGGCTGCAGGAGCTGCTGGCGATCGCCGGGATCGCCGTCGGCGTCGGCCTGCTCTACGCCGGGTCGGTGGCCAACTCGAGCCTGTCGGCGGCCGCCCGCCATCTCAACCAGGGCATCATCGGCACCAGCCAGCTCCAGGTCGTGGCGCGGAGCGGGACCGGCTTCTCCGACCAGCTCGCCAAGGACGTCACGGCCACCCCGGGCGTGCGCTCGGCGGCCCCGGTCCTGCAGGTGCCGGCGAGCCTCGTCGGGTCGGCGAGCCGCCGGTCGTTGATGGTGTACTCGTCGGACCCGGACCTCCTGCGCAAGCTCAACGGCGCGCTCGTCCAGGGCTTCAACGCCGCCGAGCTGGCGGGGGAGGAGTTCCTCGCGGTGACGACGGCCGTCGGCGACCAGCTGCACCTGCGGACGGGCGACCTCGCCCAGGTCCAGATCGCGGGTCGCGCGCACGTGGCCGGGATCGTCGTGCTCGGCCGCCGCGACATCGGGGTCCTGGCCGACCAGCCGATGGCGCTCGCGCCGCTGCCCTACCTCCAGCGGCTCGGCGGCCTCGACCATCGGCTGTCGCGGCTGCTCGTCGAGGCGGAGCCCGACCAGGTCGGGGCCGTCCAGAAGCGGCTCGCCGCGGTGACCGGCGGCCGCGCCGACGTGCGCCACTCCGACTACGAGCCCAAGCTGTTCGACAAGACCGCCTGGCCGACCGCCGCCGCCACGTTGGTCTCCAGCACGATCAGCTCGCTCGTCGGGTTCCTCTTCGCCGCCTGCGCGATGCTCGTGACGATCACCGCGCGGCGCGTCCTGGCCGTGGACCTGCGGCGCAGCGGCTACTCCAACCGGCAGATCACGGGCATCCTGCTCGTCGACGCGCTGGCGCTCGGCATCACCGCCGTGGCGCTCGGCCTGGTCCTCGGAGAGGCGCTCTCGCGGCACGGCTTCTCCGCGGACGTCGGCTTCATGGAGGGCGCGTTCCCGATCGGCGACGAGCGCGTCGTGACGTGGGTCAGCGTGGCGATCGCGGCCGGCGGCGGCCTGCTCGCGGCGATCGCCGGCGCGCTCGGGCCGCTCGTGCCGACCCTGACCGCCCGCGGCGATCGCCCGTCGTTCCACGTGGCGTCGCGGCGGGTGCGCGAGGTCGCCGGGCTGGTGCTCCTGGCGGCGGTCGTGGTCATCACGGCCTGGGCGCCCGGCGCGGTGATCTTCGGCGTGATCGCGCTGACGGTCGCCGTGGTGCTCCTGCTGCCGTCGGTCCTCGACGCGACCGTGAGCGCGCTGCGCTGGATCAGCCACCGCAGCCCGCGGACGCTGATGGGCGTCGAGCTGGCGCTCCCGCAGCTGACCGCGCCGGTCTGGCGCGTGCGCTCGCTGGCGATCGCGTCGATCGGCGCGCTCGCGGTCCTCGGCGGGGCCGCGGTGCAGGGCGCGCGCTCGAACCTCCAGAGCGGTCTGGACCGCGCCGCGACGGTGGAGTACGACCACACCGCCGACGTGTGGGTGTCGACCTACGCGCCGGGCGACCTGTTCGGCGCCGCGTCGTTCCCCCTGAGCGCCGCGCGCGGGCAGCTCGCCGCGGCGGAGGACGTCCGCGACGTGCGGATCTACCGCGGCGGCTTCCTGGACGTCGGCGGCAACCGCGCGTGGGTGCGCGCGCCCGAGCCGGGCTCGCCGGGGCCGGTCCCGGTCCGGCAGGTGCTCGAAGGCGGCGCCGAGAAGGCGACCGCGCGCTTCCGCGCCGGCGGCTGGGTCACGCTGTCGCGGGCGATCGCCGACACGCTGGACGTCGGCGTCGGCGACCGCGTCGTGCTGCCGTCGCCGGTGCCGACGACCCTCCGCGTGGGGGCGATCACCACGAACCTCGGATGGCCGGGCGGGGCCGTGATCCTCAACAGCGACGACTACGCGCGCGCGTGGGGCACCACCGCCGTCAGCGCTTACCAGCTGGCGCTGGCGCCGGGCGTCACGCCCCAGGCGGGCGCCGCGGCGGCGCGACGGGCGCTCGGCCGCCGCTCGCCGCTGCGCGTGGAGACGGCCACCCAGCGCGACGCGCGCGAGATGGCCGCCAGCCGCGGCGGCCTGGCGCGCCTGCGGCAGATCTCCTCGCTGATGCTCGTCGCCGCGGTGCTCGCGATGGGCGCGGCGATGGCGGGCCTGCTCTGGCAGCAGCGCGTCGGCGTCGCGCGCCAGAAGCTCGACGGGCACCGGACCGTCGTCATGTGGCGAGCCCTTGCCGTGGAGAGCGGCGTGCTGATCGGGGTCGGGTGCCTGTTCGGCGCGCTCGCCTCGCTCCTCGGACAGGTGCTCAGCAGTCGGGGGCTCCAATGGATCAGCGGCTTCCCGATCGAGCCGCGGGTCCAGCTCGGGATCTCGGCGGCGATCTTCGGCCTGGTCACCGGGATCGCCGTGCTCGCGGTCGCGGTGCCGGGATACTTCGTCGCACGCGTCGATCCGTCCCTCCGCGCGACCGACTAGCGGATGGAGCCCGAGCACGCCCATGAGCCATTACGAGATCGTCGAGCCATTCGGGGACGGCGCCGCCCGCGTCGCGCCGCTGACGCCGCGGCTGTCGGCGGCCATCGCCGCCGGCGCCGGCCGCCAGCTGGGGTGGGGGCTGGGCGGCGTGCGCGACGAGGTTCGCCGGTGGCGGTCGGTGGCCGAGCGCATCCCGGACCCGACCCTGCGCGCCGACGCGCTGGCCTCGCTCCAGAAGCGCTACTACGTGGACGGCGCGGCGCTGTTCTGGATCCTGCCCGCCCGCCGGAGCCGCGCGCTGCTCGACCTGCTCGTCGCCTACCAGACGATCGCGAACTACCTCGACTGCGCGAGCGAGCGCGGCGCGGCGCGTCGCGGCGGGGCGGGCGGCAGCCTGATGCTGGCCCTCGTCGACGCCGTCGACGTCGGCGGGCCGGTCCACGACTACTACGCCGACCACCCGTGGTCGGGCGACGGCGGCTACCTCGCGGCGCTGGTCCAGCGCTGTCGCGAGGCCTGCGCGACGCTTCCGGGCTACGCGGCGGCCCGCCCGCTGCTGCTCGCGCAGGCGCGGCTGGGCCGGGCGCTGGAGCTCTGCCACGACCCGGATCCCGTCCGGCGCGACGCCGCGCTGCGGCGCCTGGCCGACGACGTGCGCGCGCCGCCGGCGGGCGTGGCGTGGTTCGAGCTGGTCGGCAGCGCGACGTCGCTGCTCGGCGTGATCGTGCTGCTGGCGCTGGCCGCCGACCCCGAGACGACCGGCGCCGACCTCCAGGTCGCCGTGGCCGCCTACATCCCGTGGGTCGGCGCGCTCAGCCTGATGCTCGACAGCTACATCGACCAGGCCGACGACGCGGCCACGCGGAGCTGGAGCGCGATCGCCTACTACCCGGACGCCGAGTCCGCCCATCGCCGCGTGGTGGCGCTGATCGAACGGGCACTTGGGGAGGTCGGGGCGTTGCACCGTGGCGAGCGCCACACGCTGATCGTCGCCGCGATGCTGGCGATGTACCTGACCAGTGACAACGCCACAGCGCCAGCTTTGGCGGCCCGGACGCGGGCGCTGCAGCGTGCCGCCGGCCCCTCGGCACGGATGCTGGTCCCGGTTCTGCGGGCCTGGCGGCTGCTGTACCGCCAGCGGCGCTGATGTTCCACAGTGGAACGTTCCACTGTGGAAGCACTCCACTGAGAGTCTTGTAGCAGACAGCGCGGGTCCCTACGGTGACGCCGTGGCGTTCCCGTCGCGCCCGTCGCAGACACGGTCATCGACGCCGCAACCGGCCGACTGGTGGCGGACGGTCATCGGTGCTCAATCTGAGGAGGAGGAGACGCGAATGATGGGGAGCAAGCAGGAAAGGGATCACCGCAGGGAGACGCTGCGGCCGCATCCGGCCCGGGACCAGATCCTCGGCGTGATGCGCAACTACGGCAAGCCGCTCAGCCCGACGCAGATCGCCCGCATCACGGGCGCCTCGCTGGGGGCGACCGCCTACCACGTGCGCACGCTGGAGGAGGCCGGGCAGCTCGAGCTCGCCGACGAGGGTCGTGTCCGCGGCGCCGTCGAGCACTTCTACACGCTCGTCGACGGCGCCGACATGCCGCCGGCCAGCGATCCGGCCCGGCTGCTGCTGTCCAGCTGCGGCGCGCTGACGGTGCCGGATCCCGAGGGCGGCTACCCCCGCCCGACGGTCATCGACGACCCCGCGCGCGACGAGCTGCGCGAGCTCATCGACGAGCTGGCTCCCAAGGTGCGGGCGATCGCGGCAGCCGCCAACGCGCGCGCGCGCCGCTGACCCTGCGCATCGGCTCGGGATCGCGGCACGAAAGCCACGCGAGAACCTAGACACACTGGTAGCTTCTGCTACGTGGTCACCATGACGCAGAAGCTGCTCGTCGTCCTCGCGTCACTCGCCGTGGCGGCCCCTGCGGTGGCCGCCACCGGCGAGCACACGGTCAAGGAGCACGTCGACCTGACGCTGGTCAAGCGGACCGGCACGACCAAGCTCGAGCACAAGGGCCGCGCGACCGGGACCGTCAAGGGCACGGTGACGTCGAAGATCACGATCAGCCACTCGGTGGTGATGCGCGGCACGGTCACGATCTCGGCGCGGGACGGCAAGGTCCGCCTGAAGGTCGACGGGCGCGCACGCTCGATCGGCGCGCGCTCGAACTTCAACGGGACGGCGACGATGTCGGGCGGCACGGGCAAGTACGCCGGGGCGACCGGCACCGGGACGTTCAAAGGGGTCGTCAACCGTCGCACGTGGCACGTGACGCTCGATGCGACCGGGTCCTATCACTACTGAGCGCGCCGTGCGGCTGATCGCGCTCGTCGCGGCGCTCATGGCGCTGGCCGTCGCGCCCGCCCACGCGGCGGACCGCGGCGCGCCGCCGCCGCTGCGCTTCTCGGTCGCCCTCGGCGACGGCGCCCGGCTGGGCGCCGCCACGTCGCTGACGATCCGGCTCGCCATCGAGCCCGGCCGGCCGCCGGTCGACGAGGTGCGCCTGTTCACGCCGTCGGGCATCGACCTCAGCTCCAGCGAGCTGGGCATGGCGACGTGCAGGCGGCCGGCGCTGCAGATCCTGAGCGTGATGAACCTGGTGGATCGCGGGCCGTGCCCGGGCAACGCGCTGATGGGCACCGGACGCGCGCTGGCCGAGCTGCGCTTCGACCCCGAGGAGATCTTCGACGGGGCCGCGCGGCTGTCGCTGTACTCCGCCGAGTCGGTCGGCGACAAGCCCGGCCTGTACGTCATCGCCGACACCACCCGTCCGGTCCGCACGCAGCTGACCTACCGCGGCTACCTGTACGTGCCGCCGCCGGGCTTCGGCATCGGGATGGCGATCCAGGTCCGGCCGATCCCGCAGCCGCCGTTCGGCGCGCCGGTGGCGCTGTCGTCGTTCCGGCTCGTCGTCGGCTCGGCGGACCTGCGCTACGTGCGGACCGTGCACGGGCAGCCGGCCAGCTACCACCCGCGCGCGATCCCGTTGCCGGCCACCTGCCCGGCGACGGGCTTCCGCTTCCGCGCCGTCGTGCGCCTGGGCCGCGATCCCGTGCACCCCGACGCGCCGCCCGAGCGGCTCACGACGGACGCGATCGTGCCCTGCCCTCAGCGGTAGGCCGGCGTCGTCGGGAACGCGGGAGCCCGTCGAGCTAGGTGTAAGTCCTGGGGAGGTTGTTCCGCTCGTTGAGGCGGGTGATCGGGGGCTGGTGGCCGAGTGCTGAGTGTCGGCGCTGATGGTTGTAGTAGTGCAGCCAGCCGTCAAGGGCGGCGGTGCGGTCGTGGCTTGAGCGGTAGATCGCGCCGTAGGCCCAGCCGCCCAACATGGTGCGGATGAACCGCTCGGCCTTGCCGTTGGTCTGTGGCCGGTAGGGCCGGGTCCGTAGGTGGCGGATGCCCAGGGCTTTGCAGGCGATCGCGTGCACGGTCGAGCGATAGGCCGAGCCGTTGTCGGTCAGCAGCCGCTCGACGGCGATGCCGTGGCGGGCATAGAACGCCACCGCTCGGCGCAGAAACCCGATGACCGTGCCGGCTTTCTCGTCGGCCAGGACTTCGGCGTAGGCCAGGCGGGTGCAGTCGTCGATGGCGACGTGCACATGTTCCCAGCCGGTCTGGGCACGGCGGACGCCGGCGGCGTCGGTCTTGGCCTTGTTGTGGTGCTTGAACCCGCGGACGCGGTGCCCGGCGCCTTTGTCGCCGATGCGGCCGAGCTTTTTGATGTCGATGTGGATGAGCTCGCCGGGCCTGGCCCATTCGTAGCGCTGGGCGGGCTCCAGGCCGATCCGGCCCAGCTTGCCCATCCCAACGCGGCCCAGGATCTGACTGACGGTCGACAGCGCCATGTTCAAGGTCTCGGCGATCTCGGGGCCGGTAAAGCGCAACTTGCGCAACGCGACGATCGCTGCGACGCGCTCAGCCGGTGTCTGGCTTGGCGAGACCCTTGGTGCTGAGGATCGATCGATCAGACCGAGCTCGCCCTCGGCCAGAAATCGTCGACACCACTTCGAGCAGGTCTTGCTCGAGACCCCGACCTTCTCGGCGGCCTCGCTGATCGAGAAATTCTGCTCGACAACCATCCCAACCATCCGTCGACGGCCGTTCAGACTGAGAGCAGCGTTAGCGTGAAGCTGCATCCGGTGTGCTCCTTGGAACTGAGGTGCTTGGCAGCTCTCAGCCTCCAAGAAGCCCCGGATGCAACTACTTCATAAGAGGAACAACGTCCTTAGGAACTACAGCTAGCGCCGCCTCGTCGTCGTCCGCGGCCACACTCAGTGGCGGCGCCATCGCCCTGCCACCGACGTGCCGCGCCTCGCCGGGCGCCGTCGCGCCGCGGTCTCCGCGAACCCGAGCCCTCAGGCCTGCGTCTCGACCCAGGCCAGGATCGCCTTGGAGTGGGTGACCACCGTCCCGTCGCCCAGCCGCAGCGCCGGCAGCTTGTCGCTCCCCGTCGCGTCGATGACCACCTGCCGCGATCCCTTGCGCAGGAACGGGATCGGATGCCCGTGCCCGGCGATCACCTTGTTGTAGGGGATGCCCGCCTCGCGCAGGGCCTCCTGCACCTTCTTGCACGGGTGGAACTTCGGGCCTTCGTCGTCGCCATGGCAGACGAAGAGGGTGGGGAGGTCGTCGCTCATGGACCTCAGACGGCTTGACCGGCCGCGACTCATCGTCGCCACTCCGGCTCGCGCGAGAAGGAGCTACCGGCGCACGACGCGCGCGGGTCATCGACCTCGACGGGTGTCGCGCAGGAGCGATCGGAGGTTGGTTCCCGCGAGGTTCGATGCCATCGTTCTGAAGCGAGCGATTCCGGTCACTCCGTGATCGCCGCGCGAATGCGCTCCCGGAACGCCACGAACTCCGGCGCCGCCCGCAGCTCGGGTGTGCGGTCCTCGGGGCCGAAGGGCGGGCGCTCGTCGAAGACGATCCGGCCCGGCCGCGGCGACATCACGAGGACGCGCGTGCCGAGGAACGCGGCCTCCTCGACGGAGTGCGTGATGAAGAGGGCGGTCTTGGAGGCCGAGCGCCAGACGTCGTGGAGCTGATGCTGCAGGCGCTCGCGCGTCAGCGCGTCCAGCGCCCCGAAGGGCTCGTCGAGCAGCATGATCCCCGGGTCGTTGGCCAGCACGCGCGCGATCTGGGTGCGCTGCTGCATGCCGCCGGACAGCTCGTACGGACGCGCGGAGGCGAAGTCGCTCAGGCCGACGCGCTCCAGCTCGCGATCGGCGATGGCCAGGCGCTCCGCCTTCGACGCGCCCCGCAGCCGCGGGCCCAGGGCGACGTTGTCGCGGACCGTGAACCACGGGTACAGGTTCGGCTGCTGGAAGACGACGCCGCGATCCGGGCCCGGCCCGCGCACCGGCGCGCCGCCCACCAGGACCTCGCCGGAGGACGGCGTCAGGAAGCCGGCGAGCAACCCCAGCAACGTGGTCTTCCCGCAGCCCGACGGGCCGACGAGCGCCACGAGCTCGCCGGCCGCGATCTCCAGGTCCAGCGGCCCGAGGGCGTGCACCGCGGCGTAGCTGTGAGCTACGCCGCGGAGCAGGACGGGTTCAGCCGCCGACGCCACTGGCGAACGTCGCGTTCACGGCCGACGTGTAGGACGCCTCGTCGGCGACCTTCGGGATCTGGCCCAGCTCCTTGTTGAACTGCGCCGCCGCGAAGAGGTTCTTCGCCAGCCCGCCGCCGAGGTAGTCGGCGCCGGCCTGCTCGCTCGCGTCGAGGAAGATGAGGTCCTTCATCTGCGGCAGGACCTCGTCGGCGCTCAGGTTCAACTCGGCGCCCACGGACGCCGCCGCCGCGTTCGGATCCGACCGGTACAGCTTCACGGCCTTGTCCTGCTGGGCGACCCAGGTCTTGACCGCGTCGGGGTACTTGCCCGCGAAGTCCTTGGTCACGACCGCCAGGTCGTAGGTCGTCTTGCCCTCCTTGGCGAGGTCCTCGCTGGACACCAGGATGTGCCCGCCGTCCTTGACGATCTTCGCCAGGTTCGGGTTCCAGACGTACGCGCCGGCGATGTCGCCGCGCGACCACGCCGCGTAGATGTCGTCGGGCTCGGCGTCGATCACCTTGACGTCCTTGCTCGACAGCCCCGCGTCCTCGAGCGCGGCCAGCAGCGAGTAGTGCGAGGTCGACGCCAGCGGCGTCGCGACCTTCTTGCCCTTCAGCTGCTCGATCGACGTGATGTCCTTCTTGACGACCAGGGCCTCCGCCTTGCCGATCACGTCGTGGATCCACGGCACCTCGTAGGGCAGCGGCTGGGACAGCCCGCGGCTCACCGGCGACGAGCCCGCCAGGCCGATGTCGACCGACCCCGCCGCGACCGCCTCGTTGACCGCGCCTCCGCTGTCGAACAGCTTCCACTCGATCTTGGTGTCCGGCAGGGCCTTCTCCAGCCACCCTTCATGCTTGACGACCAGGTCGCCGTTGGGGATCGCCTGGTAGGCGATGGTGATGGACTTCGGCGCGGCGGGCTTCCCGCTCGCGGTGGTGGACGCGCTCGCGCCCGAGGCGTTGTCGTCGTCCCCGCCGCACGCGGCGAGGCCCAGGACGGCCGACGCGAGCAGCGCGACGACCCCAGATCGGCGGTTCAACATGGTGCCCTTCCTCCTTGATCTATGACTTGCCCCGCCAGGGCACCACGCGGCCCTCGACCGCGCGCACGACCTGGTCGAGGACGATGGCCGACAGGCCGATCAACACGATGCACAACACCGCGACGTCGGTCTGCTGGAACTTCTTGGTCTCCCAGGCGAGACCCCCGATGCCGGGGATGCCGTCGACGGTCTCGGCGGCGACGATCGTCGTCCACGCGAAGCCGATCGCCAGGCGGATGCCGGTGAACAGCTCCGGCAGGACGCTCGGCAGGACCACGAACCGCGTCACCTGCCAGCGGTTCGCGCCGAGCGACAGCGCGCCGTCGAGCTGCCGCCGGGGGATGGACCGGACCCCGTGCAGCACCGCGAGCGTGATCGGCGGGAACGCCGCCAGGAACAGCAACCACACCTTGCTCGCGTCCTCGATGCCGAACCAGATGATCAACAACGAGAAGTACGCCAGCGGCGGGAGCGCGCGGACGAACGTCACGTACGGCTCGACGATCACCCGGAACGGCGCGACGGTCGCCAGCAGCAGCCCGAGCGGCACGCCGAACGCGATCGCCCAGAACAGGCCCCGCAGGATCCGCCACAGCGAATGCCACAGGTGCTCGTGCAGGTAGTAGCCGCTCAGCCCGCGCGCGTTGTCGTGCACGGTCTCGCCGTCCACGAGCCGCCCCAGGACCGCTGTGGGATCCGGCACGAACAGGTCGGACCACACATTGGCTTCGGCGATCGCCCACCAGATCGCGAGGAACACGGCGAGCGAGAGCGCGCGCAACAGGATGCGCTTGTGAACGGCGTCAGACATCGGACGCCGCGCAACCTACCTAATTTCGACCAACAATGTGGGGAAAGGGGTTGACGGACGGCGCTCGGCGCCGCCTCACACCTCCAGCCGGGACTCCTCCAGGTCGACCTCGCGCTCCACGCGGCGCATCACGTCGGTCGAGATCTGGCCGTCGTTGCGCAGCTCGATCAGCGTGTGGCGCTGCGCGGCGTAGATCTCGTGCAGGAGCCGCTGGTAGCGCATCGAGCGGTCCTCGATGTCCTCCGCCGGCTCGATCTTCCCCGCGCGGGCCTTGAAGCGCCGCAGGCGGAAGTCGTAGAGCTGGCGGACGCGGTTCAGGGACTCCGAGATCGTCCAGTCCTCGGCTTCGAGCTCGTCGATGCGGCCCAGCGCGGCGCGGGCGATGGCCATGCGCGCACGGAGCTCCTCGCGCTCCTCCTCGTCGGAGGCCTCGATCACGCCCAGGCGCCGGATCAGCCACGGCAGCGTCAGGCCCTGGCCGACGACCGTCACCAGG
>Ga0247762_1000332_pt1 | contig 15156 bp, 12 predicted proteins | sample UWRJL081202R4_FD_181016 | JGI IMG/M metagenome (GOLD analysis project Ga0247762, IMG submission 181016) | Plant litter microbial communities from Arlington Agricultural Research Station in Wisconsin, United States - UWRJ-L081-202R-4 | ecosystem: Environmental > Terrestrial > Plant litter >...
TCCTTCCGGAAAAGTAACTATTGTGAACCACCGCTCGGAAATGGGCCAGGGCGCATTTCAGACGGTACCGCAGATCATTGCCGAAGAGCTCGAAGTAGACATGAACAACATAAACATCGTATTCGGATCCGGCAATGCAAAACGATACGGCAGTCAGCTTACCGGCGGCAGCTCTACCGTACGTGGAGCATACAAGCACTTACTTAAAGTAGGTGCATCTGCACGCGAGATGCTGATAGAAGCCGGGGCAAAAAAATGGAACGTAAGCAAAACAGAATGCTTCGCGGAAAACGGGCAGGTTATACACAAGCCGAGCAACAGGAAATTTCATTACGGCGAGCTGGTACAGGAAGCGGCCAGGCTCACGCCCCCAAAAGACGTTACGATCAAAAAACCAGAAGACTATAAGATCCTGCGCAAACCGCTGCCGCGCCAGGACACTCCGCTAAAAACCAACGGCACCGCTATATTCGGACTGGACAAAAAGCTACCCGGAATGCTCTACGCCGTTGTAGAACGTAATCCGCGTTTTATGGGCAAGGTAAAAAGCTTCGACGATACGGAGACTAAAAAAGTAGCCGGCGTAAAGCACGTCATACCGGTTAAGATGAGTGTCTTTGCAACGACGCGCGAGGGCGTAGCGGTAGTGGCTGATTCACTATGGGCCGCTATGCAGGGAAGAAAAGCGTTGAAGGTAGAATGGGACGACACCGGCTTCGAGCACGTCAGCACGGAGGACCTTTACAGTCGCATGCGTAATGACCTGGAGAACAAAGAAGGCATATCATACAAAACCAAGGGCAACGCGGCCACTGCATTGACAAAGGCCGAAAAGAAACTGGATGCCGTATATGAAACACCGTATGAATCGCACAGCTGCATGGAGCCGCTCAACTGTACGGCACACTATAAAGAAGACGGAACATGCGAAGTTTGGGGACCGATACAAGCGCCGGATTGGTTACAGGACTTACTAAGCCCGCTGCTCGACATTCCGGCGGAAAAAATTACGGTAAACATGACGTTCCTTGGCGGCGGCTTCGGACGAAAAGCGTTCATGGACTATCCACACGAAGCTGCCGTGATCTCCAAAGCCGTCAAAGCCCCGGTACAAGTTGTATGGACACGCGAAGACGACACGACACAAGGCCCCTTCCGCCCCGGAATGGTATACCGGTGCGCTGCCGGCCTTACTAAAAATGGAAATATAAGCGCGTTCAAATTCAAAATGGCCGGCCAGGACATGGATCATCAATGGCACGGCGCGAGCAAAGATTCTTACAACGGCAGCACCACGGAAGGATTTCCCGAACCGTACTTCAACAGCATACCACACTACAGCTTTGCCGACATACCGCTCGACACACCGACAATACCCGTGATGTGGTGGCGATCTGTATATGCATCGACCAACGGATTTGCTTTCGAGAGCTTTATGGATGAGCTCGCACACGAAGCGGGCAAGGATCCGCTCGATTTCCGGCGCGAACATCTCGGCGATGAACGATACAACCTGCTTATCGATAAGCTGGAGGAAGTAAGCGGATGGAAAAACAGGAAAAAAAACGAAGGCTATGGCGTTGCGATAACCGAATGCTTCTCCAGCATCGTCGGTGAAGTGACCAAAGTATCTAAAAAGCCTGATGGAAAGATAAAGATCGACAAAGTATGGGCGGTGATGGATTGCGGATGGTACGTTAACCCCGATATAATCCGCGCCCAGGTAGAAGGGAGCATCGTTATGGCACTCGGCGCCGCCACCAAACACGCGACGCACTTTAAAGAAGGCAAAGCTGTCGAAAAGAACTTCGATACGTATAAAATGCCGCGCATAACAGACGTACCGGATATTGAAGTGCACATCATGAATAACGACGAAAAGGCTGGCGGCGTCGGCGAACCTGGTCTGCCGCCGTTCACACCTGCGCTTACAAACGCTATATTTGACCTTACAGCAAAGCGTATCCGCAAGCTACCCTTCAGTCTTGACGAGGTCTGATCGACGCGGAAAAAACCATACGAAAAACAAAAAACATAAATTCAATATGCAGCGCACGAACCGACTAACAAGCCTGATCATCATCGCGACGGCAGCCGTTACAGCACTATCATTTCAGAAAAAACCGACAATCGACCTTAAGGCAAGCATTGCCCGCGGCAAAGAAGTATACGCTGCGCAGTGTACTTCCTGTCATATGGAGCAGGGCGAAGGCCTTGAAAGCGTGTTCCCGCCACTCGCCAAGTCGGATTACCTGATGGCTGATAAAAAACGGTCCATCCTGCAGATCATTCATGGTGCCAGCGGCGAAATGAAAGTAAACGGCATCACCTATAGCAGTGAAATGCCCGCTGTAGACCTTACAGACGAGCAGGTAAGCGACGTACTGAACTATGTACGCAATACCTGGGGTAACAAAGGCGACGCTGTAACACCGCAGGAAGTAACTCAGGCGCGGTCCGCACAGAAATAAAACACGCTCCGCTCTTCAACACAAAAGGCAGTGTACTGATGTACGCTGCCTTTTGTGTTGAAGAACTGCGTGAGGCGCCTTCTCAACGTCTGTAATGCTCTATCGGAACCGTTGGTCTGACTTCATAAGTAGCTGTATTTTCGAAAGTTACGTAGCATTACCAACACGAATTACGAAAGTCCTTAAATCAAAAAAAGCTACCTGATCAAGGTAGCTTTTTTTGTTTTTAATGATGCGTGATTCACGCTCTCATTATTTCTTAGCTGCTTTCTTAGCGGCTTTCTTAGCTGTCTTCTTAGCAGCTTTCTTTGCTACTTTCTTTGCAGCCTTTTTAGGAGCTTTCTTTGCTGCTTTCTTTGCAGTCTTCTTCGCTGTTTTTGCCATAGCGTTTTTAATTTAAAGTATGAAAATTTAGATCTAAGCCTGATAAAAGTTCTCTAGCCAATCAGATAGATACCATTTACCTAAAGCTCTAGGCGTAAATTTAATGCACTAAATATTAAGATACAAAATCTTATGCCTGTTCGTAAAAAGATTCTTTCAATATGTTTGCAACTTAACGTCAAATTACATCATTCAGCCACCTCATCATACATACAACATACATCAACGCACCCAACTTAGGGCCTATCACACCTCCGATACCTTCATCGACATCACATCAACGCAAAAAATTGTCTTCAAGAACCGTCAACGACGATCCCGACAACAAAAATACCGCGCAACATCACCTGAAGTACCTCCAAACATCCGATCATACCATCAAACATCGCGTCAATACATCCGATGAAGCAGTCATCTTCGCTAAAAAACATCTTCAACACCTGTCAGGACATATTACAGACCGTAAAAAACATCCATGAAGAAAAGTTTTCGCACGATGAAGAAGATGTTTTGCACGCCGAAAGCAAAAATATAACGACCTGAAGCGTCAACTGACAGAAAAAAGAGCCGACAACACAACACGTTAGTCGGATGAAGCGCATTCTCACACAACAACACCGGTTAAAACATATCAGTAACAACACAACTCGGGCAATCAATGCGAATCAAAAGGCTTATATACATTAAAACTTGTTAAAACAGATCAAAATACGCGCTTACGGCCGGCGTAAGATGGGTATGCATTGCTCTCAACATTCACTATCTTTAAGGTACATACGCAGAAAATCCCGGAAAACATCCGTGTATCCACGTAAGTATGCGGACAATAAAGAACTGAAGCGCACGATAACCCGTTCCGAAATCATTAACACTCCAAGCCATGAAAGAATTTAGAACCATACTTGCCGAATTCGACAGAACAGATCTCTCGCAACGAAAAGCAGCGCTTGCTACGGTAGTCAAAGTCAGTGGTTCTTCATACCGCAGTCCCGGCGCGCGCATGTTAATAACCGACGATGGCCGATGGACGGGATCTATCAGTGGTGGATGTCTCGAAGGCGACGCACTTCGTAAAGCACGACAGGTGATGGCAAGCGGCAAACCACTTACTGTAACGTACGATACGCACGAAGAAAGCAACCAAAATCTCGGTATCGGTCTCGGTTGTAACGGCATCATCGATGTACTGATCGAGCCCATCGAAACGGCACAACAAAATAACCCGATTGAAACATTTAAAGACTTTATTAATACGCGTCAACCGGCAGCACTTGCCACTATTTTTGCTGTTCACGCATCCGAAAACGCATCATTACCCGCACAACCAGGCGAAAAACTATTGATCACACCGGATGGCGATACACTGCGTAACTTTGAAAGCGATCAGGTTAGTGAAATCATAAAAAAAGATCTTAAGACAACCTTTCAATCCCGGAAATCGGAGGCAAAAACATATACAATAGACGATATACAGGTAGAAGTATTCCTGGAACTCATACAGCCCTCCATCGAGCTCATCATTTTCGGCGGTGGCTTCGACGCCAGACCCGTAAGCCAGCTTGCCAAAACGCTGGGCTGGCAGGTAACGGTAACCGATGAATGCGTAGCACACATAGCACCGCTCTTCTTCCCTACCGCCGACAATCTCTCGCTTTGCAACCGGCAGTTTATAGAACGTGACTTCCCGATAAGCCCCTACACCGCTTGCATTCTCATGTCGCACAACTATGAATACGACCGGGACGTACTACGTACACTACTTAAAACACCGACACCCTACATCGGTATACTCGGCCCACGGAAGCGTTTTGATAAAATGATAACGGAGTTCGAAGGCCTGCAGATTACATTTACCGCCACCGATCTTCACCGCATACATTCACCCATCGGCCTTGACATCGGCGCTGAAACCCCGGATGAAATCGCGCTTGCCATTATTTCCGAAATACAAAGCAAGTTCGCTGCCCGCTCCGGAGGATATCTCAAATACCGCACCGGGCCTATACATAACCGCGACGCAAACAGCAACCAGGTATTCAAACAAGTATACATCGGGCCGGAAAACCTGTCTGAAGCCAGCGCCGGATAACAAAAACAATAAAAAAGCCGCCATGAAACACCTTATTTTATTGATAATAGTCTCCGCGTGGTCATTCAAGGTCCTGGCACAGGACGAACAAAAGGAACAAAAAGAAATAAATCAGCAAGTCTGGCTTCCTTTTATACAAGCCTTCAATAGCTACAATACCGATGCGTTCATGGCCGTACATCACAAAGACCTGGCCCGTGTACCGCGAGACTCAAAACAGATCTACACCTTCACTCAATATAAAAAACAACTTGAAGAAGGTGATCTGAGGTCCCGAAATCAGAACGCAAAACGAACTATCGAGCTGCGTTTTCTCGAACGAATCGCCACCACCACACAAGCTTTCGAGGTAGGCATATATAAAACCACCGTCACACAACCTCAAACGGAACCTCAAAGCTTCTACGGAAAATTCACCGTCCTGCTGCGTAAAGACGGAGGCGTCTGGAAAATAGTGATGGATTCCGATACCTCTGAAAAGAACTCGATATCCGCCAATGATTTCATCGCCGCCGCCGGGATAGACTAATACACGATGCCCACATCAGACAAAATCACAACCCTTCTATTAGCCGCCGGCGAATCCGCGCGCATGGGTCGATCAAAACAATTACTGACGTTCCGAAACAAAACTCTGCTCTATCATGCAGCAGAGACCGCACGAAGCGTTACACCCGTAACTGTAGTACTGGGAGCAAATCATGAAACCCACCTTGATGCCATCAAACAACTGCCGGTAGAACATATCATCAACAAAAACTGGCAAAGCGGTATGGGTAGCTCACTCAAAACCGGGCTAAGACATTGCATTGAAACCAACACAGAGCTCGAAGCTATAATTGTGATGGTCTGCGACCAACCTCTCATCACCAGTCAACATCTACTGGATCTTATATCACGATATCACCCCACAAACAAGAACATCATCGCTACCGAATACGCGCAGACGCTCGGCGTACCGGCGCTTTTTAAAAAGAGCATCTTCCCGAAACTACTCGCCATAGATGATGCGCACGGCGCAAAGAAAATCATAACACAAAACACTAACGATATTATCACGATACACTTCCAGGACGGAGCCCTTGATCTGGATACCGAACAAGATTATCAGAACTTCATAAGTAAAGATAACACATAACGATGTAGCTATACGCAATACATAATCCACACAACCTATACCCCTTAATAACACAACACTTTTACAACAAGAAGCCAATAAACAAACACAACTGCAACACGAGCAGTACGACACAAACACCTTTATAACAGCCAGGATACTACATGTAGTTCAACGCGATATTAATACGCGCAATCAATTACACATCAACTACTGGCCAGCCACCTGAGCTTCATCACATTCCAGGAGTCATCTCGTCCCACCCATACCATGCTTTTCATCGGCTTTTCGTAAAACGCATCACCGGATCTCTCATAACATCTTAAAAACTTACAAACCTATTACTAGTCCTTTATGACATGGAATTCCTGACGAAAAAGCCTTATGCGGCGCTTTGAATAAAGTATAGAAGGTTGGTTAATGGGAGCCGGTTAACCTGACCAGTGATTATCCCGCGAAATACTGTCGCAATCCTGACACACCGGTTAGATAGCGACCACAACACCCCGTCCTGGACACACCCACCGCCATCCGAACACGATTCATGGAGACCTGTATACAATACGAGACAATCTCAGTCACAGGATTAAAAAATTAAACCAGAGCGCATATAGTACGCAGGTACATCCACGGTCATCACCAACCTGCTTTTAACAGATCACCTGGGTACATTTGATTATCCTCGAACCATAAAACCATACTCATGGCCAACATCAAAAACATTGAAGGTCTGACACACCAGCAGATCAGCACAGAGCTTGCGCAAGGCGCCAAATTCGTAGTGTACCAGTACGCTATCTCTATCATTGTGATGACATTCAGACGATCATCCGACATCTACTTCATCCGTTCCGGCGAAAACGCTACGGTAAAAGGTCTTCCGTATACCTTTCTTACTTTTATCCTCGGTTGGTGGGGTATTCCCTGGGGTCCTATTTACAGCATTGGAAGCCTTGTAACGAACCTTGGCGGCGGTAAGGACATAACTCAGGAGGTTCTTCAATCCGTGACGTCGTCGTCTGCAACAGCCAATTCCTAAAGGAATTCGGGGCACTGAACGTCAATCCTGCCGTAGCTCCTGATAGCTATCCGGATAATGATTACAAAAAAAAGAGTCTCCCTGTAAACAGGGAGACTCTTTTTAATTCTATCTCAACGGTGTTATCTAACTACACCTTGATCTCAACATCAACACCGCTAGGAAGCTCAAGCTTCATCAGGGCATCTACAGTCTTTGCGCTGTTTGAGTAGATGTCTACCAGGCGCTTGTAGGTGCACAGCTGAAACTGCTCACGTGATTTTTTGTTTACGTGGGGAGAGCGAAGTACTGTAAACTTCTCTTTCTCAGTAGGCAACGGAATAGGACCGCTAACCACTGCACCCGTCGCTTTTACGGCTCTTACGATCTTCTCAGACGACTTGTCTACCAGATTGTGATCGTAAGATTTAAGTTTTATTCTGATTTTCTGATTCATAAAAATACTCGTTTAAGGATATCGCCTAAATCCTGTTGTTTATTTCGCCATAGCTGCGCCCTTCACTTCTTCAATCACCTTATCTGCAAGGTTCTTAGGAACCGGCGCATAGTGAGCGAACGTAAGTGTAGCGGATGCGCGGCCAGAAGTGATTGTACGAAGGTCAGTTACGTAACCGAAGAGTTCCTTCAGCGGAACGTCGGCCTTGATAACCTGGGCACCACCACGGGTATCCATACCTTTCATTACACCACGTCTTCTGTTAAGGTCACCTGTTACTGAACCAGTATATTCATCCGGGCTAAGTACCTCCACAGACATGATAGGCTCAAGCAATTGCGGTCCGCATTTCGATGCTGCTTCTCTGAAGCCTATACGAGCTGCAAGCTCGAACGACAGCGCATCAGAATCGACGTCATGGTACGAACCGTGGAACAAACGAACTTTCATAGAGTCGATCGGGTAACCAGCCAAAGGACCGTTTACCATCGCGCTCTCGAATCCCTTTTGTACAGGCTGGATAAATTCACGAGGAATAACACCACCCACGATATCGTTTACGAACTCAAGACCTTCTTTACCGTCTTCGCGTGGCCCGATCTCGAATACGATATCGGCGAATTTACCACGACCACCAGTTTGCTTCTTGTATACTTCCTTGTGCTCAATAGACTTGGTAATCGTCTCCTTGTAAGCCACCTGAGGAGCACCCTGGTTGATTTCAACTTTGAACTCACGCTTCAGACGGTCAATGATGATTTCCAGGTGAAGCTCGCCCATACCACGAAGAATGGTCTGACCGGTTTCCTGATCTGTATTTACACGAAGTGTAGGATCTTCTTCAACAAGTTTGGAGATCGCCATACCCAGCTTATCCGCATCAACTTGTTTCTTCGGCTCGATAGCGTAACCGATTACTGGCTCAGGGAATACCATCGACTCCAATACCACCTTACGTTTTTCATCGCAAAGCGTATCACCTGTCTTAATATCCTTGAAACCTACCACAGCACCGATGTCACCGGCGGAAAGCCGCTCGATCTGGTTCTGCTTGTTCGCGTGCATCTGGAATACGCGTGAAATGCGCTCCCTGTTTTCCGAACGGGTATTGTATACATATGAACCTGATTCCAGAACACCTGAATAGGCGCGCACAAAGCAAAGACGACCTACGAACGGATCGGTAGCAATCTTAAATGCAAGCGCTGCAAAAGGTTCTTTTTCATCAGGTCTGATAACAACCTCTTCATCTGTATCAGGATTCGTACCGATGATGTTATCCTTGTCCATAGGTGAAGGAAGAAGCTCCATCACATAGTCAAGCATCGTTTGAACGCCTTTATTTTTGAATGAAGAACCGCATACCATCGGAACGATCTTCATGCTGATCGTAGCCGCACGAAGAGCCTTTATGATCTCCGCTTCTGTTATTGAGTTCGGATCTTCAAAATACTTCTCCATCAGGGTTTCATCGAAATCCGCTACAGCTTCAAGAAGCTTCTCGCGATATTCCTTAGCCTCCTCAACCATGTCCTCAGGAACGGGAATTACTTCATAGGTCATGCCCTTGTCGCTCTCGTTCCAGATAATACCACGGTTGTTAACAAGATCAACCACACCACGGAAGTTATCTTCAGCACCGATCGGTAACTGCAGAGGAACTGCTTTGCTACCAAGCTTCTCTACAACTTCTTTACATACCTTCAGGAAGTCAGCACCTGAGCGGTCCATCTTGTTTACGAAGCCGATACGGGCTACTTTATAGTTATCAGCCAGGCGCCAGTTAGTCTCAGACTGAGGCTCAACACCGTCAACCGAGCTAAAAAGGAACACCAGACCATCCAGTACGCGAAGTGAACGGTTTACTTCAACCGTAAAATCCACGTGACCTGGAGTATCGATAATGTTTACGTGATATTGATTTTCACGATATTTCCAATAAACTGTTGTCGCAGCAGAGGTGATTGTAATACCCCGTTCCTGCTCCTGAGCCATCCAGTCCATCGTCGCTGCTCCGTCGTGAACCTCACCAATCTTGTGGTTCACCCCTGCGTAATACAGAATACGCTCAGTCGTGGTGGTCTTGCCGGCATCAATGTGAGCCGCAATACCGATGTTCCGGGTGAATTTTAAATCTCTTGCCATCGCGATTGCTTATTAGAATCTGAAGTGTGAAAATGCCTTGTTAGCTTCCGCCATGCGGTGCGTATCATCCTTCTTCTTGATAGCCGCTCCTTCACCTTTGGATGCTGCGATGATTTCAGCTGCGAGCTTATCCATCATCGTCTTTTCACCACGCATTCTTGAGTAGTCGATCAACCACTTGATGCTGAGGTTTACACGACGATCAGGGCGGATTTCAACCGGTACCTGGAAAGTAGCGCCACCTACACGACGGCTTTTTACTTCCACTGCAGGCATCAGATTGCTCATCGCGCGCTTCCATACTTCAAGGCCGCTTTCATTGGTTTTTTTCTCTACCAACGCTACAGCATCATAAAATATACCGTAGGCAGTGCTCTTTTTACCTTGTTCCATCAGGTAGTTCACGAACTTTGTTACCAGAGTATCGTTGAACTTCGGGTCAGGAAGGAGATATCTTTTCTTAGGTTTTGACTTTCTCATGACTCAATTCCGATTATTTCTTGCCTTTTGCCGGAGCTCCCTTAGCTGCGGGTGCTGCTGCTCCTGGTTTAGGACGTTTTGCTCCATATTTCGAACGGCTCTGCTTGCGACCATTCACGCCTGCTGTATCAAGCGCACCACGGATGATGTGGTAACGAACACCGGGAAGGTCCTTAACACGACCACCACGGATCAACACGATAGAGTGCTCCTGGAGGTTGTGGCCTTCGCCTGGAATGTAGGCGTTAACTTCTTTTCCGTTCGTAAGACGTACACGAGCCACTTTACGCATGGCTGAGTTAGGTTTCTTAGGCGTAGTTGTGTACACACGTGTACATACACCCCGGCGCTGGGGGCTCGAGTCAAGTGCGGGCGACTTTGACTTGAATGTCAACTTCTTCCGTCCCTTCCTTACAAGTTGCTGAATGGTAGGCATTTATAGTTTTTTTTATAAACCTGTGCAAAATTTTGGACTGCAAAGGTATCTAAAGTAATAGAGCTTGCAAAGCCTAATGCAATTATTTTGAGCTAATTAATTGATTAAAAGATCATCTAATGCAAAAAGAACTGTACCAACTCTATTCTCCAGGCGCAAAAGTATCCTTTATTTCTTAAAAAACTTATTCTATAACGATTCTCACGTTTTCCTGGCCAATTGATGACTGAAAAGTGCAGTAATAGACACCTCTGCTCAGGTGCTTCACATTGTAAACGCCCGAAATGGTGCCTTCTACCTCCGTATTATCAAAAATGGTTTCAACAGGATTACCTGAAGAATCCTTCAATTCGATCTTCAGGGCTCCCTTCTGAGACATAGGATAGCTGTAATTGACCTCCTCTTTTACTGGGTTAGGGTAAATCAGGCGACCATTTGAGGCCACAAGAGCTTCTGACGCCCGATGGGGTGCCCTTTCACCGTCTGTCTTCATCATCTTTTTTGAAGTAGCAACAGGTTTCTCGGATGCGGCAACCGCGTCGGTTTGCGCAATGCGTGCATGTGGCGATCCGGCTACCGTTACCCAATCTTTAAAACTATACGTACCATTACAGTTTTTCAGATCCAGCACGAGGTAATATGTGCCGCTCGAAAGAGATCCTCCGTCCCAGGTAATGCCACCGTTCTGAAATCCCTCGACACCTGCGGTTTTCTCAGTCTCGTAAACCAAGCTTCCCGATCGGTTTACAACTTTCAAATGCCAGTAATAGGCATTATACGGCACTGCATATCCGTAGCTCCTGGGAGCCCAGTTTTCGGTGTCACGGTTGAAAATATTGGGAACGAGAACACCTGTACCCCCGGGGCTTTGTAAATATTGAATATCTCCCGGAAAAACGCTGCAAAGCTCCTTAACGACTCCTCCATTTAACGAACAATCACAGGCTATCCCCGCTTTCGCTGCAAAAGTACTTCCCGAGCTCGCGACAAACCCCGGAGAGAGTTTTACGCCGTTCTGCGATTTGAACACCACGTTCTGACCTGATGTAACCACCACGGAATTTCCAGCCTCGATTGTTCCCGCGTTTGTAACCGGAGGAAGAGAAGACGTGTTGGAATAGCTTTTCGAAATCGCACAGCACGATACGTTGGCGGCTGTAAAATAGAACATGGCATAATCGTATACATAAGAATAGGTATCGCCATCATCATCCTGTAACGAAAACCATATCTGGGAATAATCATCGTCGGCGACAAAGTCAGCTTCAACCAGTACCCAATTGGACTCAATATTTTCAGCTTTCCAGACCTCTTGTTTGCTCGACGGACTCGGCAAAGAATAATTTCCCTGGCTGAATGGCACATTTTTTTGCTCCAGGCCATCCGTAAGCGCCACAAATATCTTATCAGCGCCGTTGTTATTAGCGGTACTCGTCGATACATACATTCTTAGGTAATATCTATTCCCCTTGTATGTGGTATAATCCTGGAATAGACCTTCACTTCCCACTTTATTCCTGTCGCCTGCGGCTGTAAATCCAAATCCTCTGGCAGACCCCATGCCTGCACAGTAAAGAACTGGAATTGTACCAGTGCTGGTAGTGGTATTCAGGTCAGGAGAACCATGTGAGACCTTCCACGGAGTTAGTCCGCAGGATACATCATTGTAAAAAAGGTAGTTTGCACTATTCCAAAGGACCCAATCCGGATCACAACTATACCCGCTAAAATCACCATTAACAAGTCCCTGACCGTGAACAATAGAACATGAGATTGCCATAGCAATCAGAATACGCTGTAACATTTTCATATAACACAATATTTAGTAGCAACTAAATATAAACAACCTACAGCTTTCAACCGAGTCTCCCCGGGAGATTTAACTACAGCATAACATCAGGCTTCCCCCATTGTCCCACCAAAATTCATTGGGAATTTCGGCATATCTTCCGTGCGCTTGATAGGGCCGAATGCCGCCTCGTAACGCTCTATATTATCTTTCAGGGCCAGCAAAAAACGTTTGGCATGCTCCGGCGTGATCACAATGCGTGATTTCACCTTCGCCTTCGGAACGCCAGGCATCAACCGGATAAAATCGATCACAAACTCGCTGTTCGAGTGCGCGATCATGGCCAGATTGGAATAAATACCTTCTGCTATCTCTTCCGACAACTCGATATTTATCTGATTCTGCTGCTCGTGTTTATTCTTGTCGTCCATAAACTCTGAAGATTGTATTTCAGTTGGCTCACATCCGGCATCCGCCCCACTCGCTCACAACTCCGTTCCGTTTGTAAGGTGTTAAAAAAAGGTTGGCTCCCTGCGGAGCCAACCCTATGTAAAAGTTATTTCAGGTTAATCCTGCAACTCGCGTTCCCTGTCACGGGCACGCTCGGATGCTGACACCATCGACTCGTATTCATCTTTATGCGTTACGATCAGATCGGCAAAGCGACGCTGACCTGTACCCGCAGGAATCAGGTGACCTACGATAACGTTTTCCTTCATACCGAGGAGCGCATCCATCTTACCACGGATAGCCGCTTCGCTCAACACCTTGGTAGTTTCCTGGAAGGACGCTGCTGACAACCAGCTCTCCGTCTTCAACGACGCCTGCGTAATACCTTGCAGGGTCGGACGGGATACAGCAGGCATCGCATCGCGAACCTCTACCAGCTTATGATCCTTACGGCGCAGCAGCGAGTTCTCATCACGAAGCTCGCGCGACGAAATGATTTGACCCTGCTTCAGCACCTGCGACTCACCAGCATCGAGAACTACTTTCTTATCAAGAACCGTATCGTTGTCCTCGCGGAATTGCAGCTTGTCTACATATTCGCCAGGCAGGAAGCTTGTATCTCCCGGATCGATGATCTCAACCTTCTGCATCATCTGGCTAACGATAGCCTCGATGTGTTTGTCGTTGATCTTCACACCCTGCAGACGGTACACTTCCTGGATTTCGTTCACCAGGTATTCCTGTACCGCAGTCGGGCCTTTTATCGAAAGTATGTCTGAAGGAGTGATCGATCCGTCTGACAATGGCTGACCAGCCTTCACAAAGTCATTATCCTGAACGAGGATGTGTTTCGACAGCGGTACGAGGTAACGCTTCTGAACACCATCACGCGACTCGATAAAGATTTCGCGGTTACCACGCTTCACACCTCCGTAGGTTACCACACCGTCGATCTCACTTACTACCGCCGGGTTAGAAGGGTTACGCGCTTCGAACAATTCCGTTACACGAGGCAGACCACCGGTGATGTCCCGTGATTTACCCATTGTACGAGGAATCTTCGCGAGTACCTGACCAGCCTTGATCTTCTCACCTGCATCTACTGCCAAGTGAGCGCCTACCGGAATGTTATATCCTTTTGTATCGGTCTTGCCCTTAACCACAATGGCAGGGTTCTTAGTCTTATCGCGGGTCTCTGTGATAACTTTTTCACGGTGACCTGTCTGCTCATCAGACTCTTCCTTGAACGTGATACCTTCGATGATCGACTCGTACTCGATCGTACCGTCGAACTCAGAAAGGATAACCGCGTTATATGGATCCCAGTAACAGAACTCATCACCTTTCTCTACAGTCTGTCCGTCTTTTACTTTCAGGAACGCACCGTAAGGAACGTGGTTAGTAATCAGCGTACGACGCTCGTTGTCCAGGATACGAATTTCACCCGTACGACCCATTACAACCTGGATCGGGTTATTGTCATTATCGGTTGTATCAATCACACGAATACCTTCGAACTCGAGGATACCAGGGAATTTAGCCTTGATGTTTGCATCTACCGCGATGTTCGACGCAGTACCACCCACGTGGAACGTACGCAGTGTAAGCTGTGTACCCGGTTCACCGATTGACTGTGCGGCAATTACACCTACAGCCTCGCCGGTTTGCACCATCTTGCCGGTAGCCAGGTTACGGCCGTAGCATTTAGCACAACCACCTTGCTTAGACTCGCAGGTAAGCAGCGAACGAATCTCCATCTCTTCGATAGCGGTCTCTTCTATACGCTTCGCGATCTCGTCGGTGATCTCGTGGTTAGCTGCTACGATCAGCTCTTCAGTCAGCGGATCATACACATCGTGTACTGTAACACGACCGAGGATACGCTCAGACAGAGGCTCAACGATATCTTCGTTGTCTTTCAACGCTGTTACTTTCAGACCACGCAGTGTACCGCAATCATCTTCAGTGACCACGAGGTCGTGTGCCACGTCTACCAGACGACGGGTCAGGTAACCCGCATCGGCAGTCTTCAACGCCGTATCGGCTAGACCTTTACGCGCACCGTGCGTAGAGATAAAGTACTCGAGTACGTCCAGACCTTCTTTGAAGTTTGAAAGGATCGGGTTTTCGATGATCGAGCCTACTGAACCAGCAAGGTTCTTCTGCGGCTTGGCCATCAGACCCCGCATACCACCCAGCTGACGGATCTGCTCACGCGAACCCCGCGCACCGGAGTGCATCATCATGTAGATCGAGTTGAAGCCCTGGTTGTCTTCTTCCAATTGCTTCATCAGCGTATTGGTCAGCAACGTGTTCGTAC
>Ga0247762_1000334_pt1 | contig 15096 bp, 10 predicted proteins | sample UWRJL081202R4_FD_181016 | JGI IMG/M metagenome (GOLD analysis project Ga0247762, IMG submission 181016) | Plant litter microbial communities from Arlington Agricultural Research Station in Wisconsin, United States - UWRJ-L081-202R-4 | ecosystem: Environmental > Terrestrial > Plant litter >...
ATGACAAATAAAACAGGAGCCGCTTAAAGATGAAGATATAGTCCGACACTTCTTGTAAAAGAAGCATACGAATTGTATGGGTAAATGTAAAATATTTATTAACAGTTATGCATCACATGTATACAGTTGGTTTAGACGTGGATACAAGAGCTTATTTCACAGCAGCTACTTTAATTATTGCCGTGCCCACAGGAATTAAAATATTCTCATGGTTGTCCGCCTCATTTAGAAAGAGGTTTTTGACCAAAGATAATGTAAGAGGTGTTTTCCTGTGCATCTTACTAATTTATAATAGTTTATCCGAAATTTTTAGTAGGCTTCGCTTGCGCAGCCTATTCTTTATATTGTTAGTTGAAATTGATATTAAATTTAACGTTACTGCGCAAGCTACTGCGCAAGCTACTGCGCAAGCTACTGCGCAAGCTACTGCGCAAGCTACTGCGCAAGCTAGAAATATTTCTATTAATGCGCGTACGAAGTATGCTATAAATAGAAAATTGTCAAGGGTTCATAAGTACGGTTCTAATGGTCATACAAAATTAGGATTAAGATATTATTCTTCAAAGGGGTCAGAATTAACTCCAAATATATCTTTAATATCTGAGTTAATAAATAAAAATGGATCTTTTGATATTTTATTCGTTAGAAGTAAAAAAGTTAAATTGGGTGAAGCAGTTATTTTTAATTTTATTGTGGAGGTATTAATTCGTGAGGGTAATTTCGAGATTAAATTATTAAATGAATTAAAGGACTTTTTTAAAGATTGTGGAAAAATTGAAATTAGAAAAAATACCGCTCGTTATATAGTTAAAGATTTAAAAAGTATTAATGAAAAAGTTATTCCTTTATTAGATAAATGTAATTTACAAAATAATTTATTTTATGAAAATTGAAAAAGAGGATTAGACTTAGTTAATCGAAATAAAACATATACAATTGAAATCTTAAATGAGCTTAAGCAAATTAAATTATTAATTAAAGGAATTCAAACTAATGTAGGTTTAAGTGTAGTGCCTTATGGATGTAATTTGGGTTCTACAGTCGGTTATACTAAATTTACTCATCTAGAACGTTCTTTAACTATAATTCCTATGGATTTAAGATCTGTTTTTATAGGTATTATACTTTCTGATGCTGCAGTTCAAAAAAGTAATGTAGGCGGGGATGCTAGATTGCAATTTAAACAGAAGTATAGTCAACTAGATTATTTGTATTCAGTTTTTTTCGAGTTATCTCACTATTGCTCTCAAAGTCCTAGTGTTTACACTACAATTATTCATAAAAAAAAACATTATGCTTTAACTTTTACTACTAGAAGTCTTCCTTGTATTACTGATTTATATAATTTATTTTACCCTGAAGGAAAAAAAATAATTCCTAATAATATTTATGATTTATTAACTTGAAGAGCTTTAGTCCATTGAATCGAAGGAGACGGAACATATAGTTCTGGAATAACTATTCAAACTCAATCTTTTACTATTCAAGAAATAGTTCTATTGATGAATGTTTTAAGAATTAAATTCCGTTTAGATTGTTCAATACATGTTCAAGGTTCATACTCTGTTTTATATATTAAAAGTAAATCAATAAAACAAAATTTACATCATATGCTTCCTTATATTCAACCTAGTATGTTATATAAATTTAAAGGACCACAATTTAAAGTAAAAAATAAATATACTACTATAAATTAGTTAATATTATCGATGTGGCAAACTCGAGAGACATCTTGAATAGGGAACTAATATTTTAGCCGTAGTTGGCTATATTAACTTATTTAAGGATATCGTCGAACTAAGTGGTTATACGAAAGTATAATTAAATATACTTAAAGAGTATATTTAGAAGACTATTATTAAATAGTTTTCCTAAAAGCGTAGAGGCCAGACGCCACACTTTACTCTAAGTAATAAATTAAATTTTTATATATAATTGTTTAGTTTATTATAAGGGTTCTGAAGGAATGGTCCAGATCACTAGAAATAGACAGTACCTTAAACAAGTACTTAAGTATATATATATATATTAATTATCCATGTATATACGAGATATAAAGCAATCTAAATCTGAAATGATTGAATGCCTTACCCTGAGCTACGTGTTATGGAGGTTCTATTAAATTAACACCTTCTATGTTGTTTGCTTTAGGTTTTGTATTTATGTTCACAATTGGAGGGTTAATAAACAACCACTTAGCTCTCCCTTTAAAGATCACTATATGCTGGGAACTTCTGACAATTATACTACTAGGATTCTTATTAAATTCAGTGACAATGTATAATTTTGAACAATCAGCAGGAAACCAACGGGTATTAAATACCTTAGTAGGATCCTCAGAGACTACACGTGATCCTCGTAATTTATTTACGAGAAGATATAGTCCATGATATAAAAATTCATTAATTCTTTCTTATAATAATAGCTTTAATTTTAATAATACTATAATTCGCTGTTACTCTACTTCTTGTAATAAAGTATATGATACTAGTGGTTTAAACCCTTTAAATACGTATGATAATTTAAAAGAAGATAGACCTTCTATCTTAAAAGAACAAAAAGATATGTCAGGTGTTTATTGTTTAGTAAATAAGATAAACGGTCATTATTATGTCGGTAGTTCTATTAATTTAGCTTCTAGAATGAAAAATTATCTTAATAATACTTTTTTAAAAGCTAGACAAAATGCAAATATGCCTATTGTAAAAGCTTTACTTAAGTATGATCAATCTAATTTTACTCTGCTTATTTTAGAATATGTAGAACCAAAATTCTTAACCGTTAGAGAAACTTATTTTATAACATCAATGAAGCCTTATTACAATGTATTAAAACAGGGTTATTCTTCTTTAGGTTATAAACATACAGAAGAGACTAAACAATTATTATCTAAATTATCTCAAAATAGAGTTCATAGTGATGTGACTAAAGCTTTAATAGCAAAAGCATTAACGGGTGAAAATAATCCTTTTTACAACAAAAGTCATTCGAGAGAAAGTATAGTAAGGATGATAGAAGCTAAATCAGCTTACCCCGTTTATGTTTATAATTCTTTTAAGGAATTATTGGTTATTTTTCCTTCTGTTTTAACTTTAGCTAAATTAATTAAATCTAATCACGCTACAATTGTTGAAGTTATAAAAGAGAAATCTATATTTAGAGGAGAATGGTATTTTAGCAATATTCCTTATAATATAGAAGATACTCCTGTTATAGCTAATTGAACTCTTAAAGATTGTGATGAATTAATTTTAGATATTAAAAATAATAGTCATATTAGAAAAGCAGTATTTGTGTATGATACTAATAGAAATTTCATAGGTAAGTATGAAGGAGTAACGGACGCACAGAGAGCTTTAAATATAAGCCATAGTACTATTAAAAAATATGCTAAATTAGAAGGTACTTATAATAATTACATATTTAGCTATGAAAGATTAGAAGATTAATGGGTTTTTTTCGTAAGTGGTGTAGTTTTAGCTAATGCATCTTTAGATATAGCATTCCACGATACTTACTATGTAGTAGCTCATTTTCACTATGTATTAAGTATGGGTGCTGTATTTGCAATGTTTAGTGGTTGATATCACTGAATACCTAAAATATTAGGTTTAAATTATAATATTACATTATCTAAAGCTCAGTTCTGAATTTTATTCATCGGGGTTAATCTTACATTTTTCCCTTAAGGTTGGGGGCCTGTAATAGAAATTATACAGTGTAAAAGGATAATTGTTCCTGAAAAACTTGGCGAATTGCTGGAAATATGTTACAATCACCTAAGAGTCATTTACATACAATCAGCAGGTAATCTTTTATTAATATGAAAGCAACTTCAACGATCAAGCGCTAAGTACCCTAAATTTTAAATAGATTTATTTAAGATAAGGGTAGTGATATGATCTAAATTATTAGTGACTAATAAGCATTAATAATTTATCTAAATTAGATTCACCTAAATTTATTACATCTAATAAACGTAACTTGAGTCCACAAATATGAAAATGAGGCTTATTTAAACGTTCATACTCTACTAGCACAGTAAATAATAACTTATCTGAAACAGATAATTTTGATATAAATAAATCTATTAAGATTGATTCTCTTCATCAAGCATGCGAACAAATTAAGTTCAAGTATTTAGGAGTTTCTGGTGTTTATATATTAAGAAATAAAAATGATTCTGGTCGTTTCTATATAGGTAGTTCTAACAACTTAGCTAGAAGAATGGAGGAATATAATAAATTAACTAAAGGTTTAAGCAATCCCCGTTCATCCTCAGAATTAGAAATATCTAAAACTTCAGCTTTAAATTGAAGTCTAGAATTCATATATATTACTACTCCTCAAACTTCCTTAGCTTATGAGCAGTATGCAATAATAAAATATAAACCAACTATTAACGGTAGTTTAAAAGTTATTCCTAGAATCAACCCTCAATGGGGAAATAATTTAGAGAATGCTATCTCAATTATTGAAAAATTATTGTCTAAATTTACTACAGGTACTCTAGGTTATAACAGATTACTTGTATTCCTTAAGACTTTTAAAATAGCTAATGGTTTAAATTATAGTGTTGAAGATATGGATAATAAATATTATTGTTTTTTAGTTTTTGTATATGATATTAATTCACCTGATAAAGACCCTATTGTTTATTCTTCTATAAATAAGGCTTTAAAAGGGTTACAAATTAGTTATAGTACTTTATTAAATTACATTAATAATAAATACCTATATAAATCAAGTCTTATAATATCCTTTGAATCTTTAATTGTAGATGATTTTACTGAATATCAAGAAAAATCTGTAGGAGACAGTCAAATTCGTAAACATATTATTGTATATAACGATGATAATGAGATAGTGGCGGAGTTTAAATCTGGTAGAGAAATGGCTAGATATTTCCAAATTGATGGAAAATTAGCCAGAACTGCTATAGCCAACGGTGAATATAAGGAGTTTTTACTAATATCTAAAGATATTTCCAATAGAAAAATAATTTATGTATTTGATAGCAATACCCAAGAATTACTAGTAAAATTCGAGGGTATATCTAAAGCTTTGAAATATGCTAAAGTAAACTTTTATTCATTAAAAGTTCTTATTGAAAATGGAAATTCTCATAATGGTAAAATATATAGTTACAAAGATAAATTATAACAATGCGTACGCCTAATTGCAACATTTCTTAGGTCAAATGTAGGCCTTTTTTCGAGGCGATTCGAAATTTTTACAGCACTGTATGCTAGAAACTCTATTTAGTTTAAGATAATACAAGTAGACAATTAGCAGGAAACTTGATAGTCAATACGTATAAATATTTAACTTAAGAGGATCCCCAGAGACTATACGTGTTGCAACTTAAAAGTTGAAGAAATAGTCCAATTAACGTAGTGATATGTTAAGTATATTTTGCAGTTAAAAGGTATTTAAATACGAATAAACTAAACAAAAATAAATACTTTTATTCTGAATTGCAATAAATTTATTTATTTTTAAGCAAGATATACAAAAATGTTACAGTCTGTTTTTCACCCGTTTTACATACTTTTAGTCTTTTTACTTTTTAACTATTCAGTCTTATATTTTAAATCTCCAGTAGAAGATAGCAAAAATATATCTGACGATAATAGTCACAGTACACAAGGAGAACCTTCAGGGCCTCCTAAAAAACCTAAAAGTAATAAACCAAATAAATCTTCTGAAAAAGAAAACTCTAATAGTTTAGCTAAATCACCTGTTTACCCTCATTCACCTGTTAAAGTGTATCATGACGCCAGTGTCTCTAAGATTGATATATCTAAAGACTTTAAAGATGTGTCTATAATCTACATGTGATTTAACAAGATCACAGGTAAAGTATATATAGGTAGTGGTGTAAATGGATCTAGACGTTTAGGTACTTATTTTCAGCCTTCTATCCTAAAGAAAAACAGTTTAATATATCAAAGTATATTAAAATATGGTCATGAGAATTTTTCTGTCATTATTTTAGAGATTTGTGGAAAAACGTCTACTGTTACTAAAGATCATATCTTAGAAAGAGAAAATTTTTACTTAGATTGGGCTTTAAGAACTTATGGTTTGGCTATTTTAAATATGCTTAACACAGCAGGTTCTAGTTTGGGTTACAAACATACGGAGGAAAATTTATCAAAGATGAGTGAATTAAAAAAAGGTGAAAATAATCCTATGTATAATAAGATTAAACCCGATGCTTTTATAGCTCAACAAATTAGAGATAAATCAGGTGTAAATAATCCTATGTTCGGTCAGACTAAGCCTGAACAGACTTTAGCTAAACTAAGAAAAATGATCTTTGTGTATGATGTTACACAAAATTATAAATTATTAGGGGTGTATCCTACTGTTATGTGTACTCGTTTATTTAAATTGTGCAACAATACCTTAAAAAAAAGGATAAATAATAAGGAAATACATAATGGTAAGTACTTCTTTTCGAAAAATCCTTACGATTCGGGTGAGGTGTAGTTATTTGGTTAATATAGTATCTAATCACGATACTATTGTAAAATTTAGAATGATAATATTTTATTCTATTGACAGGTTGTAGATTAATGCTACAAGGAATTAGGAATAGTTCCCCTTATATCTAATAAATATAAGGTAAAAAGAGGATGAATTTCAAGAAAAACTGTAAACTGTACAGTCAATTTGAATCGAAGCTTATTTTTATAATTTATTAATATATTTAATAAGAACGTTCAACGACTAGAAGGAAATTATTTTTGATAACAACCTTCCACGAGTATCCTCCATCGATTAGCTTTAAATATAATTATATAATAGTTTAAAGTAAGATGATGACATAGTCTGAACCCTTGTGAAACCAAGGGATTAAAGAGGGCGGGTCCTTAAGCAAGCTCGCTCTCCTTTAAAGTAACATAATTGGCCTAGAAGAATAAGTGATTATCCTGATGCATTTGCAGGTTGAAATTTAATAAGTAGTTTTGGATCTATAATCAGTGTTGTAGCTGCCTGACTATTTTTATATATTGTATATGTACAATTAGTTGAAGGTGAAGCAGCCAATAGATATCCTTGATTAACTGCTCAATTTTATAGTGATACTTTAAGAGTTCTTTTAAATAGAAATTATCCTAGTTTAGAGTGAGCTTTATCTAGTCCACCTAAACCTCATGCATTCGTTAGTCTTCCTTTACAATCTAAGTTACAATTTAAAAATTTCAGTTTAAAGTTTTAGGTATCCGGTTCAGAACTTTTTTTAAGAAAATAAAAAATATTTTCAATATGCTTAAAAATTTTTTTTTTAAAAAGGGGGTCAATTTTTTTTCACTCCATGCTTTAAAAACCCCCTTTAATGTTATGAACCGGATCCTCAATATAAAAACAAAAACTAGCGGGGAAAACAAAAAAAGAGTGCTAGAGGCTAATTTTTTTTATCATTCATCACTTCTTTTACACTTATACCGTAAAGATGCAGCTTGAAATAATTATATTCTAGCTTTAAATGTATATGAAAAAAAGAAAAAGATTTCTCTTAGTTCAAAACTTATTAGATTCTTCGTAATTTTTTTCACATTGTTACTTGTTAGATCTATATTTCAATATACATTAGGTGCTGATAAGACTATCATAGAAATAATTCTTAATTATGATTGACCTTACATAATAGGTTCACTATATGGCAGTATTTTTACGGTTTTATTATGTGACGGTGGAGGAAAAGATTGATGAGATTTATCTGCATGAAGAGGTAGAACAATTTATGTTAGAAAAAGTCCTTATGTTAGAGAAAGATCAGCTCCAGGAAGATTATTAGGACCAGGTTGAAATGCAACAAGATCAGCTTCAGTTCCAGGAAGATCACATCCTGCAGTAATACCAAGTTCAGGTTTAGTAAGATCAACTTCAGTTCCAGGAAGATTATTAAGCCCAGGTTGAAGTGCAACAAGATCAGCTTCAGTTCCAGGAAGATTGGATCCTGTATTATGATCAGATTCTGGTGGAGGAAGAGCAAATACACCAGTAAAGCTACCTATACCTGGATTTATAACGGAAATGGATATAAAAGATATGCTAGGTTATGATATAAATAAAGTTCATTATAATTTAGATCATATGCCACGCGGAGATACAGAAAAATTTTTTAAAAATATGGGTATATCTCAGAATAGGATTTTAATAAATTATATTGACTATCACGTGGATCTGTTGCGTTCACAAGGATCATTATTAAAGAGTACGCTTGATTCTGCGAAGATTAAAACCAAAGGTTTTCAATCATGTACTCCTAGCCGTCAAGGTGAGATTTTAGATGCTGCATTTAGGGGACAAATTTTAGCGTTTAATTCTTGAATTAATAGTCGTTACGAGCTAGCAAGTAATGCTTTTATGACGTTACACTGACATGATAAATGTAACGTAATTACAGAAGATACGTTTAATCTTATTAATAATTATTTCGCAGATATTAAAGCATCTAGGGTTAAATTTATCGAGAAAGAAAAGTTACTTATTCATAAAGGTAAAGAAATGTCTTTAGCTCAAAAAATTAAAGAAAAGTATACTGCTCTTAATTTACATAAAAAGGAAATTACCAAAGTATTTAATACAATGGAACCTATTATATTTAAAGAATTGAAAAAAACTGATTGTTTTAAAACTGATAAAAGTTTATCAGCAAGAAAAATTTATGAATACAACGAGTTTAATATAAGATACAACCGTGATTATGAGGAATTTAAAAGAGCTATACATCCTTTAATGGATCGAAAATTAGATAAAAAAAATTAGTTTTTATAGCATGTATCCTGCGTACTGCGTATAAGTTCATTATTAAATTGAAGCTGCTATAACTAAAACTAACTAAATAGCGATAGCTTAGGGTAAAATAGATAATTAATTTAATTTAGTTAATTTAGTTAGTGTGACTATCTTATTTTACCTTACCTTATCTTACTTTAGAAGTTATTGTAAATATAACTTATAGTAGTTTAAATTAAGCTTTATATAATTAATATAAACCTCATCCACATCCATTTCTTTACAATCAATCCTATAATAAACTATAAATAAAAATATTCTTTTTATAATAAAAAAACAAGAATACACAATCTTATTTAAATAATATTCCATCCCCATCTATATATCTATATTTAAATAATACAGATATAAAGGAAAACCATATCATGTATAAAAGAAAACATCTTTCTTTTTATGTTGTATCCACAAAAATACAAGAATTTTTTTTTCATTAATTATTAATTCTCTTTTTTTTTATTTAATATGTATTACAATAACCCAACTCTCATATCAATTATTGAGGTACTTTTAATTTTAGTACCTGCTTTATTAGCTGTAGCATATGTGACAGTTGCAGAAAGAAAAACAATGGCAAGTATGCAAAGAAGATTAGGTCCCAATGTCGTAGGATTAAGTATAGTCCCCCTTATATTTAATTAATATGAGGTGAACAGAGGATGAATTTCAAGAAAAGCTGTAAAGCCTACTTGAAGCGAAGCTTATTATTATCAATAAGAACGTTCAACGACTAAAACGAGGGCTTTTTGTATAAATACCTCAGTATCCTCCTTCTAATTTAATTTGGAATTGTATTATGGAAATACCTACAAAAAAATTAGTTGAAGACATAGTCTGAACCATCTTGTGGAAGATGGATTAAGAGTAGCAAGCTCTCTTTATAACACAATTGATTACGGTCTTTTACAGGCATTTGCTGATGCGTTAAAACTTTTGTTAAAAGAATATGTAGCACCTACACAAGCTAATATCATATTATTTTTTTTAGGACCAGTGATTACATTAATTTTTGCTCTTTTAGGTTATGGTGTTATACCTTAGGATTATAGGGTAAATATAGCCAAACTCCGGGGAACCCCTAAAGCTTCTGGTACCAAACTTATTGACGAAAGTCTTAAGTGGATCAACTAATCACTGATGTATGGTAATAATCCAGAGGATAATAGTACCTTTTTTTAGTATGATACAACCCTTGGGCGTAGTAAGGGTACAAAGGTTAGCCTACAAATGTTAACGTACGTAGTAGGCTATAAACAACAAGACTTAGCTATTAAAATGTGTGAAATAGGTACTAGTAATGGGCAATCGCGGATCTAAATCAGTAATCTATGAAAAGATTGCTGTAAAAGAGCAACGAGTAGACGGTTATAGGTATATTATAATATTATTGTAATATATTTAAGGTGTATTCTAGTTAGCTTAGAAATAAGCTATGTTAAATACGTATGAAAAAAGTTACTACGATTCACCATTAAAATGTTTAAATTCTTTAAATATTAAGACCCATCGTTATTATTCAACATTAATTAGTAATAAATCTAATATTGACGATTTAAAAGTCGATCCTTGATTTATTACAGGATTTACCGACGGTGAAGGTTGTTTTACTTGCAGTGTTTTAAAAAGTTCCTCATATAAGTTTGGTTGAGAAATTCAACTTAGTTTTCAAATTAAACTACATGTTAGAGATTATCCGATTTTATTAAGAATCCAGCATGGTTTAGGAGGAATAGGAACTGTAGCCAGTCACCAATCTTCTTGTGCCCTTAGAGTCAGAAAAATAAGTGAGTTAATAGTATTAGTTAAATTTTTCGATAAATATCCCTTAATATCCTATAAAAGAGGAGAATACTTATTATTTAAACAAATTCTTTATATTATTCAACTGAAAGAACATTTGACTTTACAGGGTATACAAAAGATTATAAACATAAGAGCAACCTTAAATTTTGGTCTATCAAAAGAATTACAATTAATGTTCCCTGAAACTGTTCCAGTTCCCCGCTCTTTAAGAGAAACTTGTGTAATTCCTCATTCACAATGAATAGCTGGATTTAGGGACAATTTAAGGGAAAATCGTAGTTTCTCCTTTACGGGAGAATATCTACCCATCCACCCATTTGGCACACTTAGTCACGCATGTAGAATTAATACGGATGCTTTATTAAAAAAAACAAACATTAAACAATTTAGCTCTAAAATGACCAATAATTCTTTAAGTTTAGCTACTAATGAAGTAAAGGAGGTTACTTCGTTGGTAGTTTGAGGTACTAATTTAACATCTACAGTAGGTATAGGTAGATTTACAAAGCAAGTACGTGATATGATTCAATTACCTATCTTTCAAAAAAGCGTTATTATTGGATTAATTCTATCTGATGGTTGACTAAGATTCCCCTCTAAAACAAGTAAGAGTGCCCTTATAGGTTTAAAACAGTCTTTAGCCCATTCTGATTATGTTTGATTTGTATTTTCTTATTTATCTCATTATTGTAATAATACTCCTTTATTAAAGAAAGGTATAAGAGCAGGTATACCATTTTATGGTTTAGAATTTGTAACCCGTTCATTACCTTGTTTTACTGAGTTATATGATATTTTTTATGTCCACGGAGTTAAAGTAATTCCAAATAATATTTATGAATTGTTAACACCTGTAGCTTTTGCCCACCTTATTCTAGGGGATGGAGGATTTAAAAGTAAAGGGATTTATCTTTGTACCGACTCATACACTATTCAGGATGTAGTACGGTTAATGAATGTGTTAATTATACGTTATGGATTAAAATGTACTCTTCATAAAGCAAGTAATGGTAAAGGTTACAGAATCTATATTTCTAGACACTCGGTAGGTAAAGTAATAGAAATAGTTTTACCTTACCTTATACCTAGTATGTACTATAAATTAGGTATAGTTAACAAAGGTAGTATAAAAAAGGTGTAAAAGTTTTATAAGGTAATTTATCTGTTTCCTTAGATAAAGGTGCATTTAAATCTCTATTATTTAAAATAACTCAACATGAAAAAGATGAGGTATTATTAAAAGCAATTAAAGAATATTTTAATTGTGGTTATTGTTATTTAAGAAAGAATGATAATGTAATGGATTTTAAAGTTACAAAATTTTCGGATATTAATCAAATAATTATTCCTTTCTTTATTAAAAATCCAATATTAGGATTGAAATCTTTAGATTTTAATGATTGATGTTTAGCATCTGATATAGTAACTAATAGAGAACATAAATCAGAGAAAGGTATCTTAAGAATATTAGAAATTCAAAAGGGAATGAACAGGGGGAGAAGTAGATAATTACTATTATACGATTTAAATAGTATGGTCCAGGATTAACCATTAATGATTTAAATTTAGGTATATATTATATGTTAGCTGTATCTTCTTTAGCTACATATGGTATTTTATTAGCAGGATGAAGTGCTAATAGTAAATATGCTTTTTTAGGATCTTTAAGAAGTACAGCTCAATTAATTAGTTATGAATTAGTTTTAAGCTCTGCTATATTATTAGTTATAATGTTAACAGGTAATTTAAATTTAACTGAAAATATTGAAGCTCAAAGAGCTGTTTGACTTATATTGCCTTTATTTGTAATATTTATTATATTTTTTATAGGATCTATAGCTGAAACTAATAGAGCTCCATTTGATTTAGCAGAGGCTGAATCAGAACTTGTTAGTGGGTTTATGACAGAACACGCTGCAGTAGTTTTTGTTTTTTTTTTCTTAGCAGAATATGGTAGTATAGTATTAATGTGTATACTTAGCAGTATCTTATTTTTAGGGGGTTATTTATTAATAAATAATCTAGATATCTCTAATTTTATATTTATAGATATATTAAACTTTTTTTATTTTTCAGAAACAGATTCTATGTTTTCTTTCGATGCGCAAGCTATTAATTATTTTAATTTATCTCTTTGAGACTATTTTTGAAAGGGTCATAGTATGATAGAAGGGCTATGATATGGGCTTAGTTTAGGTTTAAAAAGTTCTGTTTTAATATTTGTATTTATTTGAACAAGAGCGTCATTCCCTAGAATACGTTTTGATCAACTTATGGCTTTTTGCTGAGTAGTTTTATTACCTATATTATTTTCATTAATTTTATTAATTCCTTGTGTATTATTTAATTATAATATACTATCAGTTAATATATTTTTACTATAAAGTATATAATCCTTTAGCTATAAATTTATCTATTCTTAGTAAATTTAATTAAAAAAATTCTGATAAACTTTACTTTCATTTTTTTTTCTTTATATCCTATGCCTTATATCCTATATCCTATATCCTATGCCTTACCTTAGATATAAATGGTAAATTAAATAGATATACCCTTTTTAAGGGCATAAAAAAGATTAATTTTTGAATTTAACCCAAAGCTGAAGCTTTTAGTTAAAGTTACGAAAACGCTAATGAAGTAATAAGCATAAGCATAAGCATAAGCATAAGCATAAGCATAAGCATAAGGATAAGCATAAGCATAAGCATATATAACAAAGCTATAATAACAATAACCTTATAGGGGTTTTATCTAAATCTCTATATTATTTGGTTATTTTGCAGGGGTTTCTTATATCGCACATGGTTATAAAAAAAAATTTAGAGCTTGCAGCTTGCAGCTTGCAGCTTGCAGCTTGCAGCTTGCAGCTTGCAGCTTGCAGCTTGCAGCTTGCAGCTTGCAGCTTGCAGCTTCAAATTAATATAATTAATGTATATATTATACTTTATTTAGTTTTAATTTATTTCTTGTCTTGTTAATATATCTCTTATAAAAAAAATTTTTTATATGTTTAATTTTTTTTCAGTGTTAGTTAGTGTAAGGGTATTTTATAAATAAAAACCATGATTTTATATCTTTTATTATTAATTCCTATTATAGGAATATTTTTGATTTGTAGCACACGTTCTTATTATTCTTTAATTTGATTAGAAGTACCTTCTTTTTCGGGTAATATTAATTATAGTCTTCCTACTTTTTACAAAGATGAGAAAAAAAAAGTTACTTTCTATAAAAAAATAGCTTTTATAACTTCAATTTTAAATTTAATTATTTCATTGATAATTTATATACTATTTGATTTTAGTAATAATCAATTTCAATTTATACAAGAACATTATGATTTAAGCTTTTATGACATATATTTAGGTGTAGATGGTATTTCAATATATTTTGTTTTATTAACTACAATAATAATGCCTATAGCTTTAATATCTAATTGAAATTCAATTACAAATAATGTAAAGTCTTATTTGATAATAATGTTATTATTAGAAACTTTATTATTAGGGGTCTTTTTAGTTTTAGATATATTATTATTTTATATCTTTTTTGAGAGTATCTTACCTCCATTATTTATATTAATAGGTTTATTTGGATCAAGTAATAAAGTAAGAGCTAGTTTTTATATTTTTATATATACATTATGAGGATCTTTATTTTTATTATTATCTATTTTAACTATGTCTTCTATAATGGGTACAACTTATTTTGATGCTTTATTTAAAAATAATTTTGATTATAGTACTCAAATATTTTTATTTTGTGGGATATTTATAGCTTTTGCGGTTAAAACACCTACAATATTTTTAAATAATTGATTATTGAAAGCTCATGTAGAATCCCCTTTAGGTGGAAGTATTGTATTAGCAGGTATTGTTTTAAAATTAAGTTTATATGGAATATTTAGATTAATTTTACCTGTACTACCTAAAGCTTCTTTAAATTATACTTATATAGTTTTTATTATCGGGGTTATTACTATAATATATGCAAGTTTTAGTACATTAAGAACTACAGATATTAAAGAATTAATAGCTTATAGTTCAGTATCTCATGCCGCAGTATATTTAATAGGGGCATTTAGTAACACAATTCAAGGAATTGAAGGAGGTATATTGTTAGGTTTAGCCCACGGATTTGTTTCAAGTGGTTTATTTATATGTGCAGGAGGAGTTTTATATGATAGATCTGGAACTAGATTAATACATTTTTATAAAGGAATAGCTCAAATAATGCCTTTGTTTGCTACATTATTTTTTATATTATCTTTAGGTAATTGTGGTGTACCTTTAACTTTAAATTTCGTAGGTGAATTTATGTCTCTTTATGGAGTATTTGAAAGATTACCTTTATTAGGTTTATTTTCTAGTACTTCTATTATATTATCTGCTGCATATACAATATATATGTATAATAGAATATCTTTTGGAGGTTCTTTCAGTAAATTTTTTCTTTATAATTTAAGTGATCTAACTAAAAGAGAAT
>Ga0247762_1000335_pt1 | contig 15077 bp, 7 predicted proteins | sample UWRJL081202R4_FD_181016 | JGI IMG/M metagenome (GOLD analysis project Ga0247762, IMG submission 181016) | Plant litter microbial communities from Arlington Agricultural Research Station in Wisconsin, United States - UWRJ-L081-202R-4 | ecosystem: Environmental > Terrestrial > Plant litter >...
CGGTTGTCGCGTTTGCCACCTTTCTGGGCAGGAGCTTCACCTGCATCTGCGAATGGATCGCTCTTCATGGAAAGGCCTATGCGCTTGCGGGGTATATCTACCTCCACCACGGTTACATTAACCTTCTGCTGTACCGTTACCACTTCCTTCGGGTCTTTCACGAACTTGTCAGCCAGGTGACTGATGTGTACGAGCCCGTCCTGGTGAACGCCGATGTCTACGAATGCTCCGAATGCGGTTACGTTCGTCACGATGCCCGGCAGCTTCATGCCCATCTTCAGGTCGCCGATGCTGTTAACGCCATCGGTAAAGCTGAACATCTCGAACTTTTCGCGCGGGTCGCGGCCGGGTTTATCAAGCTCTCCCAGGATGTCCGTCAGGGTAGGGAGACCTACTTTTTCCGTTACATATTTCTTGAGGTCGAGTTGTCTGCGCAGCTCGGCACTGGTCATCAGTTCCTTTATCGAGCAGCCAAGATCCGAAGCCATTTGCTGTACGATGGAATAGCTTTCCGGGTGAACAGCGCTGGCATCCAGTGGGTTCTCGGCATTGTGGATACGGAGGAAGCCTGCAGCCTGCTCAAATACTTTCTCACCCAGACGCGATACCTTCATCAGTGTAGCGCGGTCTTTAAACGGACCATTCTGGTTGCGATACTCCACGATGTTCTTGGCCAGTGATGCGCTGAGTCCGGATACATACGAAAGCAGCTCCTTACTGGCTGTATTCACTTCTACACCTACGGAGTTCACGCAGCTCATCACCACGTCATCCAGGCCTGCCTTCAGACGGGTCTGGTCTACATCGTGCTGATACTGGCCAACACCTATCGACTTCGGATCGATCTTCACCAGCTCGGCCAATGGGTCCATCAGGCGCCGGCCGATCGATACGGCACCGCGTACAGTTACATCCTTGTCAGGGAACTCGTCGCGGGCAACCTCCGATGCTGAATACACGGACGCCCCGCTCTCATTCACCATCACGACCATTACCTTGTTGCCCAGGCCGATGCTCTTCACGAACGACTCTGTTTCGCGGCCGGCGGTACCGTTGCCTATCGCGATAGCTTCTATATTGTATTGCTCGCAAAGTCCTTTAATGACAGCCGAGGATCTGGCCACATCGCGTTGCGGCTCAACAGGATAGATCACATCGTTAAACAGCAGCTTGCCCTGCTGATCGAGGCAAACCACTTTACAGCCTGTACGGAAGCCAGGGTCGAGCGCGAGCACGTTCTTCTGACCCAGCGGCGCTGCCAGCAGCAGCTCCTTCAGGTTGGATGCAAATACCCTGATCGCTTCCTCGTCGGCCTTCATTTTGGTTTCCATACGGATCTCCGTTTCCAGCGAGGGGCGGAGGAGGCGTTTGTAGCTGTCTTTTATTGCGAGCGACACCTGTTGTGCTGCCAGGTTATCGCCTTTCACGAACTGGCGCTCCATCGAGTGCAGCGGCAGTTCTTCGGGAGGGAAGATGTCTAACGCCAGGATCCCTTCCTTCTCGCCACGGCGCATGGCCAGCAGACGGTGGGAAGGCGTCTTGGAGATGGGCTCATTCCACTCGAAATAGTCCTTGTATTTCTGACCTTCGCTCTCTTTACCCTTCAACACGTGCGACTCGATTCCGCCCTCGGTCCAAAAGATCTCACGCACGTTCTTACGGGTTTCCTGGTTTTCGCTGATCCATTCTGCAATGATATCGCGGGCACCATCTAAAGCTTCGGTAAGGTCTTTGACGTCTTTCTCAGTGTCGATGAACGACTTGGCAAACTCGTCCAGGTCGAAATTCTCCTGGCTAAAGATTCGCTGTGCCAGTGGCTCCAGGCCTTTTTCCTTGGCCACGCTTGCCCGCGTCTTGCGCTTGGGCTTGTAAGGTAGGTAAATGTCTTCCAGCTCAGCCAGCGTTTCCGCCGCCACAACCGACGACATGAGCTCGGGCGTGAGCTTACCTTGTTTTTCAATAGACGTTATAATGGCTTCGCGGCGTTTATCTAGCTCGCGCAATTGCTCGATCCGGTCACGTACGTTTGCGATCTGAACTTCGTCCATACTGCCCGTCAATTCTTTCCGGTAACGAGATATAAAGGGAACAGTAGCCCCTTCAGCCAGCAGCTCAGCTACGGCTTTGACATTCTTCATTTGCAAAGTGAGTTCCTTTGCAATTTGATCTACCCAGCGAATCAGATTTTCTTCCATAAATTAAAAACAGGGTGGCAAAAATAGAATAACCCCAACAACTCGCAAGGTGAATGTTGAGTAAATGAAAATTAGAAAATTTACATCGAAGTTGTGGGGATTGAAATACCCGGTAGCGAACGCGAACATATTCGGTAACCATTTGATATACCGGGTTTTAGTTAACGTGAAGATCAATGCTCTAACCGGCTGAGGTACCGCATTTTATCTGATTTGTCACAAACCATATAAAACAAGAAAGGCAACACGTTGTGTTGCCTTTCTTTTACTCGTAGCGCGGGGGAGAGTTGAACTCCCGACCTTTGGGTTATGAATCCAACGCTCTAACCGCCTGAGCTACCGCGCCATAATGTTCGTTTTACCGAACTCCCTTTCGTTAAGGGAGCGCAAACTTAGAAATAAGATTTGAATTTTCACAAATAGAATGGGAATTTTTATCTTCAAGTTTGTCCGGATTTTAGTCGCGATAGAAAGCGCTTCTCCAATTGTCGTAGATTTTTCTGGTTTCGGTATTTGGCCAAACTGTCCTGACTGACTTTGCAGTCAGGATTAGAACAAATGAATCCAGCACGTTTAGCAATTGTGTCTACTGTATACTTATCTAAATCGGGATGCATTTTATCTTTAAGATAGTTCAAGTAATAAGGTGGAAAAAATTGATAATAAATAAGTTAATACAGACTGCTCGTTACCTAACGATTTCTCCTCGAACCACTTTAATTCAATTCAGATATCTTCGTTCCAGATTTCGAAATCGACACCTTGCTTAATACAAGCTAATTTGGTCTCGTATAAGATGGTGGTGAGCATACTCGCCGGACGTAATGAGGATTTTGTGCTACCGTTAGCCTTGTTGTTGAACTTATTGTAGATATCATCCCATTTTGTTTTCTGTATATGAGGCTGAAAAACAATAACTTTTTTAATTAATGTCGGACGGTTCTTAGGAAATAATTTTAGTCCGTCAATAAATTCACTACAGTCGTGATTGATAGCGCCTGGGTTTTTATGTGAAATAATAAAATGACCGCATCGGCTTGGGTCTTTTGCTTTGGTAGATTTCTTTAAGTATTCGCTAAACCGTTCGGTAAGAATATTCGCATTAAGATGTCGAAGATTTTTTACGGCTTGAGCACAGACGACCTGATAAGCATCAATTGAAACAGATCGTTTGGCACCCTTACTATGAGCCCCTTTAACGTGGATCAATTCGATTCGTCTACTATTTGGCTCTAAATAAACAAAATCTGCAATCTCTTGTGGTTGATCGTGACAGAGCAGATACCATTCGTTTGATTTTGATGGTTTTAGGAGTTTAGTAACGTTTTTAGCAACATATGAAAACAGACTTTTGTCTTTCTTAATCTGTGTTACTTTTCCCACCTCATCTAGTTTATTCCAGTCATGGGGCTTCTCTTGCCAGCAATTAAATCCTTTTAAGTCAAGAGATTTCCATTCGTCAAATATGAAGTCTTGATATTCCGGCTTAAAAAGATAGACCCCACTTAAAATATGGCCGCTTGCGAAGCGGATATTAAATATTTGGTTGGCGCCTTTCTCTTGAATGATCTTTAACAATTGTTCGTATTCAGCGATATAATCATTTTCAGGGTCGACAAAGTTTTTTAACATAATGCCTTCGATCCCTTCTGTACCGGTAGATAATTCAATGTCGAATTTTGTTATCGGTTTCCAATTATAGAACGCTTCAATGGTCACAGCTAAAGTGCTTTTGTCAAAGTCTTTTACTTCAAGATGACCGTTTGTTTGCCAATCAGCTTGCACTTCGTTGAGATCATGTGTACTGTATGCATGATCTTGAGGATCGGCGAAATTCAGACTTGCTTCAAATGGCTCGTCTACTTCCTTAATAAGTTGACCGGATATGGGTTTGCTTAGGTAGTTGAGGCCTAAGCGCGAGGCGACCAATGCGGCTTCGTCTTTTGCAGAGATAGTCTTTGACCGTTGAAGAGCCATGCGGATAAAATTTAGCCGCTTGGCAAACTCCAGTATACCGTAAGTTTTGGTCATCCAAATCGTTTTAGATACTCTTGAATAGCCGATTGACTTAATGGCTCGTTCGCGATTACTATCATCCATAAATGCCTTCAAGGTGCTTGACTTGTCGATGCTTGACATGACTGCATTGTAGGTATATGAGTTCTCTCCGAATGGATCTAAAGCCTGACGCAGATCAGGGCCGCTCAGTATCTTCTTATCAGCTTTAGTAGGAGTGCTTTTATGTAACCCTTGCAGCCATAAGTAAAAAGCTTCACCTTTTATAAAAGCATTCTCAAAATCTTTTTGAGGGATCGGTTCGAGGATTGATGGTAGAGACGCCGATTCAATTTGACCGATCTGAAGAAATTCTCCCAGATGATTATGCATGCCTTCATGTGTGCAAGTGACACCAATGTAAGGAGGTAATACAAAGAAGAATGCCAGGTGATGCTTTATATCGACTATTCCATTATGCCCTCTTTTTAGCCAGCTTGGTGCTCCTGAGATATTAAATGAAAAGCCTCCAATAAAAAGGTGATCATTGCTGAGTATTGTGATATCAATAGGCGTTGCATTGCCGAGATTGTCGATAGCGTCAATTTTTTCGAATGTTTTTTTGGATACGTCGAGGAAGATTCCATTTATGATATTTGTATTTTGTGGGCTTAACTTTACTCCTGGTGTTGTTAATGTTGTTATCTTTTTGTGGTAGGAGGGGCATAGGTGTGGGATTATTACCGCGAGTTGTGTTGTCAAATCGAGCAGTTCGGGTGTCCATTCAATAGAAGTGTTCGGTAACTGAAATACTTTAATGGAAAAGCTAGGCGCGATATCCTCCCATCGAAGTTCTGTCTGTTCGTTTATGTCCGGCATACTTAATTTATTTTTGGAGATCATCAGCGAATTGCGTGAGAGATTTGATCATCAAATGCTCTTGTGCGAGTTGAAAAGCATACTCTTTTCTCCAGAAAGAAGGAGAAAGATACCCGTCGAATTTATTTTGAGCGAAACCTCCCGCGTTCAAGGAAAGATCGTCACGAGTCGGAAATTGTGATGTCAATCTTTTGATGCTTTCCATAAGTTGCGTTCTTTTCTGTCCCTGAATGAGTATGCAGCCTTTGAATGGTACCGCCTTAATGTGTGTGAAATTTAAAGCAGAACAAATTCCGCGTACCACACGATAGCCGACCCACGGAAACCAAAAGATATCCCCAGCTATAATTTTGAAGGATAGATCTTCCAATGTTTCGTATTCATTTTTTCCTTGAATAATGACATCGTTTGGATCTAAATGACTGGAGAGAATGGTACGAATATAATGGGTGAACTCGTCATCGGGCATTTTATAAAGCGCCCGCATTTCATGGATGACTTCATCTGACGGGTCTATAGATTCGCCAAAAAAGTTAATCGTGCTTGAGCCGGCTGCCGGTCGAATATCAAGCCGCCGTGCTTTATGATCAACTCCTGTTACTTCCCAGGTTCGACTATCATATAGTATCCGATCTCCTACTGTATAATGTATTGTTGACACAGTTCCAATTACGGATCCAGTTGTAGTTATTAATTTGTAGTCAGAGGCGGATTTGAATGCGGTTGAAAAGAAACTTGTTTGAATAACCCCGCGGCCAGCAGGTGTGCAGTATAACCTGCCGGTCTCAACTTCGATTGCTAACAAAGGTTTGGGCATTGTTGATAGCCATTGAATAGCGCCATCAAAAATTGAAACTGATCCTTTGCGGTTGTACAGCGGCTCTCTTAATCTGGAGAAAGGACCTTTGTCCACCAGGATTGATCTCACATCAGCGCTCGTTACATTTTGATGTCGATATTCATGAACCAAGGATAATAGCTGCTGGACAAAAGTTGATAGTTGTAACTGGTCCAGGCTCGGTGATTCAAATAATCCTTTTCGCAGGAGTGAGATCTGGGCCAGCGTTTGAAAGGTGGGAAGCCGTAGTTTGTTGATGAAATGGTCATTCGAATCAATTTTTGATTCTCGGATAAAAACATGTAGGCGAGGTATAGAGTCCGGGTTGATTGACGTTTTTCCATTGATTGTTTCGGATTGCACTCGACCTGACCGACCAAGTCGCTGGCGTAATGAGGATACTGATGAGCCCGGTCCAATCTGGGCAACTTCTTTTATTGTGCCAATATCGATCCCTAGCTCTAAAGTAGACGTCGCAACCAGAATGGATTTTACCTTTTCATCACGCATTCGGTCTTCCGAATTTTTGCGGAGTTTTTTATCAAGGGGCCCGTGATGAACGACATAATCACGGTACGCATCGTTTGATTCCTGTGACAGTGTGAGATCGTTTAGCTTCTTTGAAAGCTCCTCCGCGTCACGTCTCGTATTCGTAAAAACGATTCCTTTTTGCTTGTTTTCATAGATTTCGTAAACATCCGATGCAATTGCTTTGTCAAGTTTCTCTTTTGCATTCATCGGGTCTTCATTCGATTTTGTACGAATTGTCAGACTAATGAATATTTGTTTATCTTCTTTAGTTACGGAGTTCTGTTCCGGAATAACATTTGTTCCAGGTCGTAAGAATTGGTAGATTTTTAGCTGATCGGCCTTCGATCCATTTCCTAAGGTTGCTGACATCGCTATTCTTGTTTTTTTGCCGACTAATTCCTCCAGACGTGTTATCTGCGAAATAAGCTGAAACCCTCTTGGTGTTTCGAAGTAGGCATGGAGTTCATCAATCACGATTGCTGATAAACGTGAGAAATTCGTTTTGACTTCGTTTTGACTTTTAATGAATCTGCCCTCCAAAGACTCTGGTGTAATGATGAGCACTCCTTCGGGGTTGTTCCAGCTGTTTTCCTTTGTCGTTTCATAAACGTCGCTGCTCCACGGAGTTACCGAAATTCCAATTTTCGCGCATAATGAAACAAGGTCGCTCGCTCTTATATTCTCTTTTGCTTGACGGGCTTGCTGGTTTATGAGCGCTCGGGTTGGACATATATATAAGACATCGTAACTCTGATCGCCTTCTTCAAACTTGCTTCTCTTCGCGATCTTGTTAAGCAAGGGCAGGAATGCAGCCATGGTCTTTCCACCTGCAGTTGGTGCAGATAAAATAAGATCACTTTGCTCACTGCTCGTAAAATGTTCAAAGGCTGAAAGTTGAATGTCCTTGAGGCTACTCCAGCCCATTTCGGTGATCCACTCACCGATGGTAGGATGAAGATCTTTAACGCCAAAATTTTTTATCATTGGAGAGTGGGTCAGGCAAAAAAAAAGCCCATCAAAAGTTCAGAGACTGAACTTTGACGGGTATGGGTTGAATTTGGTAAAAAACGATTGAAATGTCAAGTAAACATGCTGCATTAAGTTTTTCAAACGACGTATCGGTCGGAAACCCTAGTAGCGGTAGCTGGCAACCGAAGCTCATAACAGGGCGGCTTATAGCAAGCTTTCAGTACCAGTTAGTCACCTCTCAGCAGTAAAGCGATGCAACTACGGGAAAAATGTTAAACTGCAAAAAGTAGTGGGAAGTACCAAATGGGACGATTGAGTGTCGGTGCCTTGGATTTCTCTTCCTGCCGTTTAGTTTTAGTATCTCCTACGCAAAAAGGTTGCGTGGAAGGCATCGATTTTTGTGTTAAATATCGGTTACACGAAATGTTTGATGAGAATTTTTGCGTTTACCTGGAGTATGCTCTTTCTGGCGTACTCTCGAAATCTTCTAATTTTTACTATCGTGGTTGCTGGTGCGATGGTATTCGTCTTCCGGAAAATCACTTGAAACATTCTAGAGCATATATTTTAAAATATAGGATGGTTGAGACTGAAGCGTGGATTTATGCAGAGAATTTTAAAGAGGAAAAGCATCGTTGGCCAACACCCTATGAGATGCGCATATTTTTCGGCGATGAATCTATCAATAAATTAAATGCAAGAGAAAGGCTTGAAGATTGTGTCCCGACTTCAGATCCAGATTCGTGGATACGTATCGATATGGTTGAAAGATGGATTGATATTCAGCTGCCTTGATCGTTTCGTCATCTTAAGCCCTGAAAGGATTTGATCTAGTTCGTTTTTATAAAGTCTGACAAAGCGCCCCGTTCTTTTTTGTATGTCGTTGACTTTTAAACGGTTTGCCGGTAGCTTTGATGTCTACAAGAAGGCAAAATCTTCAATGCCGGCATCGGGGATTTCATTATTTTAATGGTAAATATTTTAGTGAATGGAAAAGGCTCCTCAGGATAATTATTTGGATTTGATGAAAATCGTAAGAAAGCGCTTTGACGTAATCAATGCATTGAGATTATCAGGAATTGATAATTATGATATTGCTGAAATTACTGCCTTTCATGGACGGAAAATTGTCGAAGCAATCGCATTTGGTTGTTTAGTTGCGACGAAGAATGGATTTAAACACATACCTCAAGATGCTCAGGGACAATACAATGCAGAGACAATTTTTAAATCTCTAACTAGGAAGGGCATTGTTGTTCTGCAAAGCCCGAGTGAGATCCGCGAGGCAAATGAACACGAGCAGCAAAAATATAGTGTTAAGGTGTCGATTATTGGAATACCTGAACGTAGGATTAGTAATGATGAATTAGTTAAAATGTATCAACGAATGCACAATTGGCTTCATGAATTAAATCCATACACTAAAGACGCACAAGAAGTTTTTTATTCAAAACATCAAAATCAATTGAGGGATGACATAAATAGACTAGAGCTTTTTCTTAAAAATCATTTTATAGGTATTAAAGGACAAGGTTTTTTTTGTTCCTTAAGGGATCGAGTTGATGGTCAAACTAAAGTAATGTCTTTGTCTAAAACCTCAGACCTTTAGTCGCGATTATTACCACTAGATATATTTCGATTTATTTGGGATGTAAAGGGTTAAAATTAATTCATTAAAGAAAAATGAATGTGTATGTAATACGGTACAATGACATTTGTGGTGCGTTGTACTATTAAAACACAAAACTCATTATAGTTCATTACGATGCGATCGTTACGTTTCGAGTATATCGCTCGTCTACTCCTGTGCTACTGTTCATTCCTATCAACTTCAACGGTGTCGGTAGTGTTTGTTTTTCCTAGTTGTCCGATCGCGAAAAAAACCTTCATAAACCCACTATTGTAAACCAGAATAATGAACATTGCTATCCCTCCGAAAAATAGTAGTCCTATGAGAATGATTATGCCATGGTTTACTTCAAAGCTATCCTCAGCGCCAATCCAACCTCTGTAAAAACCAAACACCTCGATCAGTCCCGCCCAGGGTAATAGTTTTACTAACAACATTCGGGATTTATCAACTCGTCTTATCATTTGATAGGCTAGTGTTAAGATTATTATTGCAATTGCTGGATGGGCCAGGTAGATGAACCAGTGTATCTGACCTGAGATCAATCCCAAGTCTGTACTAAAATGCTCCTTTATGCCATCAAAATTCCATATCAACATTCTGAGAATATTAAAAGAATCGGCATAGCCGAAAATAAGAACGGTCAGACAAGCTGCATGAAATACTTTTGCCTTGACGTTCTGTCCTTTATCTCTTTTGTAATCGTGCACTAATCCGACCACAAGAAAAATTAACGCGAAAATTCTAAATCCCATTTATTCTAAAATTATAATGTCCCCTGTGTTGAAGTTGTATGCCATGCCGGAGCGTCGATAAGAATCGGGTTCTGGTCAAATGCTTCATCGCGCAATTTACATAAACATTTTATCGCAGTTTGTATCTGGTTGAAAGATCAGTATCGGGTAGATGATCAGGTGGTTAGAGCGTTGAACAATACTATACCCGTATTGTCTGGTTATACAAGAGGAAATTACAGTGTCACCTCCTCGACAGGGGTATTGAAATGTATGCAAACGTATTCTGTGGAAAATGAAGTGTTACAGGTGGATATAACAAGTTATCCTGCTGGTTTGTATCTGATAAAGGTGAGTAATAATAAGACGTCATTTATCTGCAAGGTGATCAAGAATGATGCGGGCCGCATTGATGTCTGGGATATAAGAAAAGCCTGATCTGACCAGCGACAAGAAAGATCACATTCATTGATTATATATACGAACAGAAAAGAGTCCTCAAACTTATGAGGACTCTTTATATGATCAGATTTTTTTAGCTACTTTTCTGTTTTCGCTCGCAACGCCCACGTCACACGCCCTACTTCCAGATCCTCATACTGCTGACGGATGGCAACATGGTGTTGACCTTGCTCATACCCTTTGCCGCCGTTCACGATAAACCGGCACTTGTATTTTGCAGCTTTAGGCAATGCCAGGTTGCACAGCCTTATGTTGCGTAGATTGGGCAATAGCACACGAGCGAGTTGTTTCTTCCTGTCGATCTTCACGTCCCTGCCTTTCAGGTTCATGAAAGCAAACAGGTTGTAAGGAACCTCAAGCCAGAGCTCCGCATCCTGCGGTAAAGCGCGTATCAACTCGACGTCAAAATTCCTACGCTTGTCGGGAGCGCCTACAATTAAAAATTGCATAGCGACATTGGGATCGCTCGGATCCACATTCTCGACATTGAAATTGCGCCAGGTAACGTTGTTATAATTGCGGATAAAGTTGGTAAAGTCATCCCAATCGAAATTAGACGGCGAAGGAATTGGTGGCGCGCCATCCTGGGGGTGATTCAACAAGCCCACAAAACAATAATGGCCTTCGCCTGGTATACTGCCCGACGGCCAGGTAACAGCATTGGTCACAGCGATGGTATCGCCGACCGGAACATTGATCGGCGCAGATGTGCCGATGAGGTGCCACATGTTCGGGGTGACAAGCGATGCTACTTCACTCCAGTATACGGTGGCGGTTACACCGTTAGCGGCGCTGCCCCCTCTGTTCTTCACACGCACATAGATGTAGTTGTCTTGTCCCATCTCTACGGTAGAGCCCAGTGTGTTCGAATTTTCCGTTCCGCTGCCTTCACCAAACGCGGCAGTGGGATCGGCCACGGCTGTCTTTGTAACGATAATGTCAGGGCTTACGCTGATGGCGCCCGTGCTGGGCACTGCGCCGGTGTCGCCTACAAAGTCTCGCATGTAAACATCGGGCGTAAGGCCAAGTGTGTTTTCGATGATGGCTCTCAGGTTGGGCATTACGCCGATGTTGCCGGCAAGCCCTGCTCCCTGCGCAGTACCCGTGGCAGGGTTCGACAGCAACGAACGCATTTGCAGCGGCGATAACAACGACATCGCCGTCGCTTTATACATACCCTGTATGGTCAACGCTGCGCCTACGATGATTGGCGATGCGCCACTCGTGCCTCCAAAAGAGGCGGTATCGTCATCATTGAACGTGCCGGTACCCTCGCCACCAAGAGAGAGCATGCTGCTGCGGTTGGCATAACCTGCCGACACTATGTCTTCTCCCCATGCGTAACAATCGATTCGTGAACCAAAATTTGAAAAATCTGCGCGGTCATGTGGAACTGTCGACAACGAGGCGCCTACCATGATCGCTCCCGAATCACGGAAGTTCAGGCTCGCGCGATTCAATATAGTGAGCCCGGCACTCGTCCAGGTGTCGAGATCGTTGTTCCCATTGCCGGCGGCCTCAACCACCACGATACCATTGGCCACCGCGAGGCGTATCGCATCAAAGTCTGCGCCATCGGTTTCGGTAGGCAGGGGCGGAGACGAGCGTTGAACCTCCAGTAGTAAAACATCGCCTGCATTCATGTTGCTGATAGCCGATACGATCGCGTCAGCCACGTGTAACGCTGTGCCGGACGCCGCTTCGAAGTGTGACACCATCCTGACATAGCTTACCGACGGTGCAATGCCCACCACGCCGCGTGTGTTGTCAACCCCCACGATCTCACTCAGCACGGCCGTGCCGTGATCGCCAATATATGTTCCCACGCCATGACGATTGTCGTTGAACAGAAGTGTCGGTGAGGCGGCGGCCAGGTCCTCGTGACCAGGTATCCAGCCCTGCTCAAGGTCCACCAGGCCCACGCCCACACCTTCGCTATTGGGCTGTAACCATGCCCAGCGTGCATCGATGCCATCGGGTGCCGCGTCGAGGTAGCCCTGCTGTGCGGCCAGCGTGTCATCGGTGGCATTGATGGCCGGATCACTGACTGACATTTCTTTGTAGGCTGTTTCGATCTCGTATGCGTCCTGAAATGTCTTTACAAGTTCGTCGATGTTACCCTCAAAATTGCGGTAGTCAAGACGCCAATAGTTTGTGAGGCTGTTAAGTGGAGGAAACTCTGACTTCTGCGCGAGGCGTTCCAGCTCTTTGATCTTCGTCACAGGAACGCTCTTAATGCTCCTGCGGATCGATTTGGGAGGGAATTGATCCAGCAAGGTAGCGATACGATCCATCTGATGTTTCTTGGCAAAATCTTTAAGATTATCTCCTTCGAGGTAGGAGTATTGGTCCGCAAGGCGAACTATGACGAATCCGCTGTAAGGCTTTACCTTCTCAGCGTGATTGGGACGACGTTTGTTGTTCAGCTTCTGATCAAACGTGAAGCAATTTGTTGGGGTACGATGGTTGTTCAGCATAGGATAAGAATTTAGAGTTGGATAAAAGAGAGACGCGGTTTCAGAAACGCAACGAGCCATGCTTCTTGTAGAAGAAGAAGCGATGTGCTCTTGAATCAAATTTAACGTATTCCCCAGTTGAGATCAACGAAACAGAAGTATTTGAAGCGATAAGAAAACAGGGAACAGAAAACAGGGTAAGAGTAAAATGTATAAAGCCCGCAGAATATCTATGACTTAAAGTTCCAGTTTATCAATGGAAATTTCCTTCGACTGTTAACGTTCCATAGGCCCACCTGAATTCCACGAAGTCTTTTTGCTTTATTGATAAGCCTGATGATAGACAGCTATCTTTGCGTGGCGAATTGAGAAATCATGCGTAAAAAGAACAAATCCATTCCTGTAAACGCCATGGCCAACGGGGCAGATACAGGCATTGTATTAGAAAGAATGAGTTTTGAGCATCTGAGCGCCGCGGAAAAGGCAGCTTTACGTGATTCGGAAGATTCGAGGCAAACACACCGACACGATACACACTCATTCTTCCTGCTCGAGAGCGGAACCGTCTTTATCGAGATCGACTTTAAAAAGTACAAGATCAGGCCGTCGACGGTTGTGTATATGCATCCTGACCAGGTGCATCGTACCATAATTTCGGATACGATGACCGTTAGCAGTTGGGCGATAACCAACGAAAATCTCAATCCGGAATATCTCAAATTCCTGGAGGCCATAACGCCTGCCGGGCCGCTGGTGTTAAAGAAAGAAACATTTGCTGTTATTTCGGAGGCAGTGTCGCTTTGTATGAAGCTCTCGGAGCGGAAAGGTGATAAGCTGTATCACTCCTTACTAAAGGATAGCTGTAACGCTCTTGTTGCATTGGTTATTTCGCAATATTTGGAACAATCCAGGCCGATCGACAGGCTCTCCAGGTTTGAGATCGTCACGAAAGCCTTCCGGGAGGCTTTGGAGCGTAACTACGTTGCCCTTAAACGACCAGCGGAATACGCTCGAAAGCTAAACGTATCCACGCCATACCTGAACGAGTGTGTAAAAGAGGCGACGGGCTATCCGGTTTCATACCACATACAACAGCGGGTGATCCTCGAGGCAAAACGTTTGCTTTACTATTCTGATAAATCGGTAAAAGAAATAGCGACTGAATTGGGGTACGATGATTATCCCTATTTTTCACGACTGTTTACAAAAGTTACGGGAATGACTGCGCTGGCATTCAGAAACAAAAACCTCGATTAGTCCAATACCTGCTTTGTATTGCTGTTTTTGATCCTGACTATACGGTGTTGATTTGCATAGTCAAATAAATCGTATAAAAATGGGATCATTAAAAGGAAAACAGGTGCTCGTTTCTGGAGCAAGTATAGCCGGACTTTCAACCGCATTCTGGATGGGCCGGTTGGGCGCGAGGGTAACCGTTGTTGAGCAGGCCCGCGAGCTTCGTACCGGCGGAACACCCGTTGATGTGGTGGGAGTAGCCCATGCCATCGTGAAACGAATGGGGATGTTTGAGCAGATGTCAGCAAACAGACTGCACAAAGAGATCTGGGAATTTAAAAACAGCGACGATGTAACTGTGCGGGCCATAACGCTGAAAGGCCCCGATGCAACGCTTCCTGACGATGATATAGAGATCGAGCGCGCCGTGTTTCTAAAGATCTTGTTTGATGCTGTAAAGAACGATGTGGATTTTGTATTCGGTAGCAGCGTCACGACCTTAAACGAAACCAGCGAGAATATCACCGCCACGTTTAAAGACGGCTCTCAGCGCTCGTTTGACCTGGTGTTTGGTTGCGACGGTTTACATTCCGGCATACGAAAGATCTGGTTTGGTCCTGAATCGGAATACAGTCATTTTCTTGAGCAATATTTTTCGCTCTCCATTATCAATAGGCCATTAATTAAACAGAATACAGGCCAATTGTATAATGTGCCACGCAAGGCTATAATGCTCAATACATACAACAACAAGACGGACGTTGCTCTGTGTTTCATTTCAGAAAAAGAGATTTCCTACGACTATCGTGATATCGAGCAACAACGGCAGATAATTCTCGAACAATTTGCCGGAGACGGCTGGAGAACCCCAGAATTGCTGGAAGCGGTAAAGAATTCTGAAAACTTTTACTTCGATAAGCTCTGCCAGATAAAAATGTCCTCGTGGACAAAAGGCCGGGTGGCATTGGTAGGCGATGCCGGCTATTGCGCTTCACCGGCTTCCGGCATGGGAGCATCGATCGCGATGATCGGAGCGGCCGCGTTAGCCGACGCTCTGGAACAAAACTGCGGCAACTTTGAGCTCGCCTTTCAGGAGTACAATAAGAATTTACGTCCGTTTATTGACGAAATTCAGGAGACAGCAGTAAAATT
>Ga0247762_1000336_pt1 | contig 15067 bp, 8 predicted proteins | sample UWRJL081202R4_FD_181016 | JGI IMG/M metagenome (GOLD analysis project Ga0247762, IMG submission 181016) | Plant litter microbial communities from Arlington Agricultural Research Station in Wisconsin, United States - UWRJ-L081-202R-4 | ecosystem: Environmental > Terrestrial > Plant litter >...
GATGTAAATATTGCTCTCTACCTCGAAGCCCTTGGTGATTGAGCTCGGCTGCAGGAAGTAAACCGGCTCGCCAGTGGAGTCGAGGGTGGAGGAATAGCTGTTCTGAAAGCGAATATGGTAGAAATCCGCGTCCAGTGTTACGCGCTTTAACTTGATTACGGTGCCAGTCTGGTAGGTAGTGGAGCGTTGCTGCTTGGGTAAAGTCTTCACTGGAATACCAGCGGCACTCTGCACGTAGTCGAAGACTTTGCTGGGTGGAACTACGCTTCCCGTTGAGACCTGACCGTACACCGACCAGTTGGTGCGCAGGCGATAGTTGGCGTCGATCGAAGGCAGCCACGCAGAGTAGGAGCCATTGTTGGTGATGAAGGTGTTCGGGTTGTTCGTGCCGAGGCCACCGATGGTCTTGCCGTTGTCTGCATACTGCTTGGTCGCGATGTTGTAATGCGAGAACTTGGTGCCCGCAGTGATGTTCAGATGGCGTGTCGCGTGAAACTCATATTCGACGTAGGGCTGGTAGGAGTTAGTCCAAAAGGACTCGTTGAAGTTCGAGAGAGCCTGATTAGCCCAGTTGTTCAGGGGGTCGCTCGGAGTCTGATGGCGATTGGTGGCGGCCCACTCGTACCAGAAGCCCACACGCGCAATGCCGAACCTGGAGACCTGGCTGATGTTCGAAGTCTCTCCATACTTGCGGTAGCTATTGTATTTGTCAACGCCGCAGGGAAGAGCGCTTACCCCCTTCTTGGTGACCTGCACGTTGCAGGGGGCGATGGCGATGCCGTTGTAGGTCTTCGAACCGTTGATCGTGGATGCTTCGGTGATCGGCGTGGCGTTTGTGAACTTCTCGCCGTTGTCGTAGTTGTACGTATAGGGCTTCACGTCGAGGATGAAGTTGTGGCCGAACTCACTGTGTAGTCCGACATACTCGAAATCGGTGGGCACGTGGTACTTGTTGTACTGATTATCGAGATAGTTGACGGGATCTGTATTGTCCGTGAGAAGGAAGTTGATTCCTGCCCCGGCGAAGAAGGCGTTGGCTCCGGTGCAGGTGTATCCCGTACCTGCACCGTACATCTGGCAGCGCGTCGCCGCAAAGTTTGGCGTATTGGCATCGAGCTGGATGACGCCGGAGAAGCCTGTGAGATAGGTCTTGTCGGAGAACTTGTATTGCATCTTGATGGCGCCGGCATTGCGTGTCTGGTGATTGAAAGTCTGGTAACCATCGGACCTAAGGTGGTGCACGTCGATCTGGAAGTTCAGTTTGTGGCTACCGAGCAAATCGCCCGAGTCATACTCGCCGTCGTAAAGAGCCGTGTTGAAGGAGCCATAGGAGAACTGTCCGCGAACGTTCTGCATGGGGCTCAGATTCTTCGAGAGCAGATGGATGGAGCCGCCGAAAGGCGCAGGTCCGATGGTAGAGGCGGTGCCGGGGCTGCGGTCGAAATCGATGCCGCCGAGGAACTGCGCGGGAAAGAAGGCCCACGAGTGATGAGTCGGTGTGTTGGTGTCGTAGAAGGGAATGCCGTCGAAGTCAATGTCGTACTCACCATCGGGAAATCCGCGGAAGAAGGTGCTGGACTGACCGAGACCGACGCCGTTTCCGTTGGTGGTAAAGGTGCCTGGTGACATCTCGACGGCCTCACCAAAATCGGCAACGGGAGATATGAAGTTCTGAATGAAGTGCTGCGTGATCTCTGTACGTGCAGAACGCGCATCCAGAGGAGCGTCCATCGGCGCAAGGGCTGACGCGATGGAGCCAACCTCATTCCCCGAGACATTCACCTCCTGCGAGACGTCGCCCAGAGCGAGCGATGCTGACAGATCCTGGTCCTGACCGGCGGCGAGGCGAAGAGTGCGGCGGCTCGGCCTGAAACCCGATCCCGCGATCACCACGATATAGTTTCCGGCTTTGAAGCCGCTGAGTGTGAAGTGGCCCTGCGCGTCCGTCTTCGTTGTTCGAATGGCGGCGGCCGAGTCGGTAGCCGTCACCGTGACCGCGACGTCCGTGAGAATGCCGCCCTTCGCGTCCGTCACGATACCGGAGAGCGTACTAGACGTCGTCTGAGCATAGCTCGAGACAGCAAAGAGCAAAAAAGCGCAGACGTAGAGGAGAAGGCCAGCGGCACAGCGTTTCAGGGTGGATTGTGTCATGAGTTCCTCCAGGAATACTCGGTTGAACAGTGCGGAAAATCGCGAGCGATGGATTCGCGTTATCGGTTGATTGCCGCCGGCAGCCCAAGTCTCTGGCGGGTCTCGTCGCGAGCAGCGGCAAGGTCCTTCTGAAACTGTGGGGATGCCGTAAGCGAGCCGAAGAGGGCATACGCTAAACGACGGCTGGCCTCGGTATCGCTGGCATAGTGAACGCCGCAGACCAGGCGGTTGTGCGCGAATTGGTCGGCACGATCGAGAATCTGCTGGCGCCTCTCCGGCACCATCTGGATCAGTACGAAGCCAAGCAGATAGCCGGAGAGAGAATGTCCGCTCGGATAAGAGTTAGGCTCTCGCGTAACGGTGCAGACAGGATGCAGCGTGGTATCGGCCTGGTAGGGACGGGGACGGTGATACGTGCTCTTGAGACCGCTGCTTGCCTCGGATTCGTCCTTGCGAATGCGTTTGGAGAGTGCTGAGGTCAACGGAAGCGCGTCTGCGTTGAACTGTGTCCCCATCACCGACGCGAATAGAAAAATGCTCTCTTCGTGATCGTCGACCTGCGCTTGAGCCACCTGCTCCGGAGTGCGCTTCTCTTCAATCTGGTGCAACTCCACGAGCTCCGAGAGAGCGATGGCGGAGTTCTTCGCCGGCGGGGTTGGGAGGATGAGATCGAGAGGAAGCGAAGCCTGGTTGAGATAAAACTTGGCATGTATGGCCGCATCGATCGCGGCCTTTGCGGAGTTGGGGCTGGCGAACTGTGCATGCGCACACGACGCCGTCATGGCGAGGATCAGGACCACGCGAAAAGAAGCTTTATTTTGTCTCATTGCGAGACTGAGACTAGGAGTTGTTTGTGAATACTTGAAGACCGCGAGGTTACAGAGAGGTTAAATAGCGAGGCACGACGAGAATTCGCACAGATTTCTCTTGATCTTAAGGTTGATCTCAGGTTTATATCAGCAACCTTAAGATAACGCTTCAACTTTAACGCATCGTGAGTATGGATTCCTGCGTGGTCGGAGCGACCTTCAAGGGAAACTTAATCTCGAAAACGGAACCTTCAAGCGGTGTGCTGCGCACGGTGAGTTCGGCAGCGTGAGCGTCAGCGATCCAACGCCCGATCGAAAGACCAAGGCCTCTGCCGGCGCTCGATTTTCGCTCCCGCAGGTCGGCCTGATAGAAGCGATCGAAGACGTGTCGGCGTACTTCCTCCGTCATGCCGACCCCCGTGTCCCGTACGGCGACGAGAGCGTACTCTCCTTGGATAGAGACCTCTGCGCGGATCTCGCCGTGTACTGGCGTATAGCGAATGGCGTTATCCAGGAGGATGCCGAGTAGCCGCTGGAGAAGAAGTTCGTCGCCTTGAATGAAGACGGTCTCGGAAGGAAGATGCCAGTCGAGCAGGATTCCGCTGGACTCGGCAAGATCTTCGACGCGGCGGCAACCGCTAATGACAAGGGCGCAGAGGTCAATCTTTTTGAAGGCGACCTCGTGAAGGAAATTGTCGCTCTGCGTGAGCGATAGAAGCGCATCGAGTAACGTCGATCCCGTGCGGCACTCGGTCACAATCTTTTCAAGCGCATCGCGATACTCCTCCTCACTGCGTGGTCGACGCAGTGAGAGCTGTGCGGTGGCGAGCATCACGGTCATGGAGGTGCGAAGATCGTGGGAGGCGTCGACGGAGAACTGGCTCAGCCTCGACACAGCCGCCTCAAGCCTTGCGAGCAGCTGGTTCCACGCGATGGCCAGTCGCTGGATCTCATCCCTGGCCGCTGGCACAGGCAGCCGCTGGGAGAGGTTGCTGATACCTATCCCGAGAGCCGCCCGCGTGACACGATCGACTGGCTTGAGGGCAAAGCGGCTGAGGAAGTATCCGCATACCGAGGAGAGAATGAGCAGCCCGGGCATCAAGAGGAGCAGCGCATTCCGGTATTTTTGCAGGATGTAGTGCTCCTCTTCGAGCGTCCCACCGATGTGCAAAATCGCGGCGCGCCCGTCGACCGCGATCTGATGGCACATCACCATCGCAGGCTTGGTGTCGATCACAATGGAGTCAAAGGTCGCTGCCTGGCAGTCTTGTCCGGCTGGCAGACCCCAGTCATGGGAGGCGTCCTCGATCGGAAAAATAAACCCTCCATCGAGGGTGTGTACATGAAAGAGATTGCCTTCATGGGTAACCAGCGCATAGTCGCGGAGCTGCTCACTCAACGGCTGCATTGCGCCCTTCGCTTTGTTCTCTCTGAGAAGGCTGATGAGACGGTCTTCGCGCCCCTGCAGATGCGTCTTCTTGCCTTGCAGAAGCGAGTAGCGCAAAGCTCCATAGGAAAGCATTCCAAAGGCGGCGAGACCAAGGAACGTGACCAGGAGATACAGCAACATAAGTTTGGCGCGAACCGAGATCGCTCTCATCCGGGGACCGAAACGAACATGTAACCAGAACCGTGGACGGTTCGAATGAGTGGCTGTCCCTTATCAGACTGGTCTTCGAGTTTGGCTCGCAATCCATGGATGTACACATCAAGTGTGTTCTCTTTGACGTCGGCATGGATGCCCCAACCAGCTTCGATGAGTTGCTCGCGTGTTGTAATAAGGCCCTTGCGGCGCATGAGGGTATCCAAGAGCTCGAACTGTTTCTTCGTCAGCGCGATCTCTTTCCCATGACGAAGCGCAAGACGTCGTCCTCGGTCCAGGACGACGCCCCCCGCCTCCAGCGCTGCGTCCGAAAGGTTCGCGCCGCGGCGAGCAATTGCCCCGACACGAGCGAGGAGGATCTCAACGATGAAGGGTTTGACAAGATAATCGTCTGCTCCCAGATCAAAGGCACGCACGATCTTGGGCACAGCGTCAACTGCCGTGAGGACAAGGATGGGAGTCTTGCACTGCTGCGTCCGGGCCCACTTGAGCACCTCAAAGCCATCCATCTCAGGTAAAAAGATATCGAGCAGAGCGGCGTCAAACTGGCCGGTGAGCAGGAGGTTGGCTCCTTCCCGTCCATTGCCTGACACCACGACGCGATGCCCGTCTTCGGTCAGGGCACGCTCGACCAGGCTAGAGATTCTGAGGTCATCTTCAATAACGAGAACGTTCATTGTGAGGTGTCCTGGCGGAATTCTGCGCAATAGTGCATGTGGCCTTGAATTTTACGCTGTACACGTGAGGACCGTAGCTTGAGGATTGCTGTTGTAGTGATTGTGCCAGTATTGCGGAAGCGCGAGCACCGCCTAGCTGCCTCTCAAGAGCTCATATGTCTGCTCGACGCTGGTATACCACCTGGGTCCCGGTACTCTCTATCCGCCTCTCCACGGCGTGGAGGCCCAAGGAAGTCTGCGCTCGAAGAAAACCGGCGGAGGCGGAAGGCTGCGTCGTCTGTACAATACCACGCTAAACCCACCGCAGAGGGCCGCAAAGCACTACAAGAAGGTCATAGAAAAGTACGCGAACTTCTATGACAAAAGGACGAAGTCGGATAACCACATCTTTCGGGAGCATCGAGCTCGGGTTAGAGCTCGTAGCGCAATGAAATATTAAGCTCAGCGTAAGACGGAAGAGCCTTGGCGCAAGGACTGCAGTGGTGCGTTATTATCGGATTTCGATGTACCTTCAGTTTCATCAAAATCGGGGTATTTCAACAGAAGGAATTGGCAACAAATGACTTTTTATCGTCTGCGTTTGCTTGTGCCGCTCGGTCTACTGCTCTTCTTTCCACTCTCGTCCGTGGCTCAGGCGCAGCAAATGGAGACATTTCTCACGCTCAATTCAGTTGTAGAAGACGCTGCAAAAAACTATCCCGCCATCCACATTTCGCAGGAGGAGTTGAATGCTGCGGGAGCGCGTATCCAATTGGCTCGCTCCGCTTACTTACCTCGTGTGGATGCGCTGGCACAATTCAATCGCGGAACGCGAAATAACGTATTCGGCACACTACTGCCTCAGAGCAGCATTCCATCGATTTCCGGACCTGTCATAGGCAGCAATAACGGCGGTTCGGTCTGGGGCAGCGCGACAGGCGTCCTCATCAACTGGCAGCCGTTTGATTTTGGAGCGCGATCCGCAAGTGTTCAGGCAGCGCAGGCAGGACGTACGCGTGCCTTTGCTGCAAGCCTGCGAACGCAACTGGAAGTAGAGACGGCATCCGCAGATGCCTATCTCTCGGTCATCGCTTCACTGCAGACGCAGAAAGCTGCTCAAACTGCTGTCGATAACTGGGAGACCTTGAGGCGAAGCATTCACGCCCTGGCGGCGGCAGAGCTTCGCCCCGGCGCGGATGAATCGCGTGTGAACGCGGAGAAGGCCGCTGCGGCCAATCAACTGGCACTAGCGCAGCAGGCAGTTGATTCCAATCTCGCAACGCTGCGGAAGTTTCAGAGCAGCCCATCAACAGTTCCCGGTACCGATCAAAAACTCCTGACCAGGGTTCCAGAGGCAACAGGCAAAGACGCTCCCTTCACTGCGAGTTCCAATCCGCTCATGGCGGAACAAAAAGCCACGACCGCAGAGAATGAAGCGCAGCTGAAGGCCCTTCAGCGAAGCTGGACTCCACAGTTCAATCTTGAGGGTTCAGCTTATGCGCGCGGAACTGGCGCAGAGACCAATGGGCAACGTCTTTCTGGAGCGAACGGGTTGGCACCAAACGTCGGGAACTACGTTGTGGGCGTGAACATCACCTTCCCCCTGATGGATTTCGCCAGCATCCATGCGAAGACGGCGACACAGGCTTCTCTGACGAGAGCAGCGAAGGCCCTTGAAGATTTAACCGAACGAAATCTCCGGGAGCAGTTCGAACAGACCCTGGCAGAGCTTCGTGCGACAGAAACCATGGCGCAGAACACGCCCGTTCAGTTGCAGGCTGCCCAGGCCTCGCTTGATCAATCTTCCGCGCGATACAAAGCCGGGCTCGTAGCAATTGACGATGTGGCGCAGGCGCAGCGCCTGCTGGTGCAGGCGGACATTGACGACTCCATTGCACGCCTGAATGTATGGCGCGCCTTCCTGAAACTTCAATACATCTGCGGAGACCTGCAGCCATTTTTGCAGGAAGCCAAGCGCTAAAGGAATCGATCGGTTATGCGTCTCGTTCTTGCAGCTCTCAGCCGTCCTCTCACCGTCATCGTCGCGCTGCTTGCGATCATTGCGGGATTCTTCATGGCTTTGGGACGGATGCCGATGGATATCTTCCCGCAGGTGGGCAATCCGGTCATTTATGTAGCCCAGCCTTACGGCGGAATGAACCCGGCGCAGATGGAGGGTTACCTCACCTACTACTACGAGTACCACTTCCTCTATATCACTGGCATTCAGTCCGTCGACAGCAAAAGCATTCAAGGCGCTGCCCTGATGAAGCTGACCTTTCGTGAAGGCACGAACATGGAGCAGGCGCTTGCGGAAACGGTGGGATACGTCAATCGTGCACGCGCTTTCATGCCGCCTGGCACCGTGCCGCCCTTCATCACGCGCTTCGATCCCGGCAGTGTCGCGGTTGGCCTGCTTCTTTTTTCAAGTAACACGCACTCACAAGGCGAACTGCAGAACTTTGCACTCAATCAGGTCCGCCCGCTGTTTGCAACACTTCCCGGTGTTTCTGCACCGCCGCCGTTTGGTGGCAATCAGAGAACGATCGTTGTTAATCTTGACCCCGATAAGTTGAAGCAGTATGGCGTGTCGCCGGAGCAGGCCGTCGAAGCGGTCAGCAGCGGGACGGTTGTGGTGCCTTCGGGCAACCTCTACGACGGTTCACTCAATCGCATTGTGCGCACGAACTCCGCACTTGGGCCAGAGTTATCCGACCTGATGAATGCGCCCATCCATCCGCATTCCGGAGCGAATATCTATCTCCGCGATATTGGGACTGTTGAGAACGGTACAGACATCGTGACGGCATACGCCCACGTGGACGGCAAGCGCACCGTGTACATACCGGTGACCAAGCGCTCCGATGCCTCGACGCTTGCGGTCATCGCAGCGGTCAAGGCAGCGATTCCAAGTTTCAAGAAAGCCATTCCGGATGATGTGAATGTGCAGTTGGCCTTCGACCAGTCTGGCTACGTCTCAAATGCGATCGGTGGTCTGGTCAAAGAAGCGCTCATCGGTGCGCTGCTGACCGCCCTTGTCGTATTTCTTTTCCTGCGCGACTGGCGCGGTGCTCTGATTGTTGTGGCGAACATTCCCTTTGCTCTCTTTACAGCCGTCGTTGCCCTCTGGGCCGTCGGGCAGACGCTCAACATCATGACGCTCGGCGGTCTGGCGCTGGCGGTGGGTGTGCTCGTCGACGAAGCGACCGTGGAAATCGAGAACATCCACACGCAAATGCTGCCAGGAGTTTCGCGAGCCAAGGCTGTGCTGGAAGCCTGCAGGCGCACCATCATCGCTCGGCTACTCTCCATGCTCTGCGTGCTCGCCGTCTTCGTTCCGTCGTTCTTTATGAAGGGGGTCGGACGCCAGCTCTTTACTCCACTTTCGCTCGCCGTCGGCTTCGCGATGATCGCCTCGTATCTGCTCTCGAGCACGCTGGTGCCAGTCTTCGCAGTGTGGTTCATGTCTGAGTCGCATCGAGGCGAGGAGAACGAAGGTAGCTTTGGACGGCTTCGCCACTGGTATAACCGTTATCTGACGCGCGTTCTGAAGAGAAGCCGCCTGATCGTTGTTGGCTATTTCGCTCTCTGCGCCTTGCTCCTCTTCGCGCTTGCTCCGTTCCTCGGTACAGAGATTTTTCCTGACGCTAACGGTCCAGTGTTGAGGATGCGGATCAAGGCTCCTGTCGGTACACGTATTGAAGAGACGGAGCCGCAGCTTCTGCAGGCGCTCGCACTCGTTCGCAGGACCGCTGGAGAGAAGAACGTGGCGATCATCTCCGACTACATGGGCGTGCAGCCATCGAGCTATCCGGTCAATCTGATTCACCTCTTCACGGCCGGCCCCGAGGAGGCTATCGTGCAGGTACAACTCGCCGCAGGTCATCCCAATGATGAAGGCCTCCGCGAAGACCTGCGTGCAGCGTTTCAGAAGCAGATGCCAAACCTGAAGATGTCTTTTGAAGGTGGCGATATAGTTTCGCAGGTGATGAGCTTCGGCTCGCCCACACCGGTGCAGATCGATGTGCAGGGTGTCGACCTTGACCAGGACTATAGCTATCTCTCCAAGGTGGAAGTTGAACTGAAAAAGCTGCCTTTCCTGCGGGACCTTTCCATCGTTCAGGCACAGCAGTATCCCACTGCGGACATCAAGATCGATCGCGATTATGCGGGGCAGTTCGGCCTCAGTATCGCCGATGTCACGACGTCGCTCGTGCCCGCAACCGGCTCCTCGCGCTTCACCGCTCCGAACTACTGGCGAGACCCAAAGACCGGCAACGCTTTTCAAATTCAGGTGCAGCTCTCACCCAACCGGATGCAGGGGCTGGCTTCTTTATCGACTCTACCCGTCATGCGCGATGGAAAGACGCAGCCACAACTCGATCAGGTTGCGACTCTGCAGACGGGAACGATGCCGGAGATGATTGAACGTTTCAGTGGCCAGCGCATCGTAAGCATTACTGCAAATCTTCACGGCGTCGCACTTGGGAACGCGCAAAAGAAGATCAACGAAGTCCTAAAGAAGATGGCAGCGCCGCCAAAGGGAGTTGCCGTTGTCGTGCGCGGACAGATTCCTGCACTGGAAGACACGATCTCCGGGCTACGCGTCGGTCTGCTGCTCGCCATCGCAGCCATCTTTCTCCTGTTGATGGCGAACTTTCAATCCCTTCGTCTTCCGCTGGTCATCCTGTCGACGATTCCGGGCGTACTTGTGGGCGTTGTCCTGATGCTGTTGCTCACAGGTACAACTCTCAATATCCAATCGTTCATGGGAACCATCATGGCCGTTGGCATCTCGATAGCAAATTCGATTCTTCTCGTGAGCTTTGCGGAGCATGCCAGGCATGAACAAAACGCTGTCGTAGCATCGGCACTCTACGGAGCTACGAGTCGCCTGCGCGCCATCCTGATGACCGCCACAGCAATGATCTGCGGCATGCTTCCCATGGCGATTGGCTTTGGCGAAGGGGGTGCGCAGTCCGCGCCGCTGGGCCGCGCGGTCGTAGGCGGTTTGATCTTCTCCACGATCACTACGCTGACGGTTCTGCCAACAATTTACGCTGCGCTTCAAGGTAAGGCCAAAGCTCAATCCAACTCACTCAACCCTGAAGATCCGATGAGTCGCTATTATGCAAATTCGTAAAGCCGCTATTGCTCTGCTGCCACTCTGCTTCCATCCGGCCTTTGGGCAAGGCGCAACCAGGATCGCGATGGTCAAGGTTGAGAGCCGAAGCCTTTCGCGCACAGTTCCGCTGACGGCGGCACTCAGCCCTTTCCTTCAGGCAGACATCGAAGCGCGCGTGTCTGGCTATATTGAAAAGGTCCTCGTGGACAGAGGAAGCAAAGTCCGTCGTGGCCAACTCCTGATCGTTCTTTCCGCTCCAGAGATGAACTCGCAGACCAGCGCATCGGAGGCGAGTTTTCATCAGGCGGAAGCGGATGTAGCGCAGGCTAAGGCTGCAGCCGCTGGTGTGGCAAGTACCTATGAGCGCCTAGTGGAAGCCGCCAAAACTCCGGGCACAGTCGCCGGCAATGAGCTGATCCAGGCGCAGAAACAAAAGGAAGCGGCGGAAGCTGTTGTACAGGCACGCGAAGCGTCCGCGAAGGCCGCATCGAGTCAACTCAGATCGACGAGGGAGCTGCAGGCCTACCTTCGGGTGACGGCGCCCTTCGATGGCATCATCACCGAGCGCCTCGTTCATCCTGGAATGATGGTGGTCACAGGAAGCCATCAGGCTCTCCTTCGACTGCAGCAAAATGCCCACTTACGTCTGGTTGTTCCCATACCTGAGACCTATGTTGGAAAGCTCACGCAGGGAAAGCAGGTGACCTTTCATGTCCCAGCGCATCCTGGTAAAACTTACTCGGGAACGATTGCGCGCATCCCGGAATCGCTCGATATCCAGAGCCGCTCCATGATGGTGGAACTGGACGTCCCCAATACGGATGGCTCGCTCGCGCCTGGCATGTATCCCACCGTGGACTGGCCTGTATCTTCAGACGACAACCTGCTGTTTGTTCCCAGCTCAAGCGTGGTCAATACAACGCAGCGCACGTTCGTCATCATCTCCGTCAATGGAAAAGCGCACTGGGTGAACGTTCGCAAAGGAGCAGCATCAAGCGAGCAGGTCGCGATTCAAGGCGAGTTGCATGCGGGCCAGTTGGTTGTGAAGCAGGCCACCGACGAGATTCGTGAAGGGACACCACTGCAGTAATGGGGACCTTCCTCGGGCGTGCTCCCTATTCCAATTCATCCTGATTTAACCCGTTTGGTGTATACACCTCTTAAGAAGAGGTGGCCATGGGTCAGAAGAGTTTGTTCGGCTTCACCGCTGTATGTTCGTTGTCGGTTTCTGTGCTCATCGGTTCCTCTTTTGCGTTCGGTCAGACGCCCAGCCCTCAAAAGGGCAACTCGAATTTCAACGTGGCGCCGCCGAAGGACGAAATCATGGGAAAAGATGCGGCTGCCCACAGCGCTGCACAGTCCCAGTCTGACAGTCCGAACCGGACCGTGGGGCCACAGCAGGATGGATCGATTGTAGCTTCGGATAATCAGACGCTCACACCAGCTGGAAAGATTATTGAGCTTGGCGCGCCCGCACGAGCCAAGGCCATTGCTCTGGATCCGAATCGGATGAGTCACAACGCGGTTGTGCTGCTGATGGGTTCGCCGCAGCCGATCATCGTCTTCAATACGGTGACGGGGCAGATTCTTCAGCGCTTCACTCCGAAGGATGCAACGGCGGGCTCGGACAAAGACAGAACCGCCGGATCCTTTACAGGAATCACATATTGCAGCAACGGATCGAAGCTGCTCTTCAGCCAGGACAATAACTACGTTGTCCTTGCGGATGTGAACAGGAAGACGGGCCTTCTCAGCAACGAGCAAAGAGTACATCTGCCTGAACCGCCTGCAGACGGTCGACCGTATCACAATGCGAAGTCCATTAATCCCGGCGGCATTGCATGCTCTGAGGACGGAAAGCACGCCTATGTTGCGCTGAATGCAGCCAACACGCTCGGGGTGCTCGACCTGAAGACAACGCCCGCTCAACTTGTCAGCCAGATCCCTGTCGGCAATGTTCCAAACAGCGTTGTAGTGCATGGCGACTACGCCTATGTCACGAACGAGGGCGGGCGGCCCGCTACCGACGCTGACTTTACGAACTACTCCGACGGCACGCCGATTGTTGTAGATCGCAAGGACGCGTTTACCCTCACAGGTACTGTGTCCGTTGTGGATCTCACTGCAGGGAAGCAAGTCAAGACCATACCGGTTGGTTTGCATCCAGCCGGAATGACGGTATCGGGCTCCAGCCTCTATGTCGCAAACGCCTATAGCGACAGCCTCTCCGTCATCGACCTAAGTGCGAATAAAGTCGTGCGGACGATCAATCTGAGTGTTCCGATTGCCGGTGGTGTCTTCGGCTCTGGACCCAATGGCGTCGCCGTGACGAAGGACGGGAAGGCGTACGTAACGCTCGGCCAGGCGAACTCCGTGGCCGTCGTCAATCTTCAGGGCCGCGATGCCAATCCGGTGATTGGCTATATTCCGACGGCTTACTTTCCGACTTCGATCACCTACGACAATGCGCAGAAGCAGCTGGTGATTGCGGATGACAAGGGCTTAGGGTCCAGGGGAAATACAACAACCAAAAACGGCGTGATCGGGTACAACACCCACGCGGACACCGGTGTTGTGAACGTGATTCCCGAGCCGAATGCGAACGAGCTCGGAAAGCTAAGCAAACAGGTCTTCGAGAACAATCACTGGAATCTGACGACCAACATCGAAGTAGAAAAAGAGTACATCGATCCCAAGGCCGCGCCCGTTGCGGTTCCCAGACACATTGGCGAGCCGTCGCTGATCAAATACGTATTTCTCATCATCAAGGAGAACCGCACCTACGACCAGATGCTGGGCGATGTGGCGTGGGGCAATGGAGCAAAAGAGCTTGCCGTCTTCGCTTCTGCCTTGCCGAATCAGCATGCGTTTGTAAAACGATTCCCACTCCTTGATAACGTCTACGCGCCAAGCCGTCAGTCCGCTGACGGACATCCATGGATAGGGATGTCAGGGTCTTTTTACTCCAACGATATTCTCGCGCCGGATTGGATTCGTTCGTATCCAGGTGGCCAGGCGGAGGATGCCCTCACGAACACGCCGAAAGGTTTTCTGTGGACAGCGGTGGAAGCAAAGGGGCTCTCTGCCAGGTTGTACGGCGAGTGGAGCAGCGGCACGAAGATAGCCCACAAGCCGGATGGTTCGGCCTATACCTGGAGCGACTTTTATAAGACGTCTCTGTGCAAGGAAGGCAAAGCGCCTGCTTCTAGTTGTATCGTTCCCGACGATGCAATTCATGTAAGCTCCGCCATTCCTTCGGCGGCAAGGATCATGGACCCACACTATCCGCCCTTCAATCTCGACATCCCAGACCAGTACCGCGTCGATTACTGGACGAAGGAGTTTCAGCATCTCGATGCTGCCAACCAGGTGCCAAACCTGACGATTCTCTGGCTCCCGGACGACCATACCGCCGGGACATCGAAGGGTCATCCTTACCCGATCAACTACCAGGCCGATAACGATCTCGCTCTCGGTCGCATGGTGGAGGTGATCAGTCATAGCAAGGTATGGTCTCAATCTGCGATCTTTGTGGAAGAAGATGATTCTCAGGGCGGAACCGACCATGTTGATGGACACCGCCAACCGATCTATATCATCAGCCCGTATACGGCGGCTCCGCAGGTTCCTAACCAAGGCAAGACGATTCACACGACGTACACGGCTGAAAACATCAACCGGACCATCGAGAATATTCTGGGGACCCAGCCGCTCACGCAGTTTGACCTTGTCGCTTCACCGATGTTCGATGCCTTTCAGAACACGCCGGATCTGACGCCATACGATCACTTGTCCGCAGTCATTCCTCTCGATAGGGGGCCTGAACTCCCGGATGCTAAGGTCGCCGCGTATACCTCGGTGGAGAAGGCGTGGCTGAAAGCGACGGCCAAAGTCATGAAGGGCAAATACGACAAGGCAGACGCGGTCGATCCGAACTTTCTCAATCATGTGACATGGTATGTGACCACTGGCTGGAATCGACCGTATCCGGGCGAAGATAAGATTCTTGCGCCCGAACCCCTTGTCAAAGCTGCGATGAAGTACAAGGGCGATGACGACGATGATTAAAAGATAGCTCTTTTAAACAGGTAAGAAGTCCCGTAGTATTTTCACTTATAACGGACGGAAGCTCTCCGCGAAGACGCACGAGTCGTTCCTTTCACTTCCCGCGCAATCGGACCTGGGTGAAAAGAGTTCCTCCTCGATCAAGACGACGGAGCGCTACTCGACTCAAGAGCAAGAGGTCGCCGTTGCCGTGAACGACTCGCTGGGTTATGAACGGCGGCGATAGTTAAATAAAGACCCCTCAGTGCGACCTGTATTCTTGTTGCGACTTTACAAGATGTAAAGTAACTATTTGACATGCACATCGTCACACGAAAGCGGCTTATGGAGGCTGCGGTCAAGTTCAAGCATGCAGCGATAGAGCTAGGAATTTGGACGACAATTTCTGAGGGTTCGCGGTGGCATACCTTTGAGGAAGTTCGAAGGATTTTCCCTGATGCGGATGATAAGGTCAGCAGATACGTGGTGTTCAACATTCGCCATAACTGCTACCGTCTAATCACTGTGATCTGTTGCTTTTCAAATTATGTGGGTTCTGGCACGCTTTTGGTGATGAGCCGGTGACGGGTGTAGATCTGGATGCATGAACCAAGGAAGGTTGATCCCGAGCAGTGCAGGGGTTGAGCTGGTCTGCCTACGCCGGAGGGCCGGGTTGATC
>Ga0247762_1000337_pt1 | contig 15042 bp, 9 predicted proteins | sample UWRJL081202R4_FD_181016 | JGI IMG/M metagenome (GOLD analysis project Ga0247762, IMG submission 181016) | Plant litter microbial communities from Arlington Agricultural Research Station in Wisconsin, United States - UWRJ-L081-202R-4 | ecosystem: Environmental > Terrestrial > Plant litter >...
GCGTAGCCACCATCAGGCGTCGTCGGCGCCAATGCGCAAGGCAAACAAGGGTTTATATACGGAAAAGTACATACCGATAAGAACACCTACACTGGACCTATTCGTTGGGGAAAAGAGGAAGTGCTGTGGACCGACGAGTTCAACGCCGCGAAAACTTCTTCCCGCTACGAAAAAATGGTCCCCGAACAGAAAGAAGAATCCGACTCCTGGCTCAATTTCGACTGGAAGCTTAGCAGCATCTGGGAAGACAAATCCACCACCCACCAGTTCACATGCCAGTTCGGAAACCTGAGCGAAGTAATTCCACAGGAGCGAAGCAACGTGATGCTGAAGTTTAAAAACGGCCGGGGCCTTGTCGTCAACGGAGAAGGCTATAACGACATTGGCGCAACCATACACGTATGGGACAGTGAGCTTGGCGAGTTGAACATAAGCTGGGACAACGTCAGGCGCATCGAGTTTATGCCCTTTCCAGCATCGGAAAAAGCCGCGCTCGGAACACCCATTTATGGTACAGTAGAAAGCGTACGCCACGAAAAATTCACAGGTTTTATAATATGGGACAAAGACGAGCGGATCTCCACCGATAAGCTCGACGGCGACTCCAACGACAGCGACGTGGCAATAGCCTTCGGAGACATTGTATCGATAGAAAAAAGCGGCCGCGGTTGCGATGTTGCGCTCAAGTCGGGACGCTCGTTTCACCTCACCAATTCCAACGACGTAAACAGCGAGAATCGCGGTGTGCAGGTATATACACAGGATGTCGGTATAGTGACGCTGTCGTGGGATGCCTTTCGCCAGGTAACGTTGGCCACACCGCCTAACGACCTTGCCGCTTATGAAGACTTTCCGGTACCGCATGCCCTGAGAGGCACAGTGTCCCTCCTGGATGATAAAGACGCGACCGGCCAGATCGTATACGACATCGACGAGGTATTCGACTTCGAGTTTCTCGAAGGCAAAGAGAACGACATCGAATACCAGATCCCGTTCCGCAATATAAAAAGGATCACCCCAAAGAACTTCGATTATTCCACCATCGAGCTGCGGTCCGGCCGGAGCCTGCTGCTGGGCGGAGGCCGTGACGTGTCGTCAAAGAATGCAGGACTCCTCATCCTGGGTAAGGATAAAAATACGTCACAATACGTGCCCTGGAAGAAAATAAATGTTATAACGTTTCAATGACAATGCGGCATGACGCTAAAGAAACGTTTTATACCATATCTCGTAATTACACTGCTGGCGGCGACAGGCCTCGCGATCTATATAATACAAACAGATCCGGGCGCCACCTTTTATTTCAGCGCCGGTTGGTTGCTTAGTATAGCGGTATTGCTATGGTGGGGCAATCGTAAGCTGTCGTTTACCCTCGATCGTATGTTGTCGTGGAGTACGTGGGGCAATCTTCGGTTCTTCATTCACCTGCTCCTCGGACTGTCATACCTGCTGCTGCTTATAAACATTACCTACGTGGTGCTTAAGGTAGTACTCACCTCAGATCCACCCACCACAGAGCAGCTTATCGTAATGAACGTATACGGAGTCTTTATATTTGTACCGGTATTCTCCATATACTTCAGCCTGCACTTTCTCAAACACTGGCGCAGATCCGAGCTCGCGGTGGCGCGGTATCAGCGCGAGAACATACGCGCACAGCTCGATGCACTGAAAAACCACCTCGATCCGCACTTCCTTTTTAATAACCTCAATATTCTATCGGCCCTTATCGATACCGATACCGCTCGCTCGCGTGAGTATGTCGACAAACTGGCAGATGTATATAGAGCTATCCTTCGCCGGAAGGCTGACGATCTTATCCCCGTAGCCGAAGAGCTCGCGTTTGTGGATTCGTACTTATATTTACTAAGGGCCCGGTTTGAAAATAACGTGCAGTTCAATATCGATGCCGATCGCGCATGCTATCCCTGCATGGTGCCGCCGCTGACCATACAAATGCTGCTCGAAAATGCGATCAAACATAATCGTATCCAGGTGGGTAAACCCCTTATCATAGAATTATACACAACACCGGACGGCGATTACCTCACCGTCCGTAATACCCTGTCCGAAAAGACGACAACGGAAAACTCCGGTAGCGGATTGCAGAATATCCAAAACCGGTACGCCCACTTTACCGATAAGCCCGTTAAAATCGTACGCACAGCATCGCACTTCGAAGTAAGCATCCCGCTGCTGCACATCGAATCAATAGAATCAAACCGAACCGGATTATCACTGCCCTGACATAATCGTATCGATATGACTGTACTTATTCTGGAAGACGAAAGACTGGCCTCGGACAAGCTTGCCCGCATGCTCCACGATGCCGAGCCGCGCGCCGAAGTTGTGGCGCAGATTGCATCGGTAGCCGAGGCTGTCGACTGGCTGCAAAGCCATACACACCCCGACCTGATATTGTCCGACATACAGCTGCTCGACGGGCTTTGTTTTGAAATATTCAAACAGGTAAAGGTCGATAAGCCGATCATCTTTACAACGGCTTACGATCAATACGCCATACAGGCCTTCGAGGTCAATAGCATCGGTTACCTGCTGAAACCCGTAAAACCCGATAACCTCAGGGCAAGCCTCCAGAAGTGGGAGAGTCTCACCACAGCTTCCTCCGCGGACTATAGCGAAGTATTGAAGTATCTGAAAACCGCGCAGCGCGAATACAAATCCCGATTCATGGTCCGCCTGGGCCAGAAAATAATGGCCCTTACAGTCGACAAGATCGCGTACTTCTTCAGCGAGCAGAAACTGACATATATCGTAACGACGGATAACAAGAAGTTCCCCATGGATCAGCCGCTCGACGAGATCATCGAAGTGCTCGATCCCCGCATATTCTTCCGCATAAACCGGCAATACATCATAACATTCACATCCATAGCAGAGATTCATCCCTATTTCAAAGGCCGGGTAAAGCTGCTGCTTCAGCCTCAGGCTACCGAAGACGTTATCATTAGCGCCGAGCGCACGCCCGAGTTCAAACGATGGATAGACCAGTAGAAAATTGAGAACCCTTTTCTCCCGGTTCAGTCACACCAAACCCCGCTCCATCCCACACAGTATTCTGTAACTGCCCGTTTCATCGCACCTTAGTATTATAAAACGGACCACTACTACCGCATCTCACGGTAGTAAATGTCTGAAAGCCTTGAAACGTCAGAATACTAACCTTATGAAATCACTTATCCTCATCATCCTTCTTATTCCCATCGGCCTCGCCGCGCAGGACGAAGCGTTCATCTACGGAAAGATCTCTACCAAAGACGGTACTACCTACGAAGGCCCCATCCGTTGGGGTAAAGAAGAAGTGTATTGGACAGACCTCTTCAACGCATCGAAAGAAGAAAACGAAAACCTTCGCCACCTTTCCAATGCTGAACGCGACAAGCTGGATGAGCAGCAGGCGTGGGCTGGCGGCGGCGATAGATACAGCTTCAGCACCTTTATCCGCAGCGTAGGGTTGAGCACCGAGCGTTACGTCTTCCATTCAGAGAGTAGCTATGTACATCAGTTCGGCTGTCAGTTCGGCGAGATCCGCACAATACATCCCGAGGGTAAACGTTACATATCCGTCGAGCTGCAGAATGGCGACCGCTTTACGTTGGATGGTGAAGGTTATAACGATATCGGCGCCACAGTATATGTTATCGATAAAACAATCGGAGAGGTTGCCATCGAATGGAACCGCATCGAGCGTATCGGGTTCATGCCCACGCCGCATAAGCTTACAGATAAATTTGGCGAGCCGCTGTATGGCACGGTAGAAACATATGACGGTACGTATTCCGGCTACATTCAGTGGGATCACGACGAACGCATCTCCACCGATAAGCTCGATGGCGATGCCGAAGACGGAAAAATGTCCATCCCCTTTGCAAAAATTCGCTCGATCGAGCGGCGCGCCGGCCATAGCTTTGTAGTGTTGCAGTCTGGTCGTGAGGTCGAGATGCGCGGCAGTAACGACGTCTCACACGGCAATCGTGGCGTGATAATCATGAACAAAGACATACCTTCTGTAGACGTGCCGTGGGACGAATTCAAAAAAGTAACATTCTCCGATAACGCATCGCAAGCCCTCATGCGCTATGAAGATTTCAAAACGCAAAAGCCGCTCCAGGCAAAAGTTACCCTGCACGATGGTAAAACCTTTTCAGGAAAGATCATATACGATCTCGATGAATCCAGCACCTACGATCTGCTGCAAGGCAAGCTCAACGATATCAAATTCGCAGTACCCTTCCGCAATATCCGTAACCTGACAGTGAAAACCACGTCGCATTGCGATATCGAGCTCACCAGCGGCAAGCGCCTCACCCTGTGGGAAGAGCAGGACGTAAGCAACCTCAACCAGGGCCTTCTTATATCTACAACCGCCTCGGAATCAAAATACATACCCTGGTCCGAAGTCGAGTCGATCGACTTCCAGTAAAAGCACTCATTAAGTATGCATATAGAAGCCGCACCCAGGACGTGGGTGCGCTTCTTTTTTTAGAAACAATCATTAATACATTATTGTTTGATCCACCGGACCATTACAAAAACCAGGATGCCGATTCCCGCAAAACAAATTAACGCATAGATCAGCGACGTTTCGCTCACAACACCGTAATCCTGCCCAAGCTTGAAGGCCTTCTCAGAAATCAGAATATCCTGGTCGTCAAAAAGCCGCCGCTCGTCTTCCGTTAGCGTCGCTCCCGTATTTCTTACCCGGTAAGATACCGGTTGAAACAATTCGAATACCTGGACGGTAGTATCCATCTTCAGGGTCTCCGATATGAACACCACGGCCGGATTTCGGATCACAGCGTCAAACGAAGTGTCCATAGCTTCTTCCTTTCCATATACAGGATAGAGTATTTGCGTGGCCCCGATCGACGCCAGGTTTTTTCGGACAGCATCCTTTAGCACAAAATGCCGCGGTAAACCACGAACGCCCAGTTGCTTCACCTCTTCTACGGTAAACGCACGCGCATTCTTGATTTCCTGCATCAATAAATAATCACTCAAAAACATCCAGCCCACAACGGCCAGAATAACAATGCCCATAAGGCCATAAACAATGCGCATAGAAGCGGGGTATAAGCTTACTAAAGTATATAAATCCATACCTCCATACCCATCTTTGTGCCTCCTCCAGCCCACGATGTAGTATTCGCCCATACTTTAATCCGCTGCCCATACTGTACTTCAATACATCACCAGGCTTTCCGGTCTCGTTCACAACATGCTGTCCTTCCCTCCAACTCAACAATTCCCTTCGGCGCATTATAGAACTTGCTGAAAATATACCCCATAGTATACCGGTCAATCTCACACAATCACCGCAATCCCGCAACAGCCGTAGATACTCCTTTCTAACTATCCCGCATCACGTACCATCCTGCCCCAAAATTGAAACTATTACCTCGTTCAATTCCTGTCCCGCTTCACAGGCCCCATCATTTTCAAACCTTTCATCTATATTAATTCATCCTGTCTATCCTCTCAATCCATTAATCTTGTTAAATTTCTAAGGTCAGCTGTTGTTCCCTTAAACTCTCCCATCATGCATCGTAAAGCTTTTAAAATGAAACTCAAACCTGGATTCCGCGACGAATATGAGCGCCGTCACAGCCAGATATGGCCAGAGTTGCAAACGCTGCTTCACCAGGCGGGTATACGCGATTACACAATCTTTCTCGATCCTGAAACCGATACGCTCTTTGCCTTTCAGAAAACCATCAGTAACATCACTTCTCAAAACCTCGGCCTCCACGAAGTTGTACAGCGTTGGTGGGCTTATATGGCCGATATTATGGAAACCAATGCCGATAACTCTCCGGTGTCGGTACCGCTGCAGGAAGTATTTCACCTGGATTAGTTCATATACATCATCATGCGTTCGTTACCCGTATCACCTCGCCGCTGTGTCGTAACCATTTTCGTCATTGGCGCGCTGCTCACAGCCTGTACCAGGCATCATAGCGAAAGGCCCGGATGGCCCGAAGAGAACCTCGAAACACGACCCTGGTCACGGTGGTGGTGGCATGGTAGCGCCGTAACAGAAGCTGGTATTACAGCAGAGCTCGAAGCATATAAACGCGCGGGCATCGGCGGCCTGGAAATAACACCCATCTATGGCGTATATGGATCGGAAGATCAGTTTGTCGAATATCTGTCCCCGCGATGGATGGAGCTTTTTAGGCACACGCTGCGCGAGGCAGACCGCCTGGGCCTCGGTATCGATATGGCTACCGGCACGGGCTGGCCGTTTGGCGGGCCATGGATAGGAGAGGCCGATGCCTGTAAGAACATGAACTATGTACAGTATAGGTTGCAGGGAGGCCAACGACTGAAGGAAAAGATCGAATATATACAGGAACCGTTCGTACGCGCGGTAGGCAATTCGTTATATGCCGCGCTTCACTATAAGCAGGATTCCATCGGACCGGTGAAATATCCACCAGGCCTTCGTCTGGGCGCCGATCCTAAGCAGATTATTGTAGATTCGCTCGCTCAACCGGTAGCCGCCAATAAAGGCTTGCAGGCATTGGCCATAGACCAGGTCAAATTCAGAAAACGTCTGGCGTTGAAAACCCTGATGGCGTACAGCGAAGCCGATAGCACGGTTGATTTGACAAAACAAGTGGACAGTCTCGGTACCCTGGACTGGACAGCGCCTCCAGGCACGTGGACACTATATGCCGTATTCGAAGGTTGGCATGGTAAAATGGTCGAACGTGCCGGCCCCGGAGGCGAAGGAAACGTCATAGATCACTTCTCCGCGGATGCATTAAACCATTATCTCGCCCGCTTCGACAGCGCCTTCGCCAACCAGAACATCACCAACCTTCGCGCGTTCTTCAACGACTCATACGAAGTGGACGATGCCCGCGGCGCAGCAGACTGGACGCCAGAACTGTTCGATCAATTCCTGAAACGCCGCGGATACGACCTCAGGCAACATCTGCCCGCGCTGTTCGGCAAGGATACCGAAGAAAACAATGCCCGTGTGCTCTGCGATTACCGCGAAACAATATCAGATCTCGTCCTGGCAAACTTTACAAAACCGTGGCGCCTCTGGGCGTATGGAAAATCAGCAATGGTGCGTAACCAGGCACACGGAGCGCCGGCAAATATACTCGACCTGTATGGCGAAGTGGATATTCCTGAAATAGAAGGCGAGGACCCGCTCCGCATCAGGATGGCCTCGGCAGCAGGTAACGTAACGGGTAAACGTCTCATCTCCTCCGAATCGGCAACCTGGCTCGATGAGCACTTCGAATCGAATCTGGGACACATCAAAGAAGCGGTCGATCAGTTTTTCCTGAATGGGGTCAATCATATATTCTATCACGGCACATGTTATTCTCCTCCTGGCGAACCATGGCCCGGCCGGCTGTTCTATGCCGCCGTGCACGTAAACCCGCGTAACTCCGAATGGCAGCATATAACAGCGCTCAATACATACATAGCGCGCACGCAGGCCTTCCTGCAGCAGTCCACACCCGATCAGGACGTGCTGTTGTACTTCCCCATATACGATAGGTTCTCGACTCCGGGTAAGGAAATGATCGAACACTTCGACGGCGTGGATTATAGACACCAGTTCGACAGCACAGCCTTTCGTGATGCCGCCGGCCGTATGCTCGAAAACGGATTTGCATTCGATTATATCTCCGATAAACAGATAGCGAGGCTGGTTGCGGCCGACCACGAGCTGCGCACTTCCGGTAGTAGTATTTACCAGGTGCTCGTATTACCACGGGCCCGTTATATGCCCATTGCCACACTTCGCAAGGCAGTGCAGCTTGCTGATCAGGGAGCTACAGTTATAGCGTATGGCGGTATGCCTGAAAACACAGCAGGCTTTGCAAACCACAGAGCCAATCAACAGGCGCTCGACTCGTTGAGAGCCAAACTTTCCGGGGGAACACCCAACGCCGCCGGCCGCGAGGTCCGAATCGGCAGAGGCCGCTGGCTCGAAGGAGATGATCTCGAAGCTATGCTGGCGCTCGCCGGTGCACGTCGGGAAACCATGATAGATAAGGGCATTCACTGCATTCGTAAAAACCGCACAGACGGCCGCACATTGTATCTGCTCGCTAACCGGCGCAGCGAACCCTTCGAAGGATGGCTCCCGCTCGCATCCACCGCGCCCGCAGCAGTAGTATATAATACATGGACAGGAACATATGGGCAGACAGCCGTTCGCCAAACCAAACCGAACTGCACAGACGTGTATATACAACTCGACCCCGGCCAGTCGATGATCCTCGAGCTCTATCCGGACGAGGTCAATACAGAGTGGTATCCATTCTATACACGGCAGCAAAGTCCCGCGCCGCTCGAAGGTCAATGGTATATAAGCTTCGACAGCGGCGGTCCCGTATTGCCGTCGGATATCGTCACCGATAGCCTCGCTTCGTGGACAACGTTTGGTGCACCCTACCAGGCCTTTTCCGGTATAGCAACCTATCGTATCACCTTCCCACGACCGCAAACAGAAGCAGACGCTTGGCTACTCGATCTGGGAAAGGTCTGTGAGTCCGCAAGCATACGCATCAACGGCAAGGCTGTTGGTACGGTCACTGGACCAACGTATAGGCTGATCATAGAGAAGAACATTCTTGAAAGGCAGAACAGCCTCGAGATAACGATAGCCAACCTCATGGCTAATCGAATCGCAGACCTGGATCGCCGTGGAATATTCTGGAAGAAATTCTATAACGTAAACGTGGCCGCCCGAAAACCGGAGAACCGTAAGGACGGTATTTTTGATGCTTCAGGCTGGCAGCCCAGGCCGTCGGGGTTGCTCGGCCCCGTTACCATTACCGCACTGAAAAGACGGTAGCAGGTAGCTTTCGGATAAGTGGCAAATATCGATTTTTAACCTGGGCAAACGTTTGAAGAACGGGATAGTGCAGGACGGTTCCAGCAGAAACGGGAGGTACATTTAGTATAACGCGCAATCGATTGCGCAATATCCTAACCTCCTCCTGTTATGAAAAGAATACTACTCCCAAATCCCGTCCGGCTCCTGCCGGCAGCCATCATGCTCCTGTTAACGGCTGCCCTTGGCAGCTACGCCCGCGTCCCCCAGCAACGAACCATTCAGGGCCGCATTGTCTCCGCCGAAGATAACCAGGGATTCCCTGGCGTAAACGTCGTCGTCAAAGGAACAACCAACGGAACCGTAACAGATGTCGACGGCCGTTACTCAGTCGAAATTCCCTCCGACGATGCGATCCTCGTCTTCTCATCCATCGGGTATGCAACACAGGAACTCGTCGCCGGTAAACGCTCGACGATCGATCTGGCGCTCGAGCCCGATGTGAAGTCGCTTTCAGAAGTAGTCGTCATCGGCTATGGTACCGCGAAGAAAAGCGATATCACAGGCTCTGTTGCATCCGTCGGCGCAGAGCAGATCCAGGCATTCCCCGTACAGAATGTAACGCAGGCTTTACAGGGCCGCGCTGCAGGCGTCGATGTCAACATCGGCAACTTCCGCCCCGGCGAAGCACCGACAATCCGCGTACGCGGCAACAGATCGCTCAAAGCCGGCAACGATCCCCTTTATGTACTCGATGGCATCCCGCTCGCGCAAGGCTCCAGTATAACCGAGATCAATCCCCAGGATATCGAATCGATGGAGATACTGAAAGACGCATCAGCCACAGCGATCTATGGCTCGCGTGGAGCAAACGGTGTCGTACTCATCACATCAAAGAAAGGAAAGGAAGGAAGAGCCCGCATCTCGTACGACGCATCCTTTGGCTTTGAAAAACCACTCCGTAAAATGGAGATGTTCAACGGCGCCGAATTCGCCGAGCTCCGCCGCAATGCATACAGAACAACCGGTAACTACAGCACAGCATATCCTAACCCGAAAGACGACTTCACCCTTTTCGGAACAGATCCCTTTGCCTGGGAGAACATAGCCGCCGCATACGACTGGGTAGACAAACCAAATCGTATAGCCCGCGAAGTAGACGGCGTCCCCGTATACGATCCTTCAAAGATTCCAACCACAGACTGGCAGGATATGGTGCTGAGAACAGCGCTAAATCAGAATCACCAGGTAAGCGTAAGCGGAGGCACAGATAAGATACATACACTCTTTTCCGTAGGCTATCTAAATCAGGAAGGAATACAACGTACGCAGGACTTCGAGCGCTATACAGTACGCGTCAACTTCGATTATAAAGTAAACGACATCCTTACCATAGGCGCATCCACAAACGCCAGCTTCTCCGTGCAGAACTACGGTGCGGATATGTACGCAAAGGCCGTTGGCCAGGTACCCTTTGCCGTGCCGTTCGATCCGCAGGGCAATTATATACGCCTGCCCGGTGGCGATGACAAGATCATCAACCCGCTGCGCGACGATCAGCTGATCTTTAACGAACGCCGAAGCACACGCTTTCTCGGCAGCTTCTTCGCCGAGCTCAACCTCGCGAAAGGATTGCGCTACAGGATGAATTTTGGCCCCGATTATACATACTACCGCAACGGCGAGTTTCAGGCGTCGACATCATCCGAACGCGCCGGCACCAGCTACGGCCGCTACCTCGAAAACCAACGCTTCTCATGGGTGCTCGAAAACCTGTTGTTCTACGACCGTTCATTCGGCGACCATTCCATCGGCGTTACGCTCCTGCAAAGCAGCTCCGCCCAGCGCCAGGAAGGCTCCGATATAACCGCCCAAAACCTGCCGTATGATAGTCAGAAATGGTATGCCCTGGAAACAACATACAACGGCAAGGTAGACGCCTTCAATACAGACTACACACGCTTCCAGCTTATGTCCTGGATGGGACGTGTAAACTATGGCTACCGCGATAAATACTTGTTAACGCTTACCGGCCGCTACGATGGCTCCTCGGTATTGGCTCCCGGAAATAAATGGGCTTTCTTTCCCTCCGCAGCGCTCGCGTGGAAGCTGCAGCAGGAGCAATTCCTCAGCAACGCAACCTTTATCAACGAGCTCAAGCTGCGTGTGGGATATGGTATAACAGGTAACGCCGCAGTTTCACCCTATACAGTAAACGGCACGCTGACCAACACCAACTATGTATTCAACGAAACACCGGCCAAAGGCTATGCGCCAAGCTCAATCCCCACACCCGCACTTGGTTGGGAAAAAACCGCACAGATAAACGCAGGCATAGACTTCGGTTTCTTTAACGATCGTATAACCGGTACAGTCGATGCCTATATCGCCAACACAAACGATCTGTTGATGGATCGTGCAATACCCACAATATCGGGCTTCAGCTCCGTATCTGCCAACGTGGGGAAAACACGAAATAAAGGCATCGAGATAACGATCTCCACAGTAAATATCAACGCGCCTTCCGGCATCAGCTGGTCTACCGATCTCACATTCACAAAAAACAAAGAAGAGATCATCGAGCTCTACGGAGCAAAGAACGATGATGTCGGAAACCGTTGGTTTATCGGCCAGCCGATCAACACATACTACGACTATAAATTCGCCGGCATCTGGCAGAGCAACGAAACCGAAGCCATCCAGCGATACAAAGAGAACGGGACCACCATAGTGCCCGGCACCATAAAAATTGTCGATAAAGACAATAACTACAAGCTCAATGCCGAAGACTATATGATCCTTGGCTCCAACGTGCCCGACTGGTCCGGTGGTATAACCAATCGTGTAGGCTATAAGGGCTTCGAGCTGTCGTGCTTCGTGTTCATACGCCAGGGCCAGGGGCTTTATAACCGCGCCCGCGTGCCTACCCTGGCCGGACGTTATCCCGATCGGAAAATAAACTACTGGACACCCGATAACCCCAGCAACGAATATCCCATAGCAAACCGGGCAAAGGAATTTCCCGAATACTACACCGCGTTATATTACAAAGATGCTTCGTTCGTAAAGATCAAAAACATAACCCTGTCCTACACGTTCCCCACAGAGCTTATATCGCCGGCAAAAGTCCGTAGCCTTAATGTATATGTAACCGCGCTTAATCCGTTCCTGTTTACAAACTACGACCTGCTCGATCCCGAATCCCTCGGAGACCCGCGCGGCTCCACGAGCGCGTTGAATGGCCTGAGCACAAAGAGTCTCGTGTTTGGAGTAAGATTGGGATTATAAAAACAGGAATTGTAGATAGAGATGTATAAAAGAAAAAGTTATGAAAAGAATATATAAAATAATATGGATGGCAGCAGCCCTGCTGGTATCGTGCAAGGACTTTTTGGAAGAAGAGCAGGTAGCGACACTTACATACGATTATTATAATACGGAACAGGGTATTGAGGATCTTGTGAAATCGTGTTATGCACCACTTCGTTTTAAAACAGGCCAGGAGCAAACCTACTGCCTGTGGAACTTTGGCACAGATGAGTACATGCAGAGCGGGCAGACCGGGTGGAAGTATTTTAATGAATATGGATCGGAGCTCAACTCGTCGCAGGAATATGTCATCGCACTGTGGGATAACAACTATAACGCGATCAATCGTTGTAATAACGCCGCGGAGCGCATCCCGGAAATAGTAGGCACAAGCTTCCTGGCAAACGATGCAGGGAAAAAGACAAGAATGGCCGAAGTGCGGTTTCTTCGGGCGTATTATTACTTTCAGATGGTGCAGCAATACGGCGGCCTTCCGTTGAAGCTAAAGGCCGCAGTGGGAGTGGAGCTCGAGTTCGAAAAGTCCTCCGTGCCCGATGTATACAGATCCATAATATCCGACCTCCGCTTTGCTGCCGACGCATTGCCCGAAAAACAAACGGACTATGGCCGCGCTACGTCCAATGCGGCACGCCACTACCTGGCCAAAGTATACCTCACCCGTGGCAGCGCCGTAACAGCCCAGCGCGGACAGCAGCCTACCGATATGGACAGCGCTGCATACTACGCAGACCTCTGCATCAACTCGCCCGAAACAGACCTGCTGCCCGACTATGCTCAGCTGTGGGACTACAAGAACCAGGTCAATAAAGAGATCGTGTTCGCCGCGCAGTTCAATGCAGATCAGACGTTGCTCACCGGCTCCGGCATAGGGTATCAGAACACAAGCCATCTCTACTTCCTCAACCAGTACGACAACGAACCCGGCATGGGCCGCGTGGTAAACTACGGACGCCCATACCGCCGCCTCATGCCCACAGACTATGCCTATGACATACACGATCGTCTGAACGACTCCCGCCTGCGCAAAAGCCTGCTAACAGTATTTATCTGCAACAAGGAAAGCTCCATCCCCAAATGGACAGAACCCGAGCTGAAAAGTTTTGGCGGAAACCTGTCGCTTACCAATAAACCAAAATTTGCCATTGGCGACACCGCGCTCGTATTCCTCGTAAACGATAAAACAACAACACTGACCGACCGCCAGATCACATCAAAAGGCTACACCATCTACGCACGATACTATTGGCTTACCGATGCCAACGGAAACACTACAGAACTCAAGACCGGATTCAAAATAGACAAAGCCCCGTCGCTCTGGAAATACGTAGACCCGTTCCGCTCCAATGCCGATGATACAAAAGGCACACGCGATCACTTCCTCGCACGCCTTGCCGAAACCCACCTCATCGCAGCCGAAGCCTACGGCCGCAAAGGCGACTACGCCACAGCACTTACACGCCTCAACGACGTTCGCCGCCGCGCCGCATACCACGCAAACGAAGCAAAGTCCTCCGATTGGTATCGCTACGACGGCGGCACCCCCGGCGACCTGAACAGCACAGAACCAGCAATGCTCGCCACCGAAGATTACTTCTCGGAAACAAACAACGCATTCACCACACGCGAGCAGTATCCCGCCGGCATAACCTCCAAACAACAACGGTTCATCCATTTCATCCTCAACGAACGTTGCCGCGAGCTCCTCGGCGAGCTCCACCGCTGGGAAGACCTCGTCCGCACAGAAACCCTGCTGCTAAGAACCTACGCCTTCAATCCCGACGTAGTAAAAGCCGGCACCCTCGCCGACAGACACACCCTTCGCCCCATCCCCCAAACCTACCTCGAACGCGTCTACCGAAACGGCAAACCCCTAACCCCCGACGAACGCACCACCGAACAAAACCCCGGCTATTGAAATTGATCTTTGGGTTGATTGGTTAATTAAAAGCGTCTCATACCCGAGACGCTTTTTTCATGGTATTATATTTATGTGGATCGGCCGCAAAGCCGATAGCTGGCAAGTGTTCCGGAGGCCACCGAAGGGTCACTTCGGTGGTGCCCATCATGCTGCAGTCTGTGACTGCCGTGAACTGTTGGCTCAGCAGGCGCAAGGTGCTTGTGCCCATCACTCCGATCGCAGCCCCTCCACCGCATTAACCCTCGCCACAGCATAAGACTTATAACACACAGTAACCAACGCCAGAACAGCAACCACCACCGACGCAATAAAAAAGACAGCCACCGGCATATCGATCCTGTACGCATACCCCGACAGCCACCGGCTCATAGAAAACCATGCGCACGGGAATGCGATCAGCACGGCCACAGCCAGAAGCCTGGCATAATGTCCAAGCATCAGTACGATGATCTCGCCGGTCGTGCTGCCAAGCACTTTGCGTATACACACCTCGCGCTTCCGCTGGTCGGCATTGAAAGACGCCAGCCCAAACAGCCCGAGACAGGCCACCATAACCGCCAGCACGGAAAAGGCAGTACACACCTTGATCAGGTTCGCCTCCGATGTATAACTGTTACGCAGAGCGTTGTCCAGGAAAAAATACTCGAACGGACGCCCCGGCAAAAACTTTTGCCATAGCTCCTCCAGAGTAGCCAGCGATTGAGAGATCGTACCGGGCTTGATCCGCACGGCCATATACTTCAGATTAAGATTGAAAGCCAGCGGAGAGTTGTTCAATTGAAGAACCAGCGGAGCAACAGCCTGTTGCTTGGAAGTAAAATTGAAATCCTTAACAACCCCGATGATCTGAGCCCGGAATCTTCCGATCTGACAGAATCTCCCGATCGCCTCGTCCGGAGTCCATCGGAACCCCTTCACCAGCGTCTCGTTGACAACAACGGAGAGGGTATCGTCTGCAGGATTGTCG
>Ga0247762_1000338_pt1 | contig 15023 bp, 15 predicted proteins | sample UWRJL081202R4_FD_181016 | JGI IMG/M metagenome (GOLD analysis project Ga0247762, IMG submission 181016) | Plant litter microbial communities from Arlington Agricultural Research Station in Wisconsin, United States - UWRJ-L081-202R-4 | ecosystem: Environmental > Terrestrial > Plant litter >...
AACCTCCATAGCCTCTAACCCTCCTAGGGGTAGCTAAGCAAGGGAAGCAGGCTTCACTAAGTAACTTCCTAAAGAGGGCAGCTATCCCTAGCGTAGTATACTCTTTATAGCCTAGCGGAAGCAGGTACTTGCATCCTGTTTTTTTTTTATTCAAGCCCTCTTGTTTTTTTTTTTTTATAAAATAAAAAGACTAGCGGCAGGGATAGGCAATAAGTTACGCCCTGCCTAATGCCTTTAATGCCTCTCGGGGAGGCAACCTCCGGTACAGAAAGCAGAAAGGAAAGGCTGCCTTCATGTTTTAGCCTACTACAAGGAAATCAGCTTATCAATAAGGCTAAATTTTAAGGGCAGGCCTAGTTTAGCAGGTTTTACAAAAGCTTAAGGACCAAAGTTTATATTAAGCTCCGCATGGGGTAATTATCAAGTATGCCCCCCAAATTAAGGGTTGAGTTACAGAAGGTCTGTAGTAGACCTGCAAAGTCTCACTTAAGGGTTCAATTCCCTCTTAACCCTTTTATGTATTATTGATTAGTCTCTTCTGCTACTTTTCCTGCTGCCTATCCCGATAGGGGAGGCTTGCCAACTTTAGTAGGCAAGGGAGGGATAAGCCTCCCTTATTAGAAGGTTGCTATACCCGCTCCTTGTCTACCTTAGGGCTCTTTTTTTTTATAAAAAAAACATGAAGCAAGAAGTTACCCTGCGAATGCAGGGCTACTTACGTAAGCCTTAAGCCCCTCCCCTTTTTTAAGGGCTGCTAAAGCAGGAATGCCTTCTGCGACGTATCCATTCCTATCAGTTTCTTTTTTTGATATTATAAAAAAACATGAAGCAAGAGATTCCATGCCTGCGTACTTTACCTAGCTATAGAAAACCAGCCCTAGCTTTGTAGGCGGGAAGGGCTTGCGGAGCAGGAGTTTAAATAAGGTCCAACGCCAAGCGCACCTTTGTTTTGCAATCTAAGCCTAATCCCCCTGCTACCTTCGGCAAGGGCAGGACCTAGCCAAGGCCATGTAAGAAGGAGAGTTAGGACTACTCATCTAGGATAGGCCAAACTCCGCAGCCCTAGAACTACAGCCTAAGAAAGTGGTAAGCGTACCTCTGCTTGCGCTAATGCTTAGCTTCTGCTTTAACAACTTACTGTATTAGCAAAAGAGTTAAGGGCCGCATACGTAATCGAGGGCTTAGATTAAGGGCAACTAATATCTGCTGTGCGAGGCGGATCTACTTAGCGCCCCTACTTACACCTCTAGCTAACGCAGCCCCTTTTAAGGCTTCTGCCTATTGAAGTTGGCAAGGAGCAGAGGATAAAGCAGGCTTACCCTAACCCTTAGGGTCAGGGAGGCTAATATATTAATATAACAAGACTAGCCTAACGTATGTAGTTCACTGCTCCCTCCCTTGCCTTTAGGCAGCAGGGAAAAGCCTAGCCTTGCCTTCTGTTAACGAAGTATATAAAGACTTGCTTAAACTATGGTGCATATCAAAAAAAAAGGACCGGTCTTATAACCCTGCTTAGGAGGTAGCATTTACACCGCTACCTAAGGGTAACTGGACCGTTAGTCATCCCCTTCCCTTTACCGTAGGTTGCATCAACCCCCTAAAAAGGTTGTACCGCTTCCTGCTGCTTTTTGCCCTGCTACGCTAGCCCTTCTCCCCATGGGAGGGAGGCAAGGCAGCCTAACCCTAAGCTCCGCAACTGCCGATAGGCAAGGGCTCGGTTGCGTACGCTAGGCAAGGGAGGAATATAAAAGTGGTGAACTTAGCTGAGGTTTACGGCCTATTCTCACTAAGCTACTTTATATATTCTCTTAGTTTAAGGGTAGAACAGCATTCTTCTAAAGTGTTAATTTTGGTTCGACTCCAAAAGAGAATTTCAATGAAATCCTTATAGGTCACTAATTTAGTTTATTAAAAAGTAACCTACCCTCTATCTCATACGGCTTCTCTTCAAGCGAAGCAGCCTACGAACGTAAGAAACCTCTCCCTTCCAATAGATACACAGCCCTCGGCCTAGGAACGCTAATGTCCTTAAATTTAAATAGGGGGCGCAACCTTCCTTAAGTAGGAGCGCTGGCTTACCAAGGCTACGTGAGCAGAGGAGTAGCAGCCCCCTAGCTAACGCTCCCTTGCCAAAGGCAGCCTCCCCTATCGGGATAGGCGGCAGGTTGCTTTATCTAACCCCCCCTGCCGATAGGCAAGGGCTTGCTTTCTTCTTTTTTTATATGATAAATCCAAAGAGAGGGGAGCGCCGGTAGGGAAAGGGAGGGCTGGGAATATAAATAAGGTAAAGGTAAATAGGAATAGTAATAATAATAAAGTATAATGGCAAGGTGGTTATATTCTACTAATGCTAAAGATATTGGGACTCTTTATTTAATATTTGCTGTTTTTTCAGGGATGATAGGTACAGCCCTATCAGTTTTAATCAGAATAGAATTAGCAGCACCAGGTGTTCAAATCTTACAAGGAGACCATCAACTATATAACGTAATTGTATCTAGTCATGCATTATTAATGATTTTCTTCATGGTGATGCCTGGTCTAGTAGGAGGATTCGGTAACTATTTTGTTCCCGTTTTACTAGGAAGTCCAGATATGGCATTTCCTAGATTAAATAATGTTAGTTTTTGGTTACTTCCTCCTTCTTTAATATTATTACTTGTCAGTGCACTAGTAGAAAGTGGTGCTGGAACTGGATGAACGGTTTGAAATAAGCCGTGATACTATAGTGATATAGTAAATATAAAATCTTACTCGATGCGAGAAAATCTTCCAATTTTATCTTCGGCAATTCTAATACCCCTCTTCTGCCTTTCGGCAAGGAGCAAGCCTCTAAACCCTCATAGGGGAACTGCTATCCGTAAGGGCGCTGAGGAAGGCAACCTAGCACACGCTTTCTTGCCTTTCCCTTCTGCCAATAGCAGGGGAGGGAGCAGGGCTTTTACCTGCTGCCTAAAGGCAAGGGAGGGTGCTGGGGTTTTCACCGCTTCCTTGCCTTTAAGCAGCAGGACGGGAAGGCAGCCTAACCTACCTTTTCGCCCCCTTAAGGCTAGCTGCTTTAACAAGGCTAAGGCGGATGAACAGATAAAATACGGATGGAGTTGCTCATCACTACTAACAAGTGGCAGCAAAAATACTCTTGACATGAAGACAATTCGCCAGGTCATGCTGAGTTGAGGAATGATTGCTTTGCTTGCATGGAAACTGTACCTGCCTGTATTTATAGCGATATTCAAAAAGCCCCTGTGTACGCAGGCTGCCTCCGGTAGAGGTTTACGAGGCTTGCTCCAAGCCGAAAGGCAGAAGGGCTGCCTTTGCCTAAGCTTTGCACCCTTGCCCTGCTACGCTAGCCCTAATTGTAACAGGTGTGCCTTCGACAAGGGAAGCATCAGGGTTTTTGCGAAGCAAGGGGCAAGGGAGGCCTGAGCTAGCTTCACAGGGCAAGGCGAAAAGCGGTTTTTGTTGCGGGGCTATCTGTGACCCCTGCTATCCCGGAGGGGGGAGCTATCTTATACAAGGCTTGAGGTTTCAACTCAGCATTTCTTTCAGAGACTACACGTAAGACATCTTAAAATTTTAAATAGTATCCCTTGCTCCGCTACTATAACCTTAGGGGCTTTGGGTTCTTTAGGAATTATTGGTTTTGCTCCTTTTTTTTATATGATCAAAAAAGAACAGGCAGCCTATCGGCAGGGGTGCGTAGCAAGAGAGATACCTAAAGTAGCAGCCTCTTCTCCAACTAAAGTAGGGCAGGGCTGCGTACCAGCGCCCTTACGGATAGCAGCCCGGCCAATCGGTAGGAGAATAAGCAGTCTAATTATGAATAAAACCACTTTAATAGAGAATAAAAATGTATTTTATCAGTGGTTAGTCGGATTCACAGATGGGGATGGTACTTTTTCTATATCGATTTCTAATAATAAAATTACTTTTATCTATCAAATAAGTCAAAGTACTTATAATCTAAGAGTCTTAAATTTTATAAAAAGTCAATTAGGTGTAGGGGGCATATCAATAGAAAAAAAAAGATCTATGGCTTATTTTAGAATAACAGATCGAAAATACTTAGAGTCTTTGATAATGCCGATATTTGATAAATACCCGCTTTTAACAAGTAAGCAGTTCAACTATATAAAATTTAAACAGGCCTTTCTGAAGGCGCAACAAACAAATCTATCCACTTTAGATAAAATAAATATCATAAAAGAAGATATTTGTAAAAATTGCCCTGAGGATTATATATCTCCAGCATGGGCTCTTGTTGACTTTAAGGTTACAAATTTTGAAAGTGGATCCAAAGTTATGAATAAACCTTGATTAATAGGTTTTACAGAGGCTGAAGGTAGCTTCTATTTAGTTGAAAAAAGTGAATCTAGATTAGTACATGGATTTGAAATAACCCAAAAACTGGACCTTATTGTACTTACAGCAATCAAGTATTTATTAGGTATAAAAACTAATGTTTCTAAAAAGAAAGCTGGAAATTATTCTTTGGCCAGCACAAATTCACGTGCTATAGAAAATATAATAGAATACTATAGAAACACAATGAAAGGAATGAAATCATTCGAATTTCGTGTTTGATCTAGATCTTATTATAAATATAAAGGTAATTATAATGCTCTTAATATTATTAGAAATAGAATTAGAAATATGAAAAGTAAGCGATATGTTCAGTAAGGCTTTTTTTGATTGCTGCACTGATTATAAAACATCCTTAACTCCCTCCCCATGGGGGAAGAAACAGCCTATTAAAATAGTAAAATAGTCGCAGGCTAGGCTGCCTTCGACCAGGGAAGCATTCTCTTCTGCTAACGACCCACCTTAGGGGATAACTGCGTTCGCAGGCTAGCCTCTTTTTTATAAAAAAGAGGCAGGGCCTGCTGCACTAGCCTACATCTCAATGAATGTGGTGCAAGTGTTCCTTCATTCTGCTTCCTAAGAAAAAAAAAAGAAAAGGGTCCCTGCAGTCTTGCTTTATGTCTCCCTCCCTTAGCTTAAGCTACAAGTGGGGTAGCGTACTTCCCTTACCCCCCTAAGGGGGGTTAGGGGAGAGGGCTTTTTTTATTAAATAAAAAAAAGAGGCTGTTATTTTAATTTATTAAAATTTATAAGGCCGACAGTTGCTACGCAAGGCCGACAGTTGCTACGCAAGGAGAGAGAAGCTGACTGCAAGCTGCAAGCTACTATAATTATAACAATTTAAAGATGAAAGAATAGTCCGATCTCTAGTGTTAAATTAGAGAGTATAATGATAACCTTTTTTATAAAAGTGCAAATTTACGTTACCATAAGGAATATAAAACCTAATCCTTTCTAGCATTTCATATGGGGCTGCGTGAGCTAGAAGAAAGGCAAGGCTGTATCCCTCCCTTTGCCTTATTTTTTTTTTTTTAATTAAATAAAAAAAAAAAACCGCAAGCCAAGGGGAAGGCAGCGGAGGGGTTAGGCAGCGTACGCTGGAGGTTAGGGGGTTGCGTTCTTCCCTTACCCCCCTAAGGGGGGTTAGGGGAGAGGGCTTTAATTTATTAAATTTTACAAGGGTAGCACCGCTATTGTAGTGTTTTCCTTAACCTAGAGCAGTTATAAACCTTATGGTTCACATAAAGGAAAGCCTTAAAATTTAAAAAGGTGAGATTATCAACATAATGTTATCCTCCACTTTCTTCTATCCAGTCTCATTCTGGAGGTGCTGTTGATTTAATGATTTTTTCACTACACTTAGCTGGAGTCTCTTCTTTACTAGGTGCTATTAATTTTATTACAACTGTTATGAATATGAGAACACACGGTATGTCATATCATAAAATGCCTTTATTCTGTTGAGCAATTGTAATTACAGCAGTATTATTACTGCTATCTTTACCTGTTTTAGCTGGTAAAATAGTGCTAGCTTAAAATCTGGCCATATGCTGGAAAGTGTACTTAAATACATTATCAGCAGGAAACTCTAGCCTATGGCAGTAAAAGGATCCTCAGAGACTGTACGCCAGAAAATATACAAATTATTTTTTATTTATTGCTCCGCACGATATTTTTAATAATATAATCTTTTATTTTAAGTGGCGAAAGGCTCGATCAAATATCAGCTTAAAGTCCCTTGCTCCACCCTCCGGCGCCTCCGGCGGAAAGGCAAGAACTATAAATAAATATGAGGCCCTTGCCGCGTTAGCCCTTTATTTTAAAATAAAAATTTACCCCACAAGCCTTCAACTCTAAAATTTTATTTATAAAAATAACCGAAAGGCAGGCTGCCTACTTAAGTAGGCAAGTAAATGTTTATATCATATATAGAAATCACAAGGCCTAACTTCGCTTGGGCGGGGCACAAATAATTTATATATTTAAGAAATAGTCCAAAAAGTAGGTATTATCTAAACTTTTAGAAACCTGCTAAACTTATTTTAGCACCTATCTTTATATACGCTCCCTAAGGGGTAGTGCAAGAAAAACTAAAAATATAAGACTATAAAAACAAATAACACCAAAAAGTTCTATTCTTCAGTATTTAGCTTTAGTTTCTAATACACTATTTAAACCATTTACAATAGGTTTGATTTTATATGGAAGCCATCTATAATATGATACGAAAATAGGCCGGATATTTCTGTAGTGGAAATCATTCTTACTATTACATTGATCTATCAACTTGCTATGTTGATAGATTTTATTATCTATAGAATGTTTATAGAAACTGGTTTTTTAGATGTGAAATTGGAATTATCGGAGAATAATAATACTTTGCCGGAGGCCTTGTTCTAATAGCTGCAACGCTAGCCCTAATTCTAATAATATTGACAATAGTAATTACCCTAATGATAATATTCCTAGAAATAGAGAGAACCCTGACATTGCTAGACTTATTAGATACCTAAGTACAAATGTTGGAGCTTTATTAGCACGAAGGCCTGTAACTAGGGCGATAGGTCTAACGGTAGTAAATGCGGGCAATATAATCGCAGATGTTGCCTCTAATGAGGAAAGAGCAAATTATTGAATCGACCAATGAAATTTCTATAAGGCTAATGGAAGATTTAGAGGAGGAGCACAGGGTTCAGGGCCTTTTGAAAGAGGGACTAATCCTTTTGAACCTGCTTCAGGGCAAGGTCCAACTAGTTCAGGCTCGCTCTTGCTTAGCAAGCCAGGGAATACCTCTACTTCTAATTTTACATCTAATTTAATTGGAGACGGCTCTGTAGATTTTTCATTTATAAAGGATTTTTTTACACCTGTTGACCATAATATTCCACTGGATACTTTAATCAATGTACACTTCCCCTAGGGGAGAGTGATTATTTTAGGTCTTTTTGTATTTGTTTCTGCCTTAATAATTCTAAGTTTATACTTTTACATAAATGTTCTAATTCTACTTAATAAAGATTACTTCTTAAATAAAGTTAAAAATAAATATGTATTACTGTATGTAAAATATATTATTTTTAAAACAAAGATAGATTTTATCTTTATTGGTTTAATTACTTTATGCATGTTATTTTTTATGGCTTATATTTTACATTATTTAATAGCTGCTACGCTAGCCCTATATTATTAAAATAAGTTAAAGGCTATTACTATGATCTTAACGGATAGAAATTTCAATACTAGTTTTTATGACCCTGCAGGAGGTGGTGACCCTGTTTTATATCAACATCTTTTCTGGTTCTTTGGTCAACGGTGGCCCTTTAAAAGTATTAATTTAAAATACTTATTGCAACAAACTATAAGCGAGGAGTTCGTTATATATTCATTAGGTACTTTAAGTATAAGTTCTAGCCCCTTCCCCTGCCTTAGGCAAGGTTACGTACGCTCCCTAAGGGCTTGCGGAGCAGGGGGACAGACCCTTAGAGTAAAAAACCAGTGAACTTACGATAATTCGCAAGTAACCAACACGTGTAACTCGTTAGTAGGAACTTCAGAGACCATACGTTTGTTAAACAAGCCCTTGCTTTTGCCTAGCGCGGAGCTCGCTCCGCGAGGAGTAAACCCCTTACCCACCCCGGAGGGGGGGGGTGAGGGTCAGTCTTGCTCCTTTTTTTTATTATATAAAAAAAGAACCGGAGGGGTAGGCTCGTGCTGCATCCCTATAAGGGAGCGCAGCAGTCTAACTTATAGAAGCTTAAGCTTAAAAAGATCTATACATAATCTCACTAGTTCTGATTCTGATCTGAAAATTAAACAATGAATCGCCGGTCTAATAGATGGGGATGGTTGTTTTACACTCTCTAAAAAGGGATATGCGGGATTGGAAATTACAATGGATATAAGAGATGAACGAGCTCTGCAAACTATCAAAAATATTTATGGTGGGTCTATAAAATTAAGATCTAATGCCAATGCCCTAAGATATAGACTACATCATAAAGTAGGATTATTAAGTCTTATTAAAGATGTAAACGGTCATATTCGAAACCCTAATAGATTAATACAACTGAATAAACTCTGCGATAAGTATGAAATTAGTCTTATTTGACCGGAAAAGTTAAATTATAGTAATGGTTGATTATCTGGTTTTGTTGATGCAGATGGAACAATTACGATCAATAAAACTAATTGACAATTATCTATATCTGCTAGTCAAAAAACACCTGATATACTAAAACCTTTAGTCTCTTTATACGGAGGAAACATTTATATTGATAATGGCAGAACTAAATCTTTCAAATGATATATCAGTAAAAAGGAAGATATTTTAAAATTAATAGAGTATTTTAAAAGATATCCTTCGAGGTCTGCTAAGAATAATAGATTACATTTAGTACCTAAGTTTTATGAATTAAAAACCATGAACGCACATAAAGCGGAGCAAGGAACTTTTCTAGCTAAAAGTTGATTTTATTTTTATTCAAAGTGAATGAGTTATGGATAGGTTTATTTTTAATGCAATGCTTTAATAGGTTCCCTGGCCTACTTATTTATATCTAAGGCCTAAGGCTAAGCCCTCTGCATCCAGCTACCCTAAGGGGCAAGCCCTCCCGCTGCATCCCCTGCCGATAGGCTGGGGCTTTGATTTATTAAAATTTTACAAGGGGCGACATAAGGCAAGGCAGCCTAACCCTAAGCTCCGCAACTGCCGATAGGCAAGGGCTTGGTTGCGTACGCTCCCGATAGGGAAGGCAAGGAGCAGAAATAAAAATCTACTGGCTAGCTACCGAAGACTCCTACTCCTTCTTATTTATATCTAAGGTCGCTGGCGCAGCTGGCGCAGCTGGCGCAGCTGGCGCAGCTGGCGCAGCTGGCGCAGAGACAAGCACTTGTTTAAAGATATGGTCCAATAAAACATAGTAATAAGCATGCTTATGTTAAGGAGCAGCCTTAACTATAAAGTATAGCATTTTATTTCTATCTTTTTAGCACCCAGAGGTTTATATTTTAATTATACCAGGGTTCGGTATAGTTAGTCATGTAATATCTACTTTTTCTGGGAAATCTATATTTGGTTACATAGGAATGGTTTATGCCATTATTAGTATTGGATTATTAGGTTTCATCGTGTGGGCTCATCACATGTATGCAGTAGGTATGGATGTAGATACGAGAGCGTATTTTACGGCTGCTACTATGGTTATAGCCGTACCTACAGGAATTAAAATATTTAGTTGATTAGCTACGGCATATGGAGGGTCAATAAGACTCACAACGCCTATGTTATTTGTATTTGGATTTATTGCCTTATTCACTATAGGTGGATTAACAGGAGTAGTATTAGCAAATGCAAGTTTAGATGTTGCTTTACACGATACCTACTACGTTGTTGCTCATTTTCATTATGTGCTATCAATGGGGGCAGTATTCGCTCTATTTGCGGGATTCTATTATTGAGCAGGTAAAATAGTAGGTAAACAATACAATGAAGTCTTAGGACAAACTCATTTTTGAATCATGTTCATTGGGGTGAATTTAACTTTCTTCCCTCAACACTTCCTAGGTTTACAAGGTTTACCTAGAAGAATACCTGATTATCCTGATGCTTTTGAAGGTTGAAATGCTATTTCTAGTTTTGGGTCTATCGTTTCAGTAGTAGCTACTATCTTGTTTGTATTTATTATATATGACTTGTTCGTAAATGGGAAAGAAGTAGGGAAGAACCCTTGACTAGTACCAGTTTTCTTTACAAGCACTGAAATAACAAGCCTTCGAAACGAAAGCTTACATCAACCTTCTGAAACATTAGAATGGACAGTAGATTCTCCAATCCCTTTCCATTCTTATGAAGAAGTGCCGGCACAATCTTAATAAACTCCCCGTGCCTCACGGTCAAGCCTAAACTCAAGTTTTAAATAAAGACCTCCCAAGCTCCTGCTCCCTCACCTCTTGCTTCTCAACTGGCGGCAGGTAAAGTACGCAACCCCTACCCCTCCTCTGCCTTGGGCAAGGGGTCCCTGCTGCCTTTCTTAGAGGCAAGTGGAAGGTGAGTAAATCACTGCTGCCTACTGCCTCCTGCCTTCTGCCTTCTGCCTTCTGCTTTCAGCCTGCTGCCTTCTGCCTTTTGCCTTTTGCCTTTTGCTTGCTGCCTTTTGCCTTAAGCCTTCTGCGTACTGCCTACTGCCTTTTGCCTTCCTCAGCGCCCTTTGCCTTTCGGCCAGGATAGCAGCCCCCTATGGGGGTTAGAGGCAAGGTCAGGGAAGGCTGCCTTTGGCAAGGGAAGGTCAGGTAAGGTCAGTGAAGGGAAGGCTGCCTTTGGCAAGGCAAGGTCAGGGAAGGGAAGGGAGGCAAGGGGAGGCAAGGGAGCAGAGCAGCAAACCAGTTAGGGAGGCAGAGGCTGCTTAAACTGGTTAGCTTTGCAGGAGAATTTGTTAGCTTAATACTCTCAATTCATACAAGGTTAGCTAATTTCCCTTGCTTAAGCTGGCTGCTTCTCCTAGCTTTAGCGACCCCCACACCTCTCCCCGGCCTGCCGCTAAGCGCTAAGCGTAATCATAACTCTTAACTTAGATAGAAGGAGTTGTACAAAGGTTTTAAGGTTTAGCTAGTGCGTTTTGGTTTAGGAGTTTAGCTCGGCCTCTCTTTAAACAGGTATGCTACTACTGTCTAGCCCTCTTTGTTCGCGAGGTTCCCTAGCGGTAGCGGTACTGCCTGAGTATCACCCTGGCAAGAAGGGAGGTAGGACTTATCTAAACCCCCACCCCCAGCTTCTTTTTTTTATAATATATTATAAAAAAACAAGCTTCCCCAGCTTGACAGTCACCCTAGCTCCTGCTCCCTTCCCTCTTGCTTCGCAACTGGCGGCAGGTAAAGTACGCAACCCTTACCCCTCCTCTGCCTTGGGTAAGGGGTCCCTGCTGCCTTTGGCAAGGGAAAGTAAGGTAAGGTCAGTGAAGGCAAAGGGGCGGAGCAAGCACCACTACCGACAGGGCTTCTACAGGGCTTCGACAGGGCTTTTAATAATATAAATAAAGGGAGGGCTTTTTATTCTATAAAAAAAGAGGCATTCAGTTTAAAATTTAAGTCCCTAGCTGGGACTGGGATAAGCTATGTTAGTTTTATATATCTTTATTCTAATGTTTACTAATTCAATAAATCAAATAAAAAAGAACATACATTCAACATACATTAATAGAATTACTATCATAACGTTAATAATTTCTATACTCTTTACAATTAATTCCCTTTACTTTCAGTCAATTGGAAAAGGAATCAGCTTATACAGTGGATTATTTCAAACAACTATTCAATCCCATTTAGTAGAAATCTTATTGTTAATAGTAGGTATTTTTATTTTATTAGGGTGACCGGTACCTAATAGTTTACTTACCCCTGCCTCCGGCAGGGATAGGACGCAGCCCTTTTATCAAAATTATTCTTTAATCGCGATCTTTAGTATATTAGGGGGTTCTTTATTGATGTCTAGTCTAGATTTACTATCTATGTACTTAAGTATAGAACTTCAATCTTTTGCTTTATATATTTTAGCTACTTTAAACAAAGAGAGACTAAGCGCAACAAGTGCAGGTTTAAAATATTTTTTATTAGGTAGTTTATCCTCTTGTTTTATATTATTAGGATCAGGAATAATATACAGTTACACAGGTTTAACTCAATTTGAAGCTATAAATTCTTTAATGTCTATACCTTATCTTTCTCTACCTGTGCCGAAGGCCTCTACGGTAGGGACAGATTTAGCAGCCGGGCTTTTCCCTATCGGGAGGGTGCAGGGGCAAGAAACATCAACTACCGTTTGGTGATGGTCATTTGGAGTAGGAGCAGAAGGTATTAAGAAAGCCTTTACTATAGGTTTAATATTAATAGTAGTAGGGTTTTTATTCAAAATATCTGCAGCACCTTTCTATCAATGGGCTCCTGATGTTTATGATGGTACGCCCACAATAGTGACAGTTTGACTTACTATAGTAGTAAAATTAACTATTTTAATATTTTTACTTGGACTTTTTGACCTGAGTGATCAGACTTCTGCCGGAGGCACAGCATACCCTCTTCATTACCATCCTACGAATGAAGGGACTTTAAGCGACTGGCTCACATCGCTTTCTCCCTTTAGTCAGCTGACATCCACTCCACTTGCTACGCCTTATAAAGGGTATACTGCGCTAGATTTCTTTGGAAAAGTAAAGGCAGATGTTCAAATTAAAAACTTATTATTTATTTGTTCATTATTGTCCTTATTAATAGGAACTATCGCAGGCCTGTCCCAAATAAAAGTAAAAAGATTACTAGCCTTTAGTTCTATCTCACATGTAGGATTTTTATTATTAGCTCTAGGTATATTCACCCAAAATTCAATAGATTCTTTTATTTTTTATTTAGTTCAATATTCTATTACGAGTCTTAATATATTTTTAATAATTTTAGCTTTTGGATATTTATTGTACTTGCCTTCCCTATCGGGAACGTACGTTGCTCCTATCATACCTACGGCTCCTACGGACCATTCTGCGCCCCTGGAAAATAGACCCTTAGCCAACTTAAGTAGGCAAGAACTGGCGGTTGCTTCCCCTTCCGGGCTTGCGTTATCCCCTACTTTAGTTGGGTTGCGAAGCTTAGAGCAAGATATCAATTACCTTATAGAATTAAAAGGCCAATTATATAAAAATCCCGTTTTAAGTGTGAGTTTAGCAATATGCTTATTTTCTATGGCAGGAATACCCCCTTTAATAGGTTTCTTTTCAAAACAGTTTGTATTATTTTCATCCATTGAAAATGGAAATTACTTTTTATCTATAATTGCAATTTTAGTTAGTGTAATTAGTGCTTCTTATTATTTAAGAGTTATAAAATTAACTTTTTTTGACTCTCCCTCTTCCCTGCTGCCTATCCCGAAAGGGGAAGGCTTGCCAACTTTAGTAGGCAAGGGAGCGTACGCAGCCAGCTTCACGGGTAAAGAGAGCTACCAGATAAACACCCCGACACTTGCCTCCGGCCTGCAGTTAACCGAAAGGGAGCGGAGCTTGCCAACGAACATGCTAGGCAATAATCTCCAATTAAAAGTTAGCAACACCCTCCCCATGGGGGAAGAACGCAGCCCTTCAGCGTACGCAGCCCTAGAAGGGGCTGCGTTAGCTAGAGGGGAAGTACGCAGCAACCCGCCCTTTTTCCTAGGGCAAGGGGTAGCGTCGCAGGTGCACAGTTATATAATCTCCACATTAACTTTAATGATACTCTTTTTTTTTCTTGACCCTTCAATCATATTAAACGGTACACAGTTAATTACTTTAACTATATTTAATTTATAATGAATTCTTTATTAATCCTTTTTATTTTTATACCTATCTTAGCTTTAATTCTATTATTTTTGAATTTACTATTATCGCCTAATAGACCTGATTCTGAAAAAGTTTTAACTTATGAATGCGGATTTAGTCCAATCTTAGGGCAAACTAGAAATACTTTTCACATCTCTTTTTTTTTAATTGCTTTAGCTTTTTTGATTTTAGATTTAGAAATATTATTATTCTTCCCTATCAGTGTTTCTTTGTCAAAAATAGGTTCATTTGGGCTAGTAATCGCTTTAATTTTCTTTATTATTTTAACTATTGGTTATGTAATTGAAATATTAGCAGGTAATTTGAAAGTTTCAAACCAAAGTCTTTCAATACGACCTGCTTCCTTGTATTAGGTTGCTTAGCCTTTAAAATTAGTAGCCTTTTTACTGCTTCTTGCTACGCAAAATAATATTTTCAAATTTTAAACTTTTCGCTAGCGCTGCCGGAGGCGCCTCCGGCAGAAAATGAAGGCGCTAGCGCTGCCGGAGGCGCCTCCGGCAGAGAAATTTTGCGGATCTAAAATATAAAGCTAGTACTTTTAAAGAAGATTTCATAGCTGAATATAACAAAAATTTTGGTAAAGTAATCGTTTTGCGCATCCAAGAGCATAAGTTCATATTTTATAAGAACCCAGCTCTTATAACAACTTTTTCCTATAGGAGGCAGTCGCCTAGCGGCAAAGGGAGAAAATTTTTTATAATATACCTAATCTTAAAAAAAAATAAGATGGAGAGCAAACAGTCTCATGTATCATTTTAAGGTTAAGTAAGGTCACCTAAAGGTGTGCGGAGCAGTCAATAAACTGCCATCCTAAGGGTAAGGATAGTAGTCTTACTTAAGTAGGGGCGCTGTCCCTTGCTCCAGCGTACGCAGCCTAACCTCTCCCCATGGGGGCTGTGTACGCTAGGAAAAGAGGGTCAGGCTTCTACCCTGCCGTGCCGAAGGCTTACTCCCTCACCCTTACCTATTGGGAGAGACTAACGCAGCCCTTGCTTAAGAAGTTAGAGGCAAGGCTGTTATTTTTATTTATTAAAAAGCCCTCCCTGCCGGTAGGCAAGGGATACAAGAGAGAGCAGCGCCTTCCCTGCTTCTTTTTTTTTATAATATATTATAAACAAAACAAGCCCTCCCAGTCCAAACCCAGATAGGCACTCTTGCCTATCTAAGTTGGCAGTAGGGGCAGCGACTCAGCCTTCTTAATAAGGCAGGGACTGCTTAGCAAGGCAGCCTACGGCAAGGTAGGGCAACAAATGCAAATCAAATAGCGGTCTTTTTTTTTTAATCTTCAGCTTTAGCAGCCCCCCC
>Ga0247762_1000341_pt1 | contig 14907 bp, 10 predicted proteins | sample UWRJL081202R4_FD_181016 | JGI IMG/M metagenome (GOLD analysis project Ga0247762, IMG submission 181016) | Plant litter microbial communities from Arlington Agricultural Research Station in Wisconsin, United States - UWRJ-L081-202R-4 | ecosystem: Environmental > Terrestrial > Plant litter >...
TTCGGCTTTCTTGCGCGCGGTGATGTCGGTGAAGGTGCATATGAGCTGCACGATCTCTCCATCGGGGTTTAGCAGCGGCTGTGTATTTATCAGCGTCCAGGTGTGGCGGCTACGCATGGCGTTGTAGAGGCCCATTACCATGCCCCGTATGGGTTGCTTCTGCCGCGTGGCCTGAACGATGGGATAGTCTTCAGCCGAGTACAACGTCCCGTCTTCTTTAATGGCGGTAAGGGGCAGATCGCGTGTTGGGATTTTGCCGATGATCTCATTTTCAGTGAGGCCTACCATATCCAACATGGCCTGGTTGGTAAGCTGTATCTGCATGTTTGGCGCATAGACCACGACGCCGACGGTCATGTCGCGAATCATTTCCTTGAAACGCTTTTCGCTTGTTTTAAGCGCCAGCTCGTCCTCACGGCGGCGGGTAATGTCCCATGCTGTTGTGATCAATACGGTACGTCCAAAGTAGGAGCCGCGTGTCATGCGTATCTCCTTGAGAAACTCCGAGCCGTCTTTACGTAGTCCCCACCATTCAAAATTCTGGCGTTCGCCCTGTAAGGCTTTCTGCATGATGGCCGCCAGATGTACAAAGTCGTTCCTGTTAGGTGAAGACAGAAATGCCGGTGTACGGCCGATGAATTCATGCTTCTCATAGCCATACATATGACATGCGCCTTCGTTGACATCTATAAACACTCCTTGCGGATCGTGTATATAGATCGCCTCACCGACGGTGTTGAACAGGTCGCGATAGCTCTGCTCGCTCTGGCGTATGGTGGTTTCGGCTTCGATACGTCGTGATACATCGTTCATCATACCGAGCATGCGCGTGCTGCGCGCAGCCCCGTCGCGGCTAAAGAAGCCCCGGTCATGAAAGTAGCAATACTGGCCGCTCTTCATCCGGAACCGGTAGCACACGTCGTAGGGGTGGAGCTCTTTGCGTGCGGCGTCTAACTGCTGGATAACTCCGGATCGGTCGTCGGCGTGTATACGGTCTGTCCACTTGTCGATAGTGTTCATCTCGCGGGGCGTATAGCCCAGTACTTCTTTCAGGTTGTTGCTCCAGATAATGGTACCGGTGGCGATCTCGTAATCGTAGATGACAAGCCCTGCCGATAGTGAGATCAACTCATGCCGGTTCTTCCAGTCTTCGCGCTCCAGCTCGAGTGTTTTGCGGAAAGTAATGTCCTGCACCGTTCCCGTCATGCGCATTGCCTTGCGCGTTTTGCTGAAGATGACTTTACCCATAGCTTCCACCCAGCGCACCGCGCCATCGGGCCACAAGATTCGGTGCTCGATAAAGTATGGCAAACCCTGGGTCAGCGCGGCACGAACAGTTTCCTGGAGCCTGGAGCGATCATCGGGATGTATAAATGATAGATACGTTTCGAACGTCCCATCGAACGCTTTACGCGAAACGCCAAAGATCTTATGAACATTGGGTGACCACTGAATGTGTTTTTTGCGAAGGTCCCATTCCCACACGCCCATATTGGCAGTGTTAAGGGCTTCCAGCAGATGTTTCTCGCTGTAGGGCAGGAGCGGGGGCGTTTTCGGAAACGACCTGGTCTTTTTGGAGGGTGTAGCAGGCCGGGCCGCCTGTTTTTTGAGGGCGCTTTTTTTAGCAGGGGTCCGCTTAGTGGGCATAGAAACGGTATTGTACTCTAAAAGATAGTGAGAATAAAACAGATCCGGAAATGAACAAGATGGCGTCGCTATTGTTTAGCGCGTGATAGCATTCTAACTTCCGGAAACGAACTCTCTAAATCTAAAAAAGACGATCTATGTTAAAAGAATTTAAAGAATTTGCGCTTCGAGGTAATGTGATCGACCTGGCGATCGGTGTTGTAATCGGGGCGGCGTTCAACGCCATCGTCAGCTCCCTGGTGGCCGATGTGTTTATGCCCATCATCGGTATCCTGACTGGTGGTCTTGATTTCTCCAGCCTGGCCTACACATTCGGCAAAGCCAATATTGCCTATGGTAAGTTTATACAGTCCATCTTCATCTTTATCATCACTGCATTTGCCTTGTTCCTTTTTGTAAAGGGCATTAACAAGCTGAAACGCAAGGAAGAAGCGAAGCCTGCTCCCGTTGCCGATACTCCACCCGATGTCAAGCTTCTCACTGAAATCCGTGACCTTCTGAAAAGCACTTCCGGGAACAGTCCCAGATCATAGCATACTTCTAAAGCAACAAAGCCCTGGTCATTACGACCAGGGCTTATAAATCAGTGCGAGTGCGGAGTGCGAGAGCGAGGAAAATACAAATACAGTACAGGTGTGTTATTTGAACTGTTTGGCCACTACCAGATCTTTGCTTCCGGCGGTGTACTGGTAGAAACCTGTTCCGGACTTGACGCCTTTGTGGCCGGCCTGAACCATGTTTACGAGTAAGGGGCACGGTGCATATTTTGGATTGCCAAAGCCGTCGAAAAGAACGCGCAGGATGGACAGGCACACGTCCAGTCCTATAAAATCAGCGAGTTGCAGCGGTCCCATAGGGTGTGCCATGCCGAGTTTCATGACCGTGTCGATTTCCTCTACGCCGGCAACGCCTTCGTATAAGGTATAGATCGCTTCGTTGATCATCGGCATCAGGATGCGGTTTGCTACAAAACCCGGATAATCGTTTACCTCGACGGGTATTTTGCCCAGCTTGCGTGAAAGCTCCATGACGGTTTCTGTTACGGCATCGCTTGTGTTGTAGCCGCGGATAACCTCCACCAGCTTCATGATCGGCACCGGGTTCATGAAGTGCATGCCGATAACTTGTTCAGGGCGTTTGGTAACTGCCGCGATACGTGTAATGGAGATGGAGGATGTATTGGTGGCCAGGATTGCACCGGGAGCCGTGGCGGCATCGAGGTCCTGGAAGATCTTCAGCTTGAGGTCGATGTTTTCAGTAGCGGCTTCCACTACCAGCTCGGCGCGTTCGACGCCGGCTTTGATATTGTTATGCAGCGTAATGTTGGCCAGTGCCGCGGCCTTTGCGGCGTCGGTTATGGTGCCTTTCTCTACCTGGCGGGCCAGATTTTTTTCAATGGTGGCAAGGCCCTTTTTCAATGCCTCGTCGGAAACGTCTACTAACGACACGGTATATCCATGCTGGGCGAAGACGTGGGCAATTCCGTTGCCCATCGTGCCCGAGCCGATAACTGAAATATGCTTCATTGGGTTGGGTTTATATGATAGTTATAGATTGGGTTATTCAAATGTGATCTCCTTTGCCAGCCCCATTGCGTTAAAGCGGATGATGAGCTTTTTCGGGGAGGCGTTCGGGGCCGGGCACCCGGGGCCGGGTTGTAAGAAGTACGTATAGAATTTCTGATTGCGTTTGTAGAGCTCGTTCTGATCAGGATTTCCCAATAGCGATACGATCGCCATTTCGTCCAGGGCGAGCATTTTACTCCGCTGCGCTTCGAGGCTGGCGGTCATTGCCATGCGGTGATCCTGACAGGCTTTGCGGTCGCCCATCCAGGTTTTCTGGTCAAAGTTTTCCAGCTTAGGAACGGACTTACCGCAGGAAGCGAGTGTGAAAAGAAGGGGTATTAGTATTAAAAGTTTAAACCGGTCCAGCATGGTGTTGTTTTTTGCGGACCAAAGAAAACCAACAAACCGATACCAAACCATAGGCAGCAGCTATGAAATATACTTCTGCAGGTCCCTGAAGTACGAACGTACCGGCTATTGCAAGTGCGGGCAGCAATATGATACGGATCCATTCTGCGATCACTACCCATACCCGACGCTCGAACAGCACCCCACAGTTCACCACCGTATAGCAGATCACCACTGACATGATCGACTTTCCCATCAGCGAAAACTTACCCGCCTGAAACAGGAAGTAAGCCGTGATCACAATACAGATAACATACTGAAAAAGAACATAATAGTTAAGGATTGCAAAAGCCTGGGTTCTATACTTTTGGTGAGTTTTTACATCTACCTCGGGTACGGCACGATGACCACCCAGCGACTCCGGCAGCCAGCCGGGCTTTTTAAACAGGTATCGTAAGCGGTCGCGCCAGTCGGGTATGCGGCGCAGATCCTCGCGCATGTCGACATAGTGGGCTACGTTGGCGTAGAGCGTGTTCCAGCTTTGTAACGGTTTGGTTACGCCATAAACGGGTGCCTCTTCTTCTTCCTGAAAGGTGCCGAACATGCGATCCCAGATGATCAGTGAGCCGGCGTGATTCTTATCGATGTATTTGGGGTTACGCCCGTGATGCACACGGTGATGCGAGGGTGTGTTGAAGATAAGCTCGACCCACCGCGGCAGCTTTCGGATCGCTTCCGTATGGATCCAAAACTGGTAAAGGGTATTGAATGCCGATATCAGCGCGAAGTCTATGGTACGAAAACCGAGCAGTGCAATCGGCAGGCTGAAAGCAAACGTCCAGATAGTTTGAAGGGAGCTTTGGCGCAGCGCTACAGACAGGTTGTATTCCTCGCTCTGGTGGTGCACCACGTGGCCGCCCCAAAAGAGATTTACCTCGTGGCTCATACGATGTGCCCAGTAATAGGCGAGGTCTACCAGCAGGTAAAGCGCTATCCAATACCAGTAATCTGTGTGAGGAAGCGGAAAGAGGGCGAAGTGCTCGTACAGGAACTGGTATGCACCGAGGGCGAAGAAGGTGAGGAACAGGCCGCTTAGTTGTTGGGTAATGCCGCAACTGAGGTTAGCCAGCGTATCGGGCAGCTGGTACAGGTGCCGGTTTGTGAATCGGTCTACCAAAAGTTCGAAGCCGATCAGTAGGAAAAAAATCGGAATAGAGAGCACAATCGGATTGAAATTCATGGCCAGGCCGGAAAGATTGATCAAAGATAATCCGAACGAACCAGATTGCCGAATACGTTTGCGGAATCAGCCTGTCTTTTTCGTAAACCTCGACTGTTCTTAATAAACGACTGAAAATCAGCTCAAAACACAGTCAGAACGCTTTTTTATGGGCGGCAGTACCTGTAAGTCGTGAACTTCTGTACTTTTGCGACAGAATTTGAAACGTATCATGATTTTAAAGATTTTCAGGCTTGTGTGGTTTGTGTCAATGCTGGCGGTACTGGCCAGCCTGCTGTATGTGTATGCCGCCCTTCCTGAAGATGTAGTGCTGCAGGAGGATGGGGTGAAGCAGATAATTGTTCACCGCGATACCCTGTTTTACGCGATGACGGGGGCTATAGCCTTCGTTAACGTGCTGGTATTCATACTGGCTAAGGTAGCTCCCAAACAAGAAGATTTCAGAGCCTGGTTCCACGGGCAGATCATTACCATAAACGTTTTCTTTATTATAGGCCTGTTCCTGGTGAGCCTGTTCAACAGCCAGGAAAAGTATAATTATGCCAGGATCGATTTTATCATCTATGGCAGTGTGGTATTGATGGTGGTTTGGGCGATAAGCTGGCCCGTATGGAAAATTTTTAAAAGATTTTCGGTTAAACAAGCGGTTTGATTGACCAAAATTAAAATCTGTTACTCAGGAGGTTATTGAGGTTTTTAGAAATTTGCCTGCGCGGTGACGTCCGTGGGGGAACCTTGAAGTGTTTTTAGAATTTGTTTTATTCGGCCCCGGCAGCATTTTTTATGCGACCCGGAGCTACGGCTTCAGGTCCCGACTACATCGCATGTAGGTTTTTTTGACTTAAACCCGACAGATAACCTTTTGGTGAAACGTTAATCCTTTTATTGCAATGGCTAAAGCTGAGAAAGAATCCACGTCCACGTATGACGAATCAAGCATCAGGTCGCTCGACTGGCGCGAGCACATACGCCTCCGGCCCGGTATGTATATCGGTAAGCTTGGCGACGGCTCTTCGAAAGACGATGGTATATATGTACTGGTAAAGGAGGTTATCGACAACTCCATCGACGAGCACATGATGGGCTTCGGGAAGGTCATCGACGTGTCTATCACCGAGTCGAAAGTAACGGTGCGTGACTATGGCCGGGGCATTCCGCTGGGTAAAGTGGTGGATGTGGTGTCTAAGATCAATACGGGTGCTAAATACGATTCAGGGGCCTTCCAGAAGTCTGTAGGGTTGAACGGTGTGGGTACCAAGGCGGTAAACGCGCTTTCCAACTACTTTAAAGTGCAGGCTTTTCGCGAGGGGCAATCTAAAATAGCGGAATTCAAGAAAGGTGTACTGGTTAACGACCCGAAACCTGCTAAGTCGGATGAAAAGAACGGCACGTATGTGGAGTTCGAACCCGACAATGCGATGTTTAAGAATTATCATTTCATCCCTGAATACCTGGATGACCTGATGTGGAATTACGCATTCCTGAACGCCGGCCTCACGATAAACTATAACGGCGGTAAATTCTATTCTAAGGACGGCCTCCTGGACCTGCTCAGACAACGGACGGATGCCGAGGATCTGCGCTATCCGATCATTCACCTGAAGGGCAACGATATTGAAATAGCACTTACGCACGGTAACCAATACGGTGAAGAATACTATTCTTTCGTAAACGGTCAGAACACCACACAGGGTGGTACTCACCTTGCGGCCTTCCGTGAAGGTGTGGTTAAGGCGGTGCGCGATTATTATAAGAAAGACTTTGACGCTGCCGATATCCGGGCCAGCGTTATCGGCGCCATAGCCGTGCGTGTGCAGGAGCCGGTGTTCGAGTCGCAGACCAAGACGAAGCTGGGGTCACTCAATACAGCTCCCGATGGCCCTACTATAAAGTCGTTTGTTGTTGACTTCGTGGCTAAGGAGCTGGAAATATTCCTACACCGTAACAAGCCGGTAGCAGAAGCTCTTGAAAAGCGCATTCTGCAATCGGAGCGTGAACGCAAGGAAATAGCCGGTATCAAGAAGCTGGCGAACGAACGCGCCAAAAAGGCGAATCTCCACAACAAGAAGCTGCGCGACTGCCGCTTCCACTTTGATGAGAAGAACCCGAAAGGCACAGGCTCGATGATCTTCATTACCGAGGGTGACTCTGCCAGCGGTTCCATCACGAAATCACGTAACGTAGAAACTCAGGCTGTATTCAGCTTGCGCGGTAAGCCGTTGAACTGCTTCGGTCTTACCAAGAAGGTTGTATACGAGAATGAGGAATTCAATCTGTTGCAGCACGCGCTGAATATTGAGGATGGTATTGAGGGCCTGCGCTATAACCAGGTGATTGTTGCTACCGATGCCGATGTGGACGGTATGCACATACGTTTGTTGCTGATGACGTTCTTCCTGCAGTTCTTTCCCGAGCTGGTGAAGGCCGGTCACGTGTTCATACTCGAGACTCCACTGTTCCGTGTACGAAACAAGAAGGAAACTATATACTGCTATAGTGAAGAAGAGAAGCAGGCAGCGATAAAGAAGCTGACCGGCAAGCCGGAGATTACGCGCTTCAAGGGTCTGGGTGAAATCTCGCCTGAGGAGTTCGGTAAATTTATCGATGATAACATGCGTCTTCAGCCGGTGCTGCTTCATAAAGACAGCCACCTGCAAAAGGTGCTCGAGTTCTATATGGGTAAGAACACGCCTACCCGCCAGGACTTCATTATTGACCGCCTTCGTGTTGAAATGGATAAGGTTGAGGCGAAAGCGGAGGAGAAAACTGAAGAAGAGGAAGTAGAGGCGTAAGCGTTGGCCGGTAGTGAGCGTGCCGGTAGTAAAGAATTTTTGATACGATATTTTTTTGATCAACGATGAGCAAAAAGCAAAATGGTCAACCTCCGAAGGAGGAAAAAGCAAATCTGGCAAACCTATCACCGGCAGTGAGTGGCGAAGGGGGCGGTATGCCTCCCGATGATTCCATTCACTCCGTAGCCATAGACGGTCTCTACGAAAGCTGGTTCCTCGATTATGCGTCTTACGTAATTCTCGAGCGAGCGGTGCCCCGCATTGAAGACGGCCTCAAGCCTGTACAGCGCCGCATTATGCACGCGCTGAAGGAAATGGACGACGGTCGCTTTAATAAGGTGGCCAACGTTATCGGCAGTACCATGCAGTATCACCCGCACGGTGATGCGTCTATCGGCGAGGCTATTGTAAACATTGGTCAGAAAGACCTGCTCATCGAGACCCAGGGCAACTGGGGCGATGTACGTACGGGGGACAGCGCCGCGGCGCCGCGTTACATCGAAGCACGTCTCTCGAAGTTTGCGCTGGATGTAGTATACAATCCGCAGACTACTGAATGGCAGCTTTCTTATGACGGTCGTAAGAAAGAGCCGGTGACTCTGCCGGTAAAGTTTCCGTTGTTGCTGGCTCAAGGTGTTGAAGGTATCGCTGTAGGTCTTTCTACCAAGATCCTCCCACATAACTTTATTGAGCTTATAAAAGCATCGATCGATATTCTGAAGGGTAAGAACCCCAAGATCTATCCTGATTTTCCTACCGGTGGTATCGGCGATTTTGCCGACTACAACCAGGGTTCACGCGGCGGTAAAATTAAGGTCCGCGCACGAATTGATGTAACCGATAAGAAAACCCTTACCATTCGGGAGATCCCATTTTCCACCACGACAACGTCGTTGATGGAATCTATTGTAAAGGCAAGTGATAAGGGGCAGATCAAAGTGAAGCAGGTGGTTGATAATACCGCGGCGGAAATAGAGATTCTTATACACCTGCAGCCCGGCCAGTCGCCCGAAATTGCGATGGACGCGCTGTATGCCTTTACCGATTGTGAGATCAGTATATCGCCGAACGCCTGCGTGGTGGTGGACGATAAGCCCCGATTCCTGTCGGTAAACGACATCCTGAAAGTCAACACCAACCAGACCGTAGAGCTGCTCAAACGCGAGCTGGAAATACGCCGCGATGAGTTGATGGAGAAAATACTCTTCTCCTCACTGGAAAAGATCTTTATCGAAAATCGTATTTACCGTCGTATAGAAGAAGCAGAGAGTTGGGAGGCCGTGCTCGAAACCATCGACAAAGGTCTCAAGCCCTTCAAGAAACAATTCTATCGTGAGATCACGACCGACGATATTGTTCGCCTTACCGAGATCCGCATCAAACGTATCTCCAAATACGATTCGTTCAAGGCTGATGAGATGCTGCGCGATCTTGAAAAAGAGCTTAAGCAGACACATCACCATCTCAAGCACCTGATAGATTATGCTATAACATACTTCCAGAACCTGCTTGATAAATACGGCAAGGGCCGTGAGCGCCGTACGGAGATCAAGAGCTTCCAGTCGGTAAGCGCTACCGAGGTTATTGCGAACAACCAGAAGCTGTATGTGAACCGTGCAGATGGCTTTATCGGCTACGGTCTTAAGAAAGACGAGCTGATCGGTGATTGCTCGGATCTTGACGATGTGATCGTGATCCGTAAAGACGGTAAGCTGCGTGTGTCGCGTATACAGGAGAAGGTGTTTATGGGTAAAGACATTCTTTACGTGAGCATCTGGCGGAAAGGTGATGACAGAATGGTATACAACGTGATCTACTCCGATGCGAAGAGCGGTAAGGCATTTGCGAAGCGCTTTAACCTGCCGGGTATAACCCGCGACAAGGAGTATGATCTCACTCAAGGCGCTCCGAACTCGAAGATCCTTTATGTGACGGGTAATCCCAACGGCGAGGCAGAGCAAGTGGAAGTTAAACTCTCACAGGCCAGCACCGCCCGTAAGAAGATCTATAAATACGATTTCACCGAGCTTGAAGTAAAAGCCCGGACATCGAAAGGTAACATCATCAGCAAATACCCGGTACGCAAGGTGGATTTCCTGAAGGCAGGAGCGTCTACACTCAGCAAGCTTACCCTGTGGTACGATGCCGATGCAGGTCGCCTGAACAAGGACCAACGCGGACGCAAGCTCGGCACATTCGATGGCGACGATCAGATCATTGCCTTCATGCGCAACGGTTCGTACAAGATAACGAACTACGACCTGGCAAACCGCTACGAGTCAGAGAAGACGCTGCACGTAGAGAAGTTCAATCCCGAGAAGCTTGTATCCGCTGTATACATCGACGGCGAAAGTAAGCAGTACATGGTGAAGCGCTTCCTGATAGAAACCAGTACTCTGGACAAGGAGTTCGGTTTTATCTCAGAAGGCATCGGCTCGCGGCTGGTGCTGGTAACGACCAGTGAAACACCGGAGATTGAAGTAGAGGTAAACCGAAAGGATAAAGGCAAGGTAACCAAGACAGTCAACCTTGAAGAAATTGCCGATGTGAAGGGTTATAAGGCGAATGGCACCAAGCTCTCGCAGGACAAAGTCACCAAGGTGGCGCTTCTGCAGGACCCGGAAGATTCGGTGACCGACGATGGCGAGGCAGAGGGAGCCGGAGCTGAGGTGACTGAATCGGATGACGATTCTCAGTCGCCAAAAAAAAAACTCGAAGCGGGGGAGCCAAGCAGTCCCGAGTACCCGGAGCAGCAAAGTCAGCAAAGCAGTCATCCCGAGTCCTCGGGACAGCAAAACAACCCGCGAAGCAGCCAGCCGGAAGCAGTCGAGGAGGACGGACAAGTCAACCTCTTCGGGGAAGCAAAACCGCGAAGCCAGCAGCAAAGTCAAAGCCAGCAAGCAAACCAGCAAAAAAGACAGCCGGAGCAAAACCAGCCAAGTCTCTTCGGGGATCCAGAGTCCTCGGGACAGCAAAAGCAGCAAAGCAGCCAGCAAAAAAGTCAAAGCGAAAGTGACGCCGGTGAAGAAGGCACGTCCTTCCAAGCGGGGGAAACGATAGACCTTGACCTGTAGTCACTGATAATAAATCCAAAATCCCGGTAAGTATCTGCTTACCGGGATTTTATGCTTAGTGGGTTCTGGTGCAAACGTCCGGTGTAAGCGAAGACTTTGTCTTCCGGATTCAACTTAACCCCTTGCTCCGCCATAAACCGTCTGCCTCTGTACTTCAGTGAACAAATTTTGTCTGTTGGTATTTGGTTTTATACTTTCGGCCTATGAAAAAAGCACTTCTCGTGACCGCACTACTCTGTGCAGCATTTATAACTCAGGCTCAGGACGACGAAATACATGTGACCGGTAAAGTAACGGATGCCCGCACCGGTAAAGGCATAAAATCCGCTGTTCGCTACAGCAGCATCCCTACCGGAAGTATCTTCGGTCGGTTCAACGATAGCACGTTTACGTTCTCCATATACGGCACAGCAAAGTATCAGATCACCGCGTCTGCCGATGGTTATAATCCACGCACGGTAATCGTTGATCCGAAAGACAAGGACGCTAGTCGCCAGCTTACCCGCGATATAACGTTAACGGCCAAAGGGCAGACGATAACACTCAGCCACCTGATCTTTGCGCAGGGCAAGTCGGTTATTGATCCTAAGTCGTATGCTGAGCTTGATGAAGTAGCGCAGATGATGAAGGAGAATACTAAGATGGAGATACAGCTTGAAGGGCATACCGATAACGTTGGTAACTCTAAAGCTAACCTGGAGCTTTCGCAAAGCCGTGTTGATGCGGTGAAGAAATATCTTGTGGAGAAAGGTATTTCTAAGGGTAGGGTGCAAACGAAGGCGTTTGGAGGAACACAGCCTCTTAGTAATGAGCTTACGCCGGAGGCGCGGGCGGCTAATCGGCGGGTGGAGATGCGGATATTGAAGGATTAGACTGGGATTTTTGGGATGATGGGATGGATAGGATGAATAACAAACAAGGCCGGTTCGTATAGGACCGGTCTTGTTTGTTTGCTGTTGTTATTTCCAGGCGAACATGTCTTCTTCTTCGTCTTCGGAGGGTTCTTCTTCTGCGAGTTCTAGTGATTTGGTGTGAGCCAGTTCTTTGTAAAGCATGGCGCTGGGGCGGGGCAGGCGGCGTTTGGTTACCGGATCGCATTCGTATAGGCCGAAGCGCATGCTGGGGCCGAGGTGCCACTCGAAGTTATCCCACGTGCTCCAGTGATAATAGCCGCGTATATCGATACCGTCTTGTAATGCCTGATGTATGATCACGGCATAATCCTGTATGGCTTGAAGACGTAAGAAGTCGCTTTCGTCGCAGGCGCCGTTTTCTGTAATGATGATGGGCTTTTTGTAACGGGCCCAGTACCGGTCCAGGCAGGCGCGCAGGCCTTCGGGGTGGTATTCCCATATATCGTCGTGACGACGACCCAGCGCTTTGATCTTATGTGGTGTATCGAGGAAGGTGATGGGCAGAGGGTCATGCGATATACGGCCGTAGTAGCTCATTCCAAAGAAGTCTACCTGCTCGAAGTGACCGGGTACAAAGTCCATAAACCACCAGTCTGCCAGACGGGCGGGGAACCATCCTAACAGATTTTCGGCGCCGAATATTGTCGCGTTATGCGATATGCCTACCGGTTGGCCGAAACGCTTCTCTTTGATGTAGGCATACATTATACCATGTGCCTTGCCCATGTTCTGCACGACCTTGCCGGCGGTGACCGGGTTGATCTTGAAAGGGGGGAAGAAGCCCGTTACCCAGCCGTAGCTGGCGTATACATTCGGCTCGTTAAATGTGTTCCAGTATTCTACGTAGTCGCCGTATTCGTCCACCACCTTTTTGGCGAAGTCTACCCACATGGCAATGTTCTCTTCGCGTTCCCAGCCGCCGCGTTTGGCAAACCACAAGGGGTTGGTGAAGTGGTGCAGCACCATCATGATGCTTACGCCGCGCGCTCTGAGGCCGCGGATGAATTCGTGGTATTCCTGGGCGGTTTCCGGATGAAAGTTGCCGAAGGGCTCGCGCTGCAGCTTGCTCCACATGAGGCTCATGCGGTAATTCGGCGCGAGCGAGGCGATGATGTGGGTGTCTTCCTTGCGGCGCAGCTCGTGATCGGTGGTCCGGTCGAACGTATAGCCGTCGCGTGCTTTGAAGCCCTGCCAGTCGTGCTCGAAGGCTGTCTCTACCTGGTAGGCGGCTGTGCTGGTGCCAAAAAAGAAATGCTCGGGAAATGTAATCTTCATCTGCCTACTTCCGCGTGATAGCGCTCTGCGCGGTCTCCCATTCTCTCCAGTATTTGCGCAGCAGTTTCAGATCTTCCTGCAGGCAAGGATATTGATCTTCAGGCACGGGGGGAAGCATACCTTGTATAAGATTTGTTGATGTAAGTCCGCCGGTCCACTCGAAGTGTCCGGGGTCATAAGGTTTTTTCCAGCGGCCTCCCCAGCGAAGACCGAGCTTCTCGCCCGTTACGCCGATACGTTTCCAGAGCGCTTTGTCTTCCCAAACGGCAGCAGAGTCTATGATGGGTACAACGTCTATTGCCAGGCCATACTGATGGCGTGAGCGTCCAGCACCTGAATTGGTGTACTTACGGCCCATTACTTTGTATTCGTTCTGCTTGGCGTGCGTGCGGTATGATTCTACTATGGCCAGGCGTATTCCCTGAGCTTCGCAGTCAGCAAAGAGTTGTTTTATGCGGTCGCGAAAATAGGGGTGAAGCGCGTTCAGATCCGTGATCATTGGCATTGCTCCGCGGTCCTTGCCGTACGTGAAATTCTGTACGAACGACCATTGCTGCCAGCCATTGATGGTGTCGATTACAACCGTTGCTTCCGGTTCAGCCTGGGCTATCTCTGTTGCAGAAGTTACAATTTCCACGGGCTCTTCTACCGCCGTTTCATAAAAAAGATCGGCATGCTGCCGGCAGTCGTATGTGGAAAAAAGATCCTGCGCCTTGACGGTCAGGTTCGCAAGGGAGAGTATAATAGTGAGGGTGAGGATTCCTTTCGAGGTCTTTTGCATCATTCAGTCTTCAAAGCAAGATAACAATACCGCAAAGATATGGCTTTTAGCGAATTGTGAAATAAAGCGAAAGTTAAGGTTTCGGTTATGTGTAGGGTTTGACTGGGATTTTTAGGATTAGAGGATGGATGGGATGGAATGCAGTGTGTTTGATGTTTGGGACTTTAACTAGCGTGCCCCCACCGAGATACTCGGGGCACGCGAGGGCCTTCCCTGGTTGTTCGAGGCGCGAACGAAGCCAGATGAAAAAGATGATCCCTGAATACTGGGGCAGTGTGAGTGTGAGGGTGAGAGGCGAAGAAAAAAGCCGGCCCCCTGAGTTGCTCAGAGGCCGGCTCTTACCATCCCTTCACAGATATAAAGCCAACGCCAACGGAAAGTTCTTATGCGGTAGCGCGTGCCGGGGTAGGGGCGCCTGCTATCGTTTCCTCGCTGGCAGAGTCTGCGAACTTTTCGAAGTTCTTCAGGAACGAGTCTGCCAGGTAGTTGGCCTTTTGGTCATAAGCATCCTTGTCGCTCCAGGTATTGCGTGGGTTTAGGATTTCCACGGGTACACCGGGACAAGTTTGCGGCATAGCTACACCAAAGATATCGTGGGTTTCATATTGTACTGAGTTCAATGCGCCGTTGAGGGCGGCTGTGATCAGCGCGCGTGTGTGGGTGAGGCTCATACGTTTGCCTACACCGTAAGCGCCACCGGACCAGCCTGTATTTACCAGCCAGACATTTACGCCGGCCTCCTTCATTTTGCGGCTCAGCATGTCTGCATAGGCAGCAGGGTGCAGCGGCATGAATGGGGCACCAAAGCATGCGGAGAATGTCATGGTGGGTTCGGTAATACCAGCCTCAGTTCCAGCTACTTTTGCGGTGTAGCCTGAAATGAAGTGGAATGCTGCCTGGCCAGGCGTGAGCTTCGATATGGGAGGCAACACACCATAAGCATCGCAAGTCAGGAAGAATATATTCTTCGGGTTCTTTCCGAGTGATGGTTGCGCAATGTTAGGGATGTGGTCGATCGGGTAGCTTACACGCGTGTTCTCGGTAACCGAGCAGTTTGTGTAATCGACCTCGTTGGTGCCTGGTTTGAAGCATACGTTTTCAAGCAGAGCGCCTGTTTTGATTGCGCGGAAGATATCAGGTTCTTTCTCCTCGGTGAGGTCTATGGTCTTGGCATAGCAACCGCCTTCGAAGTTGAAGATCACGTTGTCGCCAGTCCAGCCGTGCTCGTCATCGCCGATGAGCTTGCGGGCAGGGTCTGCAGAAAGCGTAGT
>Ga0247762_1000342_pt1 | contig 14887 bp, 24 predicted proteins | sample UWRJL081202R4_FD_181016 | JGI IMG/M metagenome (GOLD analysis project Ga0247762, IMG submission 181016) | Plant litter microbial communities from Arlington Agricultural Research Station in Wisconsin, United States - UWRJ-L081-202R-4 | ecosystem: Environmental > Terrestrial > Plant litter >...
GGCCCGGCACCCCACAAAGGGTGCCGGGCCAGCTCAAAAAACGCTGCCTGAGATCAGGCCTTGTCTTCGCCCTCGGCCTTGTCGCCGGAAGCGTTCACCGGCGGCTCGGAATCCTGGTCCTCGGCGGCCACGTCGGACGCGGTCGCATTCGGAGTGATGTCCGACGCGGTCGCATTGGCCGGGGCCTCGTCCTCGCGGGCGAGCGCCTCGACCTTGTCCTGCTGCGCGGTGGCCTTGCGGGCCGCCGTCTTCTTGGCCGGTGCCGTGGTGGCCACGACCTGCAGCTCCTCGACCAGCTCGATGATCGCCATCGGCGCGTTGTCGCCCTTGCGGGGAACGGTCTTGGTGATCCGGGTGTAGCCACCCGGCCGGTTGCCGTAGCGCGGCGCGATCTGCTCGAACAGGGCGTACACGACGTCCTTGTCCTTGACGACCGTGAGCACCCGGCGACGGGCGTGCAGGTCACCGCGCTTCGCCTTGGTGATCAGCTGCTCCGCCAGGGGGCGCAGGCGCTTCGCCTTGGTCTCGGTCGTCTTGATCTTCCCGTGCCGGAAGAGCTCCGTGGCCAAGTTGGCCAGCAGCAGCTTCTCGTGCGCCGGGCTGCCGCCGAGGCGGGGACCCTTGGTGGGCGTGGGCATTTCTGATGCTCCTTGTGAATGGCCGAGAGCTGGGGCTTACAGCTGCTCGGTCTCGCGGTAATCGTCGGTGTCGTAATCCACGTCGCCGAACGAATCCACGACGTGCGCCGGGTCGAAGGACGGCGCGCTGTCCTTGAGACCGAGGCCCATTCCGGCGAGCTTCATCTTGACCTCGTCGATCGACTTCTGACCGAAATTCCTTATATCCAGAAGGTCGGCCTCCGTCCGCCCGATGAGCTCACCGACGGTGTTGATGCCCTCGCGCTTGAGGCAGTTGTAGGACCGGACGGTGAGGTCCAGCTCCTCGATCGGCAGGGCCAGATCGGCTGCCAGCTGCGCGTCCTGCGGGGACGGGCCGATGTCGATGCCCTCGGCGGTCTCGTCCAGCTCGCGGCAGAGACCGAACAGCTCGACGAGGGTCGAGCCGGCCGACGCCAGCGCGGTGCGGGGCGAGATGGACGCCTTCGACTCGACGTCGATGATCAGGCGGTCGAAGTCGGTGCGCTGCTCGACACGGGTCGCCTCGACGCGGTAGGTCACCTTCATGACCGGCGAGTAGATCGAGTCGACCGGGATGCGGCCGATCTCGGCGCCGGCGTTCTTGTTCTGCGCGGCCGTGACATAGCCACGACCCCGCTCGACGGTGAGCTCCATGTCGAGCCGGCCCTTGCTGTTCAGCGTGGCCAGCTTCAGGTCGGGGTTGTGCACACTCACGCCGGCGGGCGGCTGAATGTCACCGGCAGTGACGTCGCCGGGGCCCTGCTTGCGCAGGTACATGCTGACCGGCTCGTCGTGCTCGGAGCTGACGGTCAGGTCCTTGACGTTCATGACCAGTTCGACAACATCCTCTTTGACGCCGGGGATGGTGGTGAACTCGTGCAGGACTCCGTCGATCTTGATGCTGGTGACCGCCGCGCCCGGGATGGACGACAGCAGGGTCCGCCGAAGCGAGTTGCCGAGGGTGTAGCCGAAGCCCGGCTCCAGCGGCTCGATGGTGAACCGGGAACGGGTCTCGCTGAGCGACTCTTCCGAGAGGCTCGGGCGCTGGCTGATGAGCACGCTGTTCTTCTTTCGTTCGGGGCCTCCGCTATATGAGGCCCGTCGGTTGATGCTTCCCGGCGCCCATGATCGGGCGCCGGGAAAAGAGCGCTACTTCGAGTAGAGCTCGACGATCAGCTGCTCCTGGACCTGCGTGTCGATGACCTGCCGGGCCGGGAGCGAGTGCACGAGGACCTTGAACTCGCTCGGGATCGGCTCGAGCCACGCCGGCACGGTCCGGGAACCGGCCTGCGCCTGCGCGACGACGAAGGGAGTCATTTCCTTCGACTTCTCGCGGACCGTGACGATGTCGTGGTCCTTGATCCGGTACGACGGGATGTCGACCTTCACGCCGTTGACCAGGAAGTGGCCGTGCTTGACCAGCTGACGGGCCATGTCCCGGGACTGCGCGAGGCCGGCCCGGTAGACCACGTTGTCGAGACGCGACTCGAGGATCTGCAGCAGCACCTCACCGGTCTTGCCGGGCTTGGTGACAGCCTCCTCGTAGTAACCGCGGAACTGCTTCTCGAGCACGCCGTAGACGCGGCGGGCCTTCTGCTTCTCGCGGTGCTGGAGCAGGTACTCGGTCTCCTTGGTCCGCCCACGGCCGTGCTGGCCCGGGGGGAACGGCCGGGACTCGAACGGGCACTTCGGCCCATCGCACTTGCTGCCCTTGAGGAACAGCTTCATCTTCTCGCGGCGGCAGCGCTTGCAGTCCGCCCCTGTGTAACGAGCCATCTTCTCTCTCTATCCCTCAGACCCGGCGGCGCTTCGGCGGACGGCACCCGTTGTGCGGCTGCGGCGTGACGTCGGAGATCTGACCGACCTCGAGGCCCGCGGCCTGCAGCGAACGGATGGCGGTCTCCCGGCCGGAGCCGGGACCCTTGACGAACACGTCGACCTTGCGCATGCCGTGCTCCATGGCACGACGGGCGGCCGCCTCGGCAGCGAGCTGCGCGGCGAACGGGGTCGACTTGCGGGAGCCCTTGAAGCCCACCTGGCCCGAGGAGGCCCAGGAGATGACAGCACCGGTCGGGTCGGTGATCGACACGATGGTGTTGTTGAAGGTGCTCTTGATGTGCGCCTGCCCGTGGGCGACGTTCTTGCGTTCCTTGCGCCGGACCTTCTTTACTGCGGCCCCGGTGCGTGCCTTCGGTGGCATAAGTCAGTGCGCTCCCATTACTTCCGACCTGGCTTCTTCTTACCGGCAACCGTGCGCTTCGGGCCCTTACGGGTACGAGCGTTCGTCCGGGTCCGCTGTCCACGCACGGGGAGGCCCCGGCGGTGGCGGATGCCGGCGTAGCAGCCGATCTCGACCTTGCGGCGGATGTCCGCGGCGACCTCGCGGCGCAGGTCGCCTTCAACCTTGAAATTGCCCTCGATGTAGTCGCGGAGCTGGACCAGCTCCTCGTCTGTGAGGTCTTTGGAGCGCTTGTTCAGGTCAATGCCGGTGGCGTTGAGCGCCTCTACAGCGCGGGTGCGACCGACCCCGAAGATGTAAGTGAGCGCGATCTCCATCCGCTTGTCGCGGGGAAGGTCGACGCCGACGAGTCTTGCCATAAGTGGGCGTACTCCTCGTGTGTCTCACGGAGGTCTGTGCCCCTGCCACCCCGCCTGCCCGGGCGGGCCCCGGCCTCCGACCGGGGGTGCAGCCACGTCTTTTCAGACCGCGGCTGGGAGGAGCTTGTTCTCTTCGTTACGGATCCAGCAGTGCTTCGGGCTGGATCAGCCCTGGCGCTGCTTGTGGCGCGCGTCGGTCTTGCAAATGACCATGACGCGACCGTGCCGCCGGATGACCCGGCAGTTGTTGCAGATCCGCTTGACGCTCGGCTTGACCTTCACGGTTGCCTTAACTCTCAGTCAGACGGGACTTGGGAAATCCCCGCGACCCTCTACTTGTAGCGGTAGACGATTCGCCCTCGGGTCAGGTCGTAGGGAGACAACTCCACGACGACCCTGTCCTCCGGGAGGATGCGGATGTAGTGCTGCCGCATCTTGCCGCTGATGTGAGCCAGCACCTTGTGACCATTAGCAAGCTCCACGCGGAACATGGCGTTCGGCAGCGGCTCGATCACTCGGCCTTCGATCTCGATGGCTCCGTCTTTCTTTGGCATATCCTCCGCTACCTGACATCGGGTTCTTGGGGTCGACTCGCAACGCCTTACCCGAGCCTATGGAGACTCGGACCAGCCGCGGCTCCGGCGCCATCTGGAAGCGCGTGATGGACATGCCGGAGTGGACGCTGCGCGCCAGCTAGCCAGTGTACGCGCGCCTGAGCATCGACACCAAACCGAGGTCACCGCACCCCTGGGTCGGGTGTGTCGGGGCCGCCATAACCGGACAAATACTCTGTCAACCGGCGTTTTCCTCCGGCCGGCGGTCGGCAACCAAGCCCTTGTCCGGTTGGCCGGGAGGCTGCTCCCCGCGGGCGAGGGCTTCCGCCGCCAGCGCCTTACGCCGGCGCTTGGCCTCCTTGGCCAACTCCTTGCGCTGCCGGGCCTCGGCCGCCTTGCGCGGCTCGCCGCTGGCCAGCCCGCCGACGGTCTGCCAGATCAGCACCACGCCCCACGGCCCGGCCACCCAGACCGGCCAGAAGTAGAGCAGGTCCTGAGCGGCGATGCTGGCGACCAGCCAGATCGTCGTGGTGATGGTGACGGCCGGGAGCCAGCTGCTCCAGACCTGCATGAGCCATTGGGCGGTGACGTGCTGAGCGGGCTGGGCCGGCACGGGCGGGGCGGCGTGCGGGAGGTCGGTCAGCAGCGGGGCGAGCTCGCCATAGGTCTTGGCCGCATAGGCCTGCTGGAGCCGCTCGTCGTACTCGTGCAGGTCTAGCCGGCCCTCGTCGAGCGCCGCCTTGAGCTTGTCGGCCACGGCCTGCCGGTCGGCGTCGGCGGCCCGCATCTCATCCCTGCCCATACCCCCCCACTCCTCGCTCTCGCGACGGCGGTCAGCGACCCCGGCGCTCCCGGCGGGCGGCGCGCCGGGCATCCCGGGCAACCGATGAGGACGATCCGCCGCCCTTGCCCTTGTCGGCCATCGTCCCGACCAGCCCGAAGATCAGCGGGATCAGCATCCAGACCGGCCAGAAATACGTCAGGTGGTGGGCGCTGACGCTGGTGATGGCCCAGATGACGGTGCACACCGCGATGACCCCGGCGTAGGGCCCGACCCAGGCCGCACGGTGCGGGCGGCCCTGCTCCGGCTGAGCGGGCGCGGCGGCCCCCGCCGGCGCCTGGTAGGCCTGCACCTGGGAGTGCTCCACCGGCACCGTCCCCGGCAGGTCGTCGAGCAGGCCGCTCAGATCGCCGAAGGTCTTGGCGCTGTACGTCTTCTGCAGGCGCTCGTCGTATTCGCTCAGATCGAGGCGGCCCTCGTCGAGCGCCGTCTTGAGCTGATCGGCGACGGCCTGGCGGTCGCCGTCCCCCGCGCGCATTTCTTCACGCCCCATGCGATCCAGCATGACAGCCGCCGCTGCGGCCCGCGAGCCCGCGAACGCCGAAGTCGGCTAGTCGATCGAGTTGGGCGCCGGCTGCCGGGAGGTCACCAGGTCGCCCAGGCGGGCGCGGCCACCGTCCGGGGCGGTCGTCACCCACACGCCGTCCTCCAGCAGGGCCATCGTGTGCTCCACGTGGGCTGCGAAGGAGCCGTCGCGGGTGACCACGGTCCAGCCGTCCGCCAGCTCGGCCGTACGCGGCGAGCCCATCGTGATCATCGGCTCGATCGCCAGGGCCATGCCGGTCACCAGGCGTGGGCCCTTGCCCGGCTTGCCGTGGTTGAGCACGTGCGGGTCCTGGTGCATCTCCGTGCCGATGCCGTGGCCGCCGTAGCCGTCCACGATGCCGTAGCGACCGGCCTTGCGGATCGCCTTCTCCACGTTGAACGAGATGTCGGTGAGCCGCCCACGGCCGTTGGCAGCCCCGCGCGCCCCGGCCGCGATGCCCGCCCACATGGCGTCCTCGGCGACCTCGGCCATCTTCAGCAGCGCCGGATCGGTCTCGCCGACGCCGACCGTGATCGCCGAGTCGCCGTGCCAGCCGTGCAGGATCGCCCCGCAGTCCAGCGACAACAGGTCGCCTTCGCGCAGGATCTGGTCGGCCCCCGGGATGCCGTGCACCACCTGCTCGTTGACCGAGGCGCAGATCGAGGCGGGAAAGCCGTGGTAGCCCTTGAAGGACGGGACCGCGCCGGCGTCGCGGATCACCTTTTCGGCGATCGCGTCGAGGTCGGCGGTCGAGACGCCCGGGGCGACGGCGTCGCGCATCGCGTCGAGCGCGGCGGCGACCACCAGGCCGGCGCCGCGCATCAGCTCGATCTGCTCGGGAGTCTTCAGCTGGATGTCCAGCTGGGGGCGGCGCACGTCAGCCCCCGTACGACCGCAGCGCCTCGATGGCGCGCACGGTGACGTCCTCGACCGGCCCGGTGGCGTCTATGCCGACCAGCTTGCCCTGGGCGCCGTAGAAGTCGACCAGGGGTGCGGTCTTGTCCGCATACTCGACCAGGCGGGCCGCGATCGTCTCGGCCTTGTCGTCGTCGCGCTGGAACAGCTCGGAGCCGCACCGGTCGCAGACGTTCTCTTTGCTGGTCGGGTCGAACTCGATGTGCCAGATCTTGCCGCAGCCGCGACAGGTGCGCCGGCCGGAGAGCCGCCGGACCACCTCGTCGTCGTCGACCACCAGCTCCATCACCAGGTCGAGCGCGGTGCCCAGGTCCGCGAGGAGCTTGTCCAGGGCCTGGGCCTGCGGAACCGTCCGGGGGAAGCCGTCGAGCAGGAAGCCGTCACCGGCATCCGGCTCGGCCAGCCGGTCGCGGACCATGTTGATGGTCACCTCGTCGGGGACGAGGTGACCAGCATCCATGTACCGCTTCGCTTCGACTCCGAGCGGCGTGCCCTGCGACACGTTCGCCCGGAAGATGTCGCCGGTCGAGATCTTCGGAACAGCGAGGTGTGCGGCGATGAACTCAGCCTGGGTCCCCTTGCCGGCCCCTGGAGGGCCCACCAGTACCAGCCGCACCTACATCGCCTCGCTTCGGTGAGAACGAGAAACCGCCGACGCGCGAGCCCCCCGGCTCCGCGCACCCACTACCGGAGGAACCCTTCGTAGTTGCGCTGCATCAGCTGGCTCTCGATCTGCTTCACCGTCTCCAGGCCGACACCCACCATGATCAGCACGGCCGTACCACCGAACGGGAAGTTCTGGTACTGCTTGTTGTTCAGCCAGATGAAGAAGAAGTTCGGCAGGACCGAGATCAGGCCCAGGTAGAGAGCACCCGGCAGGGTGATCCGGCTGAGGATGAAATCGAGGTAGTCGGCGGTCGGCTTGCCGGGCCGGATGCCCGGAACAAACCCACCGTACTTCCTCATGTTGTCCGAGACTTCGGTCGGGTTGAACGTGATCGACACGTAGAAGTACGTGAAGAAGATGATCATGAGGAAGTACGTGGTGATGTAGATCCAGTTGCTCGGGTTGGCCAGGTTGTTCTGAATCCAGGTCTGGTACCCGTTCAAGTTGTTACGGTCGAAGAACTGCAGGTAGAGCTGCGGCAGGTAGAGCAGCGAGGACGCGAAGATGACCGGGACGACACCCGCCTGGTTGACCTTCAGCGGGATGTAGGTCGAGGTACCGCCGTACATCCGCCGGCCGATCATGCGCTTCGCGTACTGCACCGGGATGCGCCGCTGGGCCTGCTCGATGAAGACGACCGCACAGATGACGACCAGGACCAGCGCGATCACCAGGGCGAACTTGCCCCAGCCGCTGCTCTGCTTGATCGTCCAGCCCTCGCCCGGGAGGCGGGCGGCGATCGAGGTGAAGATCAGGACGGACATGCCGTTGCCGACGCCGCGGTCGGTGATCAGCTCGCCGAGCCACATGACCACGCCCGTGCCGGCGGTCATCGTGATGACCAGCATGGCCAGGGTCAGCTGGTCGGGGATGCCGGTGCCCTTGGGGATGATCTCGAAGTTCGACTGGTCCTGCGGGCAGGCGTTGGCGAAGAGCTGGCCGGAGCGGGCCAGGGCCACGAACGCGGACGACTGCAGGATGGCGAGGCCGAGCGTCAGGTACCGGGTGTACTGGGTGATCTTCGCCTGGCCCGACTGGCCCTCCTTGCGGAGCTGCTCGAGCCGCGGGATGACCACGGTCAGCAGCTGCAGGATGATCGACGCCGTGATGTACGGCATGATGCCGAGCGCGAAGATCGACAGCGACAAGAGCGCGCCGCCGGAGAACAGGTTGAGCAGGTTCAGCACCCCGCCGCCGGCGTTCGTGCTGTTCACGACGTCAAGGCAGTTCTGAACGTTGGTGTAGGACACACCCGGGCTGGGCATGGTGGCACCGAGCCGATAGACCGCGATGATCGCTACTGTGAACAGCAGTTTCTTGCGCAGGTCAGGCGTCCGGAACGCACTGGCAAAGGCGGAGAGCACTTTCTTCCTCCTGCGCGAGGTGACCGCCGGGAGCGGCGGATGGGGGTAGGCATCGGTCCGGACGACCGATTTACCTAGCTGGGATCGGACTCTAACAGTCTCGAACGCCTGCGGTCAGGGACGGTGGCCCTATCTGCGTGGCCCGAGGGGAACAGGTCACCAAGCGTTCGGCGGAACTTCGGCGCCCGTCCCGCAAAATCGCAGGTCAGACGCCCAAAAGGGGATGCCGGCCCGGGTCGCCGCCTTGACGACGCCCGGGCAAGCATCCCCGCAAGCCTTTACAGCTCGGTGGCGGAACCACCGGCGGCCGCGATCTTCTCCTTGGCCGACTCGCTGAACGCGTGCGCCGAAACCTGCAGCGTCACACCGCCCAACTCGCCCGCACCGAGGACCTTGACCGGCTGGTTACGCCGAACCGCACCCGCCTCGGCGAGCTCGGCCGGGCCGATCTCACCGCCGTTCGGGAAGAGCTCGGCCAGCCGGTCCAGGTTCACGACCTGGAAGATGACCTTGTTACGGGGCTTGTTCTTCAGCCCCTTCATCTTCGGCAGCCGCATGTGCAGCGGCATCTGCCCGCCCTCGAACGCGGCCGAGACCTGGTAGCGGGCCTTGGTGCCCTTGGTACCGCGACCGGCCGTCTTGCCCTTGGAGCCCTCACCGCGGCCGACCCGGGTCTTCGCGGTCTTCGCGCCGGGGGCCGGGCGGAGGTGGTGGACCTTGATCGCCATTACTCGACCTCCTCAACACTGACGAGGTGGTTCACGGCGAAGATCATGCCCCGAATTTCGGGGCGGTCCTCCTTGACCACCACATCATTGATCCGCTTCAGCCCGAGCGAACGCAGCGAGTTCCGCTGGTTCTGCTTGCGACCGATGCTGGACCGCAACTGGGTGACCTTCAAGCGTGCCATCAGCGCACCGCCGCTTCCGCACGCGCCGCCAGCATCGCTGCCGGAGCCACGTCCTCGACCGGGAGCCCGCGGCGAGCCGCGACGGCCTCCGGCGACTCGAGGCCCTTGAGAGCGGCCACGGTCGCGTGCACGATGTTGATCGGGTTGGACGAGCCGAGGCTCTTGCTCAGGATGTCGTGGATCCCGGCACACTCCAGCACGGCGCGCACCGGGCCACCGGCGATGACACCGGTACCAGCCGACGCCGGCTTGAGCAGGACGACGCCCGCGGCGGCCTCGCCGATGATCGGGTGCGGAATGGTCGCACCGATCCGCGGCACCTTGAAGAAGTGCTTCTTGGCCTCCTCGACACCCTTGGCGATCGCCGCGGGCACCTCCTTGGCCTTTCCGTATCCGACGCCGACGGTGCCGTCGCCGTCGCCGACGATCACCAGGGCGGTGAAGCTGAAGCGACGACCACCCTTGACGACCTTGGCGACGCGGTTGATCGCGACGACCCGCTCGAGGTGCGGAGTCTTGTCGACGGGCGAGTTTCCGCGACCGCCCTCACGACGATTGTCGCGACGGCCGCCGCCTTCGTTATTGCCGCCTGCGGTACCGCCGGTACCGCCGCCACGGCGCTGCTGACCAGGCATGGGTCTTCCTTCCTAGAACTCGAGTCCGGCTTCGCGGGCAGCATCGGCCAGCGCGGCGATCCGCCCCGCGTACCGGTTGCCGCCGCGGTCGAAGACGACCTTGGACACGCCCGCGGCCTTGGCCCGCTCGGCGAGCAGAGCACCGACCTTGCCGGACAACGAGCTCTTGTCACCCTCGGTGCCCCGCAGGGAGGCGTCGAGCGTGGATGCCGAAGCGAGCGTGTGGCCCTTGAGGTCGTCGATGATCTGCGCGGTGATGTTCCGCGAGGACCGGGTGACGACCAGCCGGGGACGCTCGGCAGTGCCGCTGACGTTCTTGCGGACCCGGAAGTGGCGACGCGCCTTTCCGACGGCGCGCTTGGAGGCGACACCGCCTCCGTTGCGGCGCTTGAGCAGCGTGGCGCTCACTTCTTACCTGCCTTTCCAGCCTTGCGGCGGATGACCTCGCCCTGGTACTTGACGCCCTTGCCCTTGTAGGGCTCCGGCGGGCGGATCTTCCGGATGTTCGCGGCGACCTCGCCGACGAGTTGCTTGTCGATGCCCGCGACCGTGAACTGCGTCGGCCGCTCCACCGTGAAGGTGATGCCGGCCGGCGCGGGCACGTTGACCGGGTGCGAGAAGCCCAGGGCGAACTCGAGGTCCTTGCCCTTGGCGGTCACGCGGTAACCGGTGCCGTTGATCTCGAGCGTCTTCTTGTACCCGTCGGTGACGCCCACGATCATGTTGGCGACCAGGGTACGCGAAAGGCCGTGCAGTTCCTTGGCCTTGCGCTCGTCGTTGGGGCGGTTGACGTTCAGCTCGCCGTTGTCCGCCTTCTCGACCGTGATCGGCTCGGCGACGGTGTGCGAGAGTTCGCCCTTGGGGCCCTTGACCTTGACGGTCTGGCCCGTGATGGTGACATCGACGCCGGCCGGGACCGGGATCGACTTACGTCCGATTCGCGACATGTCAAAGTCTCCAGTTACCAGACGAAGGCGAGGACTTCCCCGCCAACGCTCCGCTTGCGGGCCTGCCGGTCGGTCAGCAGCCCCTGGGACGTCGAAATGATCGCGACGCCCAGGCCGCCGAGCACCCGTGGGAGCCCGTCGGACTTGGCGTAAACCCGCAGACCGGGCTTCGAAACGCGCTTGATGCCGGCGAGGCTGCGCTCGCGGCTCTGGCCGTACTTGAGCTCTACGACCAGACGCTTGCCGACAGCGCCTTCCTCGGGCTCCTCGGCCGACCAGGAGGCGATGTAGCCCTCCGCCTTGAGGACCTCGGCGATGTTCGCCTTGATCTTCGAGTAGGGCATGGTCACCGTGTCGTGATACGCCTGGTTGGCGTTGCGCAGACGCGTGAGCATGTCTGCGATCGGGTCCGTCATCGTCATGGGTATTCGTCAACCTTTCTCGCCGGGGTTCCCAGGAGGCCCGGGCCTACGGCGAAGCGGTAGTACAAGTCAGTTACCAGGAAGCCTTGGACACGCCGGGGAGCTCGCCGCGGTGGGCCATGTCCCTGACGCAGACCCGGCACAGGCCGAACTTGCGGTAGACCGAGTGCGGGCGACCGCACTTCTGGCAGCGGGTGTAAGCACGCACGGCGAACTTCGGCTTCGCGGCCGCCTTGATGATCAGCGCCTTCTTAGCCATGCTCAGTTCTCCTTGAACGGGAAGCCCAGGAGCTTGAGCAGCGCCCGGCCCTCTTCGTCGGTCTTGGCGGTCGTGACCACCGTGATGTCCATGCCCCGGGTCCGATCGATCCGGTCCTGGTCGATCTCGTGGAACACCGACTGCTCGGTCAGACCGAACGTGTAGTTGCCGTGCCCGTCGAGCTTCTTGCCGTCCAGGCCGCGGAAGTCACGGATACGCGGCAGCGCGATCGACAGCAGCCGGTCCAGGAACTCCCACATCCGGTCGTTGCGGAGGGTGACCTTCGCGCCGATCGGCATGCCCTCACGCAGCTTGAACTGCGCGATGGACTTGGTGGCCCGGCGGACGAGCGGCTTCTGACCGGTGATCGTGGTCAGGTCGCGCACGGCGCCGTCGATCAGCTTCGCGTCGCGGGCAGCCTCGCCGACACCCATGTTGACGACGACCTTGACCAGGCCGGGGATCTGCATGGGGTTGCCGTAGTTGTACTGCTCCTTGAGCGCCGGAATGACGTCGGAGCGGTACTTCTGCTTCAGGCGCGGCAGCGTCTTGGCTTCGGTGGGGGCAGTCATCACAGGTCCTTACCGGTGCTACGCGCGATCCGGACCTTCTGGCCGTTGTCGTCGAAGCGGTACCCGATACGGGTGGGCTTGCCCTGGTCGTCGACGATCTGCACATTCGAGATGTGGATCGCGGCTTCCTGGGTGACGATGCCGCCGGTCTTGGAACCGCGCTGAGTCGTACGGATTCGTTCGTGCTTCTTGATCCGGTTGACGCCCTCGACCAGGACCTTGTCCCGCCGCGGGTAGGCCGCGATGACCTTGCCCTTGGCGCCCTTGTCCTTACCGGCGATGACGACGACCGTGTCGCCCTTCTTGATCTTCACGGTCAGAGCACCTCCGGCGCCAGGCTGATGATCTTCATGAACCGCTTGTCCCGCAGCTCACGGCCGACCGGGCCGAAGATGCGGGTACCGCGGGGGTCGCCACCGTCCTTGATGATGACGGCGGCATTCTCGTCGAAGCGGATGTACGAGCCGTCGGGCCGGCGCCTCTCCTTGACGGTGCGAACGATGACGGCCTTGACGACCTCACCCTTCTTCACACCCGCACCCGGAATGGCGTCCTTGACCGTGGCCACGATGACGTCGCCGATGCCCGCGTAACGGCGACCGGAGCCGCCGAGCACCCGGATGCACAGAATCTCCCGGGCACCCGTGTTGTCGGCGACGCGCAGTCGCGACTCCTGCTGGATCACGTCTGTCTCCTACTGTCTGCCAGTTCTCCGGCTCGTGGCCGAAGCTTGGCGGAACGATGGTCCGCCGGGCCGGCCGCGGACGGCCGACCCAGCTGACTCACTTGGCCTTTTCGAGGATCTCCACGACCCGCCACCGCTTGGTGGCGGACAGCGGACGGGTCTCCATCAGGGAAACCCGGTCGCCGATGCCGCACGCGTTCTGCTCGTCGTGCACCTTGAGCTTGCGCGTCCGGCGAAGCACCTTGCCGTAGAGCGCGTGCTTGACGCGGTCCTCGACCTCGACGACGACGGTCTTGTCCATCTTGTCGCTGACGACCAGTCCCTCGCGCACCTTGCGGTTGGCGCGCGGCTTGGTCTCGCTGTTCTCACTCATGCTGTCACCTCATCCGGCGCAACCGAGAGCCCCAGCTCGCGCTCACGCATCACCGTGTAGATCTTCGCGATGTCCTTGCGGACAACCTGGAGCCGACGGTGGTTGTCGAGCTGACCCGTCGCACCCTGCACGCGGAGGTTGAACAGCTCCGCCTTGGCCTCGCGCAGCCGCACGACCAGCTCCTCCTCGGAGAGTTCGCGCAGCTCACCTGCCTTAACGCCCGCTGCCATCAGCTTTCACCCAATTCGCGTGTCACGATGCGGCACTTCATCGGCAGCTTGTGAATCGCACGGCGCATCGCTTCGCGTGCGATCGTCTCGTTCGGGAACGACATCTCGAAGAGAATGCGGCCCGGCTTGACGTTCGCCACCCACCACTCGGGAGAACCCTTGCCGGAACCCATGCGGGTTTCGGCCGGCTTCTTGGTCAGAGCCTGGTCGGGGAAGATCGAGATCCAGACCTTGCCGCCACGCTTGATGTGCCGGGTCATCGCGATACGCGCTGACTCGATCTGCCGGTTGGTCACGTACGCAGGCTCGAGAGCCTGGATACCGAACTCACCGAAGACCACCCGGTTGCCGCCCTTGGACGCGCCGTGGCGGTCCGGGTGGTGCGGCTTGCGGAAGCCCTTCGGAGGCTTACGCGGGATCAGCATTGGTCAGCCCTCCTGCTGCGTCTCGGCCGGAGCCGGAGCAACGGCGGTGTCGTTCGTCGGAGCGGCCTCAGCCGGAGCCGCAGCCGCCGCCTGGGCAGCGCGGCCGGCCTCGGTGCCACCCGCGGTCGTGCCGGACGAACCGGAACGGCCACGGCGCGGACGCTCGGGACGGTCGGCGCGGTCGCGGCGCGGACGCGCGGGCGCCTCGGGGGCAACCTCACGGCCGGGCACAGCGTCGCCCTTGTAGATCCAGACCTTCACGCCGATGCGGCCGAACGTCGTGCGGGCCTCGAAGAAGCCGTACTCGATGTTTGCGCGCAGCGTGTGCAGCGGGACGCGACCCTCACGGTAGAACTCCGTGCGGCTCATCTCCGCGCCGCCGAGGCGGCCGGAGACCTGCACCCGGATGCCCTTGCAGATCGGGTTCTTCATCGCCGACTGCATCGCCTTGCGCATGGCCCGGCGGAAGCTGACCCGGCTCGACAGCTGCTCGGCGACGCCCTGCGCCACCAGCTGTGCGTCCGACTCGGGGTTCTTGACCTCGAGGATGTTGAGCTGGACCTGCTTGCCGGTGAGCTTCTCGAGCTCGCCGCGGATCCGGTCGGCCTCCGCGCCCTTGCGGCCGATGACGATGCCCGGCCGGGCGGTGTGGATGTCGACCCGAACCCGGTCGCGGGTGCGCTCGATGTCCACCTTGGAGATGCCGGCGCGCTCGAGGCCCTTGGACATCATCCGGCGGATCTTGACATCCTCGCCGATGTAGTCCTTGTAGAGCTTGTCCGCGAACCAGCGGGACTTCCAGTCGGTGGAAATGCCGAGGCGGAACCCGGTGGGGTGAACTTTCTGACCCATTACTCGGCATCCTCCGTACTGCTCTTTGACTCGGCCGCAGGCGCGGTCTCGACCGCAGGCGCGGTCTCGGCCACCGGAGCGGTCTCGGCCACCGGTGCCGCCTTCTTGGCCGGTGCGGCCTTCTTCGCGGCGGCCTTGCGGGCCGGCGTTGCCACCACGACGGCTTCCACCGCGATGGTGATGTGGCACGTGCGCTTGCGGATCCGGTACGCCCGGCCCTGCGCCCGCGGCCGGAACCGCTTGAGCGTGGGGCCCTCGTCGACGAACGCCTCGCTGACGAGGAGCGCATCCGGGTCGAGCCGCTCGTTGTTCTCCGCGTTCGCGATCGCGCTCGCGAGCACCTTGTAAACCTGCTCGCTGGCAGCCTGCGGTGCGAACTGCAGGACCGTGAGAGCCTCCTTCGCGGGCAGACCGCGGACGAGGTTGATCACACGGCGCGCCTTGTTCGGCGAGAGGCGCACGTGGCGCGCTACT
>Ga0247762_1000343_pt1 | contig 14875 bp, 11 predicted proteins | sample UWRJL081202R4_FD_181016 | JGI IMG/M metagenome (GOLD analysis project Ga0247762, IMG submission 181016) | Plant litter microbial communities from Arlington Agricultural Research Station in Wisconsin, United States - UWRJ-L081-202R-4 | ecosystem: Environmental > Terrestrial > Plant litter >...
AGAGGGCAGTTTCGCCAAAATTGACCCTGAAATTGCCCCCGTTACCGGGTTGACATTTGTCCAATTTGGGCGTATAATATAGACACAAACGAGCGCGCAGCGAAAGAAAGGGGTGAGAAATGACCTTCGACTGCATGGAGGCACCCTTGAAATAAGTGCCGTCTGCGCCCCCGGCCGGTGCCGCCGTCGTACTGACCCCGGGACCCCGACCCGTTCAGCCGGGGGTCGTAATGACCCGGCCGGCCAAGGGCGATTTTTGAAAAATTTTGAAAAAAATTTCAAAAGTCAAAAAAATCGGCCATTTTTAGGAAAACCCCCTGTGCGGGAAAATTTCAGGCGTGCGGAACAGCAACAGTTCCACACGCCTTCGGGCTTTTGCTTATGCGTCTCGGTTCAAAATACTTACGATGTGTCGCATAGCCTTCGCGGACGCATCCTCTGTGAAGGTGAGCGTGAAGATGCAAAGCGTGCCCTCGTAATACTCGAGCTCGTAGGTCGAATCCGAATTCGCGAAGACAAAGAAGTAGCGCTCGTCTTCTACGCTGCCTTCGGGGTCGCTGCGTAAGACAACGATCCGGCCCGGTACTTCCGTTGCGTCTACGTATGGACGCGTTTTGTTGTTGTTGAAATCGACGCAATTGTTTGCGATCCGGTTCCCCATTGCGAGCGCTGCTACTGTACGTGGACGATCCATTATATGTCTCCTTTGGTGTTTGGCGATCCGTTCGCTTGTCCTTATTATACGCGTGTTTCGCTTTCATTTCACGGGTGCAAAATTGACCAAACTCGCCAAGTTGAATTGACCGCATTTGCTGCTGTATAATTAAGAGTGGAGAAACGCAATCTTACCCCCTAAGGTCCGGGCCGACGGCACGTATGCAGGCCCCCGGCATACTTTAGTACCATAGCATAACCCGGGGATAAAGGGGATAACTCGCTGAGGTCATTTTTTGAAAATTTCTAAAAAAATTTTCAAAACGGCAAAAAAATCCCGGATTTTTAGAAAAAGGCCTGTGCGGAAAATTTTTCGGAAATCAAAAAGGGTAGCGCCGCATTGCGCTACCCCCAACCGCACTCCCTCCAAAAAAGTTTTACTCGCGTACGATATCTCGAGCGTATTCCTTCCCGCCCTCTCGATACGGCAACGGATCCTCAACGCCATTGAGATCAAATGCTTCGATGCGCTCCACGCAAGTTCCACAACGCCCGCAGGCGATGCGTGTTCCTTCATAGCAGGTCTGTGTCTCGGCCCACGGTACGTGGAAGCGTTCGCCGATTGCTACAATCTCGGCTTTGCTCTTTTGAATGAATGGCGCAACAACACCTACCGCATCATCTGTAGCCGCGCGAATCGCTGCATCCAACGCCCGAACGAACTCCGGACGGCAGTCTGGATACACCGCATGATCACCGGCATGAACGGCGAGCGCGATACAATCCAGCCCTTCCGCAACCGCGACCCCGGCGGCGATGCTGGACATAATCATGTTGCGGTTTGGCACAACAGTTATAGCCATGTTATCAGCCGCATAATGTCCGTGCGGCACTTCAATGTTCTTATCTCCGGCAAGCAATGCGGAGTGGCCTGCAATTGCCTTACCCACATTGGTAATATCGATGACGCGATGTTTCACATCCGCTATGCGCGCGATGTTCTTGGCGCATTCAAGCTCAATGCGATGACGCTGACCATAATCAAACGACACCGCTTGGACTTCACCTACGTCTTTTAGCATGTACAACAGAGTGGTGGAATCCATTCCCCCAGATAGTACTACCAAATACGATGGCATAATCTCTCCTTAAAGAAAGGAGGGCTGGCCGTTACTGCACCAGCCCCCGGAACCAGTTTACCACACCGGAAGTAACTACCTAGTTTTGAGGTGTCAACGTCGCCACGTAGTCGAGCACGTCCTGGCGCGAGACTTCAGAGCGCTTGGTGAAGGCGAAGATGTCTTCGAGTGTGACGTTGTAAGTCTCGGCGAGACGTGTTGCAGCCTTTGTGGCTGTGATGGCGGGAGTAGGAAGCTCGTCGTCATCCTCATCCTCTTCGTCTGCCGTTACAACTTCGGCGACCACGACATCAGCGTCTTCCTCTTCCTCTTCGGCTTCAGCAACCGCTTCAGCGACAAACTGGGATGGCTCGATGCCTACGTTTTCTAGAACGCCTGCAGTCTTGAGTGCCGTACCCTGTGTTTGATCCTGGCCGAATGGGATGTCGTCCTGCACCTCTGTCGTCCAGTCCACGGGCGTGGTGGCGGGTGCTTCGAACGTCTGTTGTGGCTGCCCTGCATTGTTGTGCTCGTCAATGGAGACCAGGCGCGAAATGTCATTGCGCATCGAGCCATTGTACATGCGTTGGGTCACGACCGCATAGCACTCCAAGCCGATCATCTCACCGGGCTCAATTGCAAGCGAGCCTTCGAGATCTTCCTCAGAGAAACCAAGGCCGATCAGATTCTGCTTCAGCTTCCAGAGATTCTCTTGCTGCAACATCGTGTTCTGGTAAAGCTGACGGTTCTCGTACTGCCCTTCCATCACCCGATATCTCCACTCCAGCATTGCCTTGTTTGTGCTTGACGTTTTTGGTGTGCAGGCAACAACCTGCACGTAGTACTCACCTGCTGGAAGCGGTGAGACATCCAAAGTCTTAACGTTGGTAAAGTCTAAATTGAGCGGCATTCTGTTTTAATCTCCTTAAATTCTATAAACGGTGCGGTTCATTACTACTGGTTCAACTTGTTGCTCTTACTACACTTATTATACATTGTTTTCGAGTATATAACCCGATAGGTCTGTATCACCATATTGCATTGCTCGATGACAGTTAGCACAAAGTAGATCACATTTATCGACCTCTGCTAGCATGCGCTCGGACATGGGCAGCTTCAAATTCATACGCCCAAGAGAAAATTCCTTTGTTTCCGGATCTCGATGGTGCAAGTCGTAAACCGATACAGGAAAGACGCCGCCACAATTCTGGCACTTACCTCCTTTCAATCTAACTACTTCCACCCAGAACGCTTGACGCATTGCTCGCGGCCCGTGAACACTGCACATGCCGTACATCTTAGGGGGCTTATCGCAGCCTTCCACCAGACATTCACGTCCAGTGATCTGTGATGTACGATGCACAGTGCAGTAACGATCTCGGAAAACCTTATTCAGACAGCCGTCAAACTCGCAAACCTTGAGCCGTTTACGATAATGCTCTTTGCAAAGCATCAAAGACCTGTTATAAATAAGGTGCGTACAACCTTCAATGCTACAAAGGTATGGATTAGCCATAGCTAGCCATTATTATCCCGGACCATCATGGTGAAGATCTTAGGTAATGTCGGGTTGACAACTTCTTTACCCAACTTGCCGCCGCGGTTACGGGCAGCCTGCACGTTCGTCGACTGCGTGACTTGCAGCATACGCACTGATTCCGTACGCCCTTCTTTTTGATCGCGCAACGTGGGCGTCTTCTCGAACAGGTAGCCTACTACGTCGCAATACCCCGGAACTTCGAAGGCGAGCTTGCCGCTAAGATTGGGCTCAATCGACGTAATGCCCGTCACTTGATCGGTGTTTTGCGATGCGAGCGCCGTGAAGATAACGTTTATATTAAGTTCTAGCGCAAAATTGGAAACAACGGACAAAATCTGGTTACGGACAATCCCGTAATCCTGTTGGGTAAATTCGTGGCCCGTGCGAGCATCCTTATTCTGCGACGAGCGTTTTGCTTGGTCGATGAGCCCGGAACGATGCAACTCAGACAGATTATCTATGATAACTGTCTTAAAGACGTTGTTTCGCCCCTTCAAGTACTCAAAGATTGGGTTGAAATCGGCAATTGCACGTGTGTTGGCAACGACAAGTTTTTCGTTGTCAATCACATCCTTTAGAGTCAAATCTCCACGATCACATATACATACGAGTGCGGGGAACAAAGCAGGATCATCTAGTACGGTGCGTGCTAGGTAAGTCTTGCCCGATCCCGAGAACCCATAAATGAATGCCGTAAAGCGGCGTGTTGCCGCGTTAGTGGCGATCGTAGGAAACGGAAACTTTCCCTGAGGAGCCGATGCCGCGACAACTCCTCCCACAGGCTTTGGTGTTAACGGCGCCTGACGAGTAACTGGCTTGGGTGTTACTGGTACTTCAGTCGGTGTTGGTGGTTTCTGGTTCATGCTTTTATTATACCACGAAACAGAGTATAAAACACTCCCCAAACCTATCCATTATTGTCGTAGGAGGTCATCTCTAGAAGTTCGCGGGCATCCTGGACATAACGGCCCACCACGAACTTTTCTGCCAAGGATCGCAGTACTATGGGATTATCACTGCCATACCGCATGGTCAACTCACACGGCTCCCGAAACGAGCACATGTGGCAGGTCATGAAACTAGGGTTGGGATAAATGACGGGATTCATCATCTCACGAACAACGTGCTTGAGACTTGCCTCAAACAAGTCTAGAGTCTCGTCCGGGAACTTCATCATGACCATTGTATTAAACGGTTTGGTTTTCTCGCGTGCTTCCAAATTCGCACGTACGTCGTGGTAGGCCTCTTGGCGCATTCCGATCTTATCGAGCTGAGCCTTGAAGATGGGCCACGTGGTATCCTGATTCATTGCTCGCGATAACGTGCCGTCCTTTAGAACTTTGGGGATACTGGGCGGCTTTGATCTTACGATAATAAATGCAATTCCGCCAAAAGCATCGCCGTATAGTTCCCGACCTGCCCAGCTGTACGCTTTTGCCTGATCATCCAAGGATTGCAAGTACTGCGTGTACCACTCTGCCCCAGCTGCCGAAATCTTGTAGTCGATCAACCAGTATTGTCCTGTCTGGCGATGTCGGGCAATGACGTCATATTTACCCGCGAAGGCCAGTCCTTCTTTCTCCATGAAGGGAATCACGAAGTCTTGTTCAGTTGTTTCTATGGCATACCGGGGAAATATGTTTGTCTCTGCCCAGCTGATATGGTTCTGCAAGATGCCTTCAGCCTTATCGAACACATCCGAAATTTGTACGGCGGCGTCGTTCAACTCGGCGGGCGTGAGTAAGCCGCGAAGCCGCTCAAGTTCCATCTTCCAAGTCTCTTGCAGACACTTCTCCATGTACGCTGGACGATTCTTCGGCAGCAAGTCCGCCGCGACAAGGTGGAAGCGATCCAGGCTGTCGTGGCAGACGGTTCCGAGAAACAATGCTTTAGAGGGCAATCTCGTTGTTAAACCCTTGCGCATAGGTGAACTGAAGTCCCAACGCTGGCGACATGATCGAAAAGAACGAACATCTGAGATATGAATGTGTTGACTCACAGTTCCACACGCCCTTTCTGGCGGTTCGCCACTTGGTCTAGGAAGCTGCGCATTACGACGACTTCACTAAACATCTTGGCTTTTTGTTTGTGCATCTTGCTGATGTACGCATCGATGCTGTCGGGATGCATCTTCTTCGTTTCCAAGTTAAGGGGGCCGATTAAATGATAAACTAACGGCTGACCCTCTTGACCAGGACGTACAATTCTACCAACAGCTTGACGATAGCGAGTGCCACTCCAAGGTAGGTCTGCAAAAATAATGACGCGAGCAGCTTGGAGATTGGATCCTTCGCCCAGTGATTCCACCGTAGTGCACAGTACACGGGGACCATTAGAAGTCTTGCCAAAGTTAGTGACAATGTTCTGATCCTCTCCTGACAGATAGACTGTAGCTGTACCAGGCACCACGCGGTTAATAGCAGCAGCGAAGTTGTGCGCTGATCTCCTGAAGCTAGTATACAATAAAATATGCTCATTTTCCAGATCCTGTACCAGCGCGGTTACGGCGTCAACCTTAGCATTGTTGATATTCGCATACATCGGATCGATAAGTTCGGGGCATACCCCGGCTTGCCGCAATTTCGTCATCTGAGCGATTACGACGCCAAAAGTAAGAGACTGGCTCGATAGGACCTCCCCCGTCTCTTCGTCAGTGATGGCGACGCTATCATCAAGAACGTCCTGATAAAGTTGCGCCTGCTCCTTTTCGAACGGAATAGGGAACTCAATGATCTGCGGTTCTTTGATGTGTGACAGTTTTTCGGCGCGAGTACGGCGAATATAGAAAGGTTTTAGCAGGTCATGTAGCAGTTCTGTGTTCGATGGGCCGTTAATAATGGTCCCACCCGCGCCTATGAAATAATCGACAAAAGTCGTGAAAAACGCCCAATAACTGGTAAATTGTTGCGGATATAGCGCTTGAAGCAGCGAAAACATGTCTGCAGGCGATTTCTCTACGGGTGTGCCGGTGGCTAAGACCAAATTCTGGGTAATGACAGGATTCGCGAGTTTGACAAACGCTTGTGTTCGTTGCGCTTTGCGATTCTTAATGTTATGCGCTTCATCAGCCAACACCCAATCCCACGGCGTAGACATCAACAGTTCGTCGAGACCGCTAAGTGCGTCCCAGTTAATGAAAACCAGCACCCCTTTGCGCTCATTGAGGACTTCGTAGCGGTTCTTGCGATGTTTCGGGGAACCCAGGTCAATGATATGATCACGATCAATAGAGGTCCAGCGCAACGTCTCCGTAATCCACTGCGAAATCAGGTACTTACGCGTGATGACCAGCCCACGCCCGCCCCTCGCGATTGTAGGCTCAGCTGCTAGGAGCATTTGCCGAGTCTTGCCTAAACCCATCTCGTCACATAATAAGGTGCGTCTCTGTCGTTGCAGGAAACGCACCCCAGCATTCTGAAAGCCGAACGGCAAAGGTTCTACCTCTTCGTCGGCCTGCGAGAGTGCTGTTTCGTTGGATGCCATGGTAAGAGCGTTTTTATGCCGCTCCTGGATGTATGCACCCCAGCGTTGAACATCGCTATTTGGTTCGCAACCGAATGTCTTTATTAAATGACGTGCAAGCGCAAATGATGGTGGGAATTGTGGTTCGCCTTCTGACTTAGCAAAATTGTAAGGATCGCGGCTGGTGTAGTTAAAGCCCGGCACCTGCTTCAGCTGTGCTAGCAGATCTCCCGACGCGCCTGCCACCCTAAGCGCGCGTGGATTCATTTTATCATCACCCAGGATTACAAGTTTCGGTTTCATGCCCTTATTATACACCACATACACGTAAAAAGCAACGGTCGCTTTACGGGAGGTGAGTGTACTTCAAGCGCGAGTACTGCACGTTCAGGCAGGTGCGCGCACAAACTAAAGCATGCTTGAGGGCATCCTTTTCATGCGGCGTTGTTTTCTTCATATTGAACTCAGCGGGTACCTCATAGTTCTTAACCATACTCGCCGGGCGTTCAAAGTGTTGTATGTCACCCAGCGCTACAAACAGTTTAATAACGCCGATGACTTCGATTTCAAAGAAGCTGCTTCCTATCTTGGCAGCTGCGCGGTGTGGATATAAGTGGAAACTTTCATTATGTATAACTAATTGCGTGTTAGCTTCAAGGTATTGTGGCTGGTACCGCTGCAGCTTATGCCAGACGTCCGTTAGTGATGTTAAATTGTCGGTGTGGTACGTACCTGTACCACTTTCGAAGTCCATGCAGAATTCGCAGAACCCGGTGACATTTCCTGGGTCGAGAGCTAATATAGTAATCATTTCCCTATCATACGCGAAAATCTGCCTAAGGGCCGGACAGGCGACCGTCCAAGAGCGCCGAAATTGCCGTTGGCCCCGGAGTGATTTTTAGTTTTAACAAGCGTATAATATAAACAGTAACAGAAAGGATGTACCGAATGAGTGATGAATCGACAAAGCTGACGAATTTTGTGCCCGATGAAGTAACGTTTTCTACACCGAAACACCAGTCGCCCATCACGAAGGTGCGATACGTTGAAGTTACCTTGGGCGAAGTAACTGAAACGTTTCGTGCAACCCGCTTCTATGAGCAGGCTGCAATCCAGAGTGCAAAAGAGCGATTCATTTTCCGTAATCGTGTCAAGTTCGCCGACTACGGCCGCGTTATCACACGCGTCGTAGAATACCAACCGGAGACTAAGTTTACCGTGGTATAGCTCGAAAGGAGCTAATTTTGAGTTTCGTGGAACCCGATCCCACTTATTCCACTACACAACTCCGTCGTACCCCATCCTGGGGACCGCAAGTGCAGTACTCTCAGCCGCCGATCGACCTATATTCTGACAACAGCTACGAGGCCGATCGGCGTGCGCAGCAGTCCGCTAATGCCTGGGGAGTAATACTGGTATCTGCTAACGTTGTTTTCGCAGGACTGGTGTTCACTGGAATGTGGTGGAGCGGAAACACAATTCTATTAAGTATTCTAATCTCCGCATTTTACTACGCAGGAACCACCCTCGCCGCCTTGGCATTCATGTCAGGGCAAATTCGTTACCTCTGGGAGACCATGCTTTACTTCATGCTAGAGCGACGACGACTCCGTGCACTCGAACGTGCAACGGAACGTGACTTCGACTTACGCATGAAACAAGAACAAACACGACAGCTGGAGCTTGCAATTATGCAAGTACAGGTTCCACACGCCCCACAGCTGGCGCTTGCGCCCTTCGGAGAGACTAAAAGCTTTGTCGCGCCTGCACAGGAGACTCAAGCAACATATCCTGCGTTGCCTGATGAAGCGCATGAAGCAGTTCGTTGGCTACGTAAATTATTTGATGCGAGCGGGGATCCAGATGCAAGGGAGGTGCTAGCAGACGGAAGGTTGCGTCACGCAACGATTGGTGGCGCGAAAGCAGGCGGTAGTAGGGCCGCTCGTACGTGGCTAGAAGAACAACGTATATTGAAGGCTGTTAACGGGGGGCATGCACTCAACCTACAACACTTCAACTCTTGGGACGCTGTACTGCTGCACTTGAGGAAGTCGTACATTTTTTAATTACCCCCCGGCGGGGACGAGGGAGAGAGGGGGGAGGATCCCCCGGCGTTAAACATATAAGAGGGGGTCGTATTTATAGTTTCGTAATTTCGAAGAACTTTCTTAGATAGTTTGCACTCTTTACAAAACTACGAAACTATTATATAATAGCAAATAGTTGTTACGAAGATGAGCCTGTTACGGAACAGGCTCTTTTATTTCAGAAAGAGGCCGAGCGATGGACCTAGTACAGCTGTCTGCGAATATCCCCGCAGAACTAGCGCTACAACGATCTTGGATCGTATACAAACTCTTACCCCCTGATAAACATGGTAAGATACAAAAGATACCGATTAACCCCAAAAGCCCAGCGCACAATCCTACGGGCGGCGACTACAACGATCCAGCGTCGTGGGTGCTGCTAAAAGAAGCACTTGAATACATCAAGGCAACAAAGTCGAGTCAGTATGGCGTAGGTTACTTCTTTTCAATGGGCAGCGGTTACGTCGGCGTAGACTTCGACCATTGTCTCGATGAAAAAGGAGACATTGCAGATGAGCGTGTAGCCTTTTGGGTACACCAGTTAGACAGCTACACCGAAGTGTCCGTCTCTGGTACAGGTCTTCACGTAATCGTACGGGGCGACTATCCAAAAGGAATTCGACGTGCGTGGGCTGAGATCTACCCCCACGGACGCTTCTTCGCAATGACGGGCGACACGCTTCCAAACTTCGAAGAGATTAAGGATCGTCAAGAACAGGTCGATTCACTAGCCGCGGCCTTAACAGGCCTCGCAACGGGTTCCACACCTCCCATGCCTGGGCAAGAGAACTCTGACACGCCCATGCAGATCACGCGAGAACAACTACTGGAGTCGATGCAAAAGTTTTGGCAACCACTCGACGTAGTTTTAACGCGTATGACAAGCGGTCGTTCGAAAAAAGAAATAGCAGCACTGATGGAGGGCGACTCCGAACTATGGAAGGGCGCTGGTGCGCCGTATCCGTCGCGGAGTGAGGCAGACGCAGCACTAATGCTATTCTTAGCAGACTACACCAACTGCAACACCCAGCAGATGATGCAGATCTTCAAGTCAAGCGGACTCGATCGCACCGACGAAAAACCACAAAGTTACTACGACATAACAATAGAGACCGCAATCAACATCGTCCTCAGTCGTACGCGCCCAGAACTGGCAACACTCTCCAGGGAACATGTAGAATACCTTTTAATGCAAGAAATCGACGATGCGGGCCACGCACGGTGCATGGAATACCTCTACGGCGAACGCTTTCTTAACGTCGTCGGGATGGGGTGGATGCAGCGTGGAACTACTCACTGGTCGAGTGAACTTGCACAACCATTGCTGACGATGACAACGGAAGCACTGCTACGCATCCGGGGGTCGTTAGCAGAACGTAACAAACTTGATCGTCTTGAGAAAGCTTCAGCAGTCATGGCAGGACGTGTGCGGTCAGTAGAGTATATGTTCTCGGCATACACGGCATTAGGTATTAACGAGATGGATAAAGACCCCTATTTACTCAACGTACTTAATGGAGTGGTAGACTTACGCTCAGGACAACTTATTCATCGCACTCCTAGCGACTTCTTCTCGTACTGTCTCCCGGTACCATACAATCCAGACGTGACTTCTGAACTCTGGCAGCGCACCCTCTACGAAAACGTCGACGAAAACCGAGAGATGTTGCACTTCGTGCAGCGTGCCGTGGGCTACTCTTTCACGGGGAGCACCAGAGAAGAAAAAATGTTCTATATTTATGGGCCTGCTCGCTCTGGTAAAGGCGTTTTCACACAAACGATCCAAGCCCTAATGGGACTACCACTTTTTACCCAAGTCGACTTCGGAGTGCTCACCGCAAACCGTGGTGATGATAGACAGAACTTTTCATTAGCGCCTCTCAAAGCCTCTAGGTTCGTCAGTGCTAGTGAATCGTCGAAGTATGAAAAGTTAAACGAAGCGACTGTCAAGACATGTACTGGTCGTGACGCAATCAACGCAGCGTTCAAGTATCAAACACCCTTTACATTCGTCCCACAATTCAAAGTCTGGTTAACCAGCAACCACCCACCAGTCGGCGACACCGAAGACGACGCGTTTTGGGGGCGTATCGCTACAATACACTTCCCACGTACGCACTTAGGTGCGGAAAACGTAATGTTGAAAGAGTCCTTGGAAGACCAAGACACCTTGACAGGAATTCTTACCTGGTGCGTGCAGGGTGCTAGGGCTTGGTACGAAGAAGGTTTAGGAATACCACGTCAAGTATTCCAGAATACCCAGCAGCACCGGATTGACCAAGACCACATCAAACAGTGGATGGATGAGGAATGCACGGTAAACAATGATTTTTCTGCGCCCTTCGAAGATCTGTATGCCTCATACAAACACTGGTGCAACCGCAACGGCGTTGTCGCATATCAAAACCGTAATTTCTCGAAAGGGCTTCAAAACAAAGGTTTACATGAAAGACGCCCTGTATATACCTCCAGTATCTTCGATCCCATGAAAAAAGCGCGAATGAGCGTCATAGGCGTTAAATTATCGAATCCTTCCGCGGTTACTATCATTCGACACTGATACGCGGTATAGACACAGCAAAAAACGCGCATATTCCGTGAAATATGCGCGTTTTTTCATAGTATCGAACTTATGAGGAAGTTATGAAGAAAAGGTGAAAATCGTGGATACTAACTTATAGTTTTCTACTTGAAACCGCTCGGAACTTTTAATATTAGGAATCATTTTTCAAATCCCTGTTTTCTTAAAAAGTGTACTAAATGTTCAAGTAGAAAACTATTTGTATAGGATCCAAAGCATTTATATGGTTAATTTGCTGGATAGGGAGAAAGGTTACCCGAGTTGAACGTCGGTACGGGTCCGGGTCAAACAGATTTTCATTCAACCCCGGGATCTATCCATGTGCGCAGTAGAGTTTCAGTAGCGTGTTTTAATTAAATGCGGTTAAATGCGGTTAAAACAGCGAAGAGTGTAATTCGGCTGTCCAACCGACAAAACTCATTCCCTGTCCACGATATTACATCAAAAAGTTTTCAAAAGTACGAAACTAACCGTTAGTATCCCACCCGTTCTCGGTCGCAGTCTTCAAGTTAACTAAAAACTGTACCCCCCATCGGTCGATTCGCCTGGTTAGCCACCCAAAAAATCAGCAAATCAACCGCAGGATACTAACAAAAATGTGACCTGTCTCGGTCTTGTAACCTATATAATACTTTAGTATTATATAGGGAGATAACAGCAGTTAACGACGTTAGAGCCTGATAGAAGATATCTTCTAGAGTGCAGAACCCACCGCACGGAAGCGATCGCTTGACAGTAGGGCGTGTGGAACCCGCGCACAGCGCGTTGAAGGATAGGCCTATGAGCACATACGTGTCCGACGAACGACTAGAACAACTAAACCTCGCCCAAAACCTTTACGGGGTCCACGACATGGTCCGCGAATGGATCGACGAGATTGCGATTCCGTCGGGCAAGTCGTTCTGGGGCCTCAGTGTTCATAGTATCGGCATGGACCCGAATAACACCTCCAATGACCTCCCGCTCTATAATCCGTCATCTAAACGTATCGTCCAAATTGCCCGCCTCAACCATGCATATGACGGCCACAACGGCACCTTCCCCCAACGAGAACCCTACGACCGATATGCTTGGGGATCTTCACCGAATTATATCAACTTTGCAAAACGCGTGGCCCGATTCATTGTCTCAGCAACAAAGGCTTGTCAGGCAGCTAACATTAAACCTTGCTACAACTGGATTCTTGGAAACGAGCCTAACCTCACGGGAGAACGCCCGCAAGGACAAGTAATCACCGCCGAGATGGCTGCTGAACTGTATACCATTGTATGGAAAGAGGTACACGGCGGCACCTCAGTCCACGAGCACGCTAAACACCGTTTGTGGGTCGCAGCAGTGGCTCCGTATAACATTGATACAGGCGACTGGATCAAGTACCAGCTCGACATGATGAATATCATTCACACCACGGGCGGAATAACTCCAGACGCATTTACAGGCCACGCATACACTCGCGGAGGCAATCCGGCGATGGTTGCGGGCTCTCAAAAAATGAATCCGCCGTTCTCCGACCGCTACAGCGGGTTCCGCACCTTCGAAGACCTGCTGATGAAGGGGACCCCTCACTGGGCTAGTCAGCTCCCATTTCTCATCACTGAGTTCGATGAGTATGATGCCTGGGTAGACGAAAACACAGGGGCCGTAAAAGCGGCGTACACGTGTGTTGATAGTTGGAATCATCTTATCGATACCGGCCCAGTGTACAACCCCGTACAAGGGTTGGTGATGTACCGTTATCCTGATATTCAAGGTGACAAGTGGGGCTTCGAAAACAAGAACGGGGTCAAACAAGATTTCAAGGAAGCGGTAAACATTGGCTATAAAGCACCGCTCCCGACCGTGCAAAGCGGTATTCGACCACCCGTCACCCCTCCAGCAGGCAATGGCGGAGGCAACACATGGTTACCCTCAGTAGGTAACGGAGGAGCACCGCCAGTGACACCAGGCACACCGGGCGAAGACCAAAACCGCCCGCCACTAGTATGGGATCCACGACTCACCGTTCGCGGAATCAAGCTTACAGAATACGCACCCAAGCAAGACGGCGAACTATACTATGCCCTGATCAAAGCCGAATTCCTGGAAGAGAAGGAACACACGTTCGTTAACACTGTCGGGCCAGGCGGCGTTCAAGTGGCAGGTGTGGAACTGCGGTGGTTTTGGGGGAATGGAGGGCCTAGTGAGCAGGAGATCCAGAAGACTAAGGACATATCGAATGATCCTTACGCTTTGGGCATGGCTAACTTCGCAATGTACAACGCGGGATGGTCATACGGACTGAATGTTCTTAACCAACCGTCAGATCAGCTATTCGGCATGGGTCTTGGCACTCCAGAGCAACCAACGTGGAAGCATCACCGCTCTTTCCGCTTCACATACCAACTCGTCAAAGCCCAGCTCTCCCAAGGTACCGCTCCGACTCCTCCTGCCACAGGAACTCCGACGCCGCCCGTATGGGCACCCGGTAACCAGCCCGCATCACCGATTCCGGTATTTACATATCCGATCCTAGGCAAGCGTTACCCGATAACGAGTCACTACGGAGACAATCCAGAGGATTATAAACAGTTCCTCTATGATGGAGTTCCGTTGCGTGGTCACAATGGTATTGACATCGGAGTGCCAACGGGCAACACAGTTCTCGCCGTTGACCGTGGTACGGTACTTGAAGCCGGCGCAGATCCAGACAAGATTACGGGCGGCCTGGGCAACTACGTTAAGCTGCAGCATTCATGGGGCGAATCACTCTATGCGCACTTGGATAGCATTAACAAATGGATAACTGCCGGGATCACAATCAGCAAAGATACCGTCGTCGGAATATCTGGTGCAACCGGCAACGTTACAGGTCCACACCTCCACTTCGCAATGCGAATTTACCCGTACAGCCGCACCGACGGCATGGGCGGTTTCAGCGATCCCGAACCTTACATTAACTCAGCCATTGTCAAGCAAGGTAGCACGTCAAATCAACCTGAAACCGGCCAAGGCGCACCGTCAGCTGACTGGGCGAAGATTTGGCCTATTGTCTTGGACATCGAAGGCAATGACCAAATCTCAACAGATCGTAATGATACTGGCAACTATCGTCCTGATGGGACTTTTGTGGGTACTAAATACGGAATTTCTGCCCGCGCGTATCCTAACGTCGATATCGTCAACCTAACGCAAGAAGATGCCTTGGCGTTGTACTACCGGGACTATTGGTTGGAATCGGGCGCGAACCTGCTGCAATGGCCCCTGAACCTGGTGCACTTCGACGCCTACGTACAAAACAAAGGCGCCGCACAGAAGTTCCTGCTGCAATCTGGATACAATTGTTTGCGCTATAATGTCTTACGCCAAAATTGGTACACGACAGCCCCAACCTGGGAATATCACGGAGTGGGCTGGATGCGCCGAGTTGCACGTATCAACGGCATCGTAGCGGACT